>LNAP01000741.1_pt1 | contig 42216 bp, 36 predicted proteins | sample 602601 | NCBI WGS metagenome assembly LNAP01 (sample SAMN02440304, study PRJNA202911) | soil metagenome | biome: Subtropical and temperate rainforests or woodlands; isolation source: soil samples (1 kg each in a 20% v/v slurry with milli Q water) were... ...
GGGCTAACCGGATGAAAGTGCTGGTGCACGACTGCGTGGGAGTTTGGCTAGTGCACCGGCAACGTAGCGTTAGCTACGCGAAAGGCTGCAGTCGGCCAATAGCAGACATCGAGCACCTACAAATTCAGGGCGACTCATACCCTATAAAAGGACAATCAAATCCCCAAGCACATGTATTTGATCTCCAGATACTCATCCAGTCCGTACTTCGATCCTTCACGGCCCAGGCCTGAGGCCTTCATACCACCAAACGGTGCCACCTCGGTGGAGATCACCCCTGTGTTGATGCCGACCATGCCGTACTCAAGCGCCTCGGCCACACGGAACACCCGGCCTAGGTCGCGGGCGTAGAAGTAGGCAGCCAAGCCAAACTCGGTGTCGTTGGCCTGGCGAATTACCTCGGCCTCGTCATTGAAGCGGAACAGCGGAGCCAGCGGGCCAAAGGTTTCCTCGCGCGCCACCAGCATGTCGGCAGTCACCCCGGTGACGATGGTCGGCTCGAAAAAATTACCGCCCAGGCGGTTGCCGCCGGCGACCAGGGTCGCGCCCTTGGCTAGCGCATCAGACAGATGGAGCTCGACCTTGCTCACGGCATCGGCATTGATCAACGGGCCGGTGGTCACACCCTCGTCCATACCGTTGCCAACCTTGAACCGGGCCACCGCCGCCTGCAGTTTTTCGGCGAAGGCATCGTAGACGCTTTCCTGCACGTAGAAGCGGTTGGTGCACACGCAGGTCTGCCCGGCATTCCGGTACTTGGATATGATCGCCCCTTCCACCGCAGCATCTAGATCGGCGTCGTCGAACACGATAAAGGGCGCATTGCCGCCCAGCTCCAGGGAGAGTTTCTTCAGGGTCGGCGCGCACTGCTGCATCAGCTTGATGCCTACGCCGGTGGAGCCGGTGAACGACAGTTTGCGTACGATCGGGTTTTCGCACAGCTCGGCCCCAATGTCACGGGAGCTGGTGACATCCGCAGGCAGCACGCTGAATAAACCGGCGGGAATACCAGCGCGCTCGGCCAGGGTGGCCAGCGCCAGGGCCGAGAACGGTGTCTGCGGTGCCGGCTTGAGGACCATGGCGCAACCCGCCGCCAGAGCCGGGCCGGCCTTGCGGGTGATCATCGCACTCGGGAAGTTCCAGGGTGTGATGGCCGCAGCGACGCCGACCGGCTCCTTCTGCACCAGAATGCGCTTGTCCGGAGCATGGCCCGGAATCATATCGCCATAGGCGCGCTTAGCTTCTTCGGCAAACCACTCGATAAAGGAGGCGGCATAGGCAATCTCGCCACGGGCCTCGGCCAGGGTTTTGCCCTGCTCGGCGGTTATGATCCGTGCCAGGTCTTCCTGGTTGGCCAGGATCAGGTTGAACCACTGGCGCAGGCGATTCGCCCGCTCCTTAGCGGTCAGCGCGCGCCAGGCTGGTTGGGCGGCTTGAGCTGCGTCGATGGCTCTGCGGGTTTCGGCGCGGCCCATATTGGGCACGCTGCCGATCATTTCACCCGTGGCCGGGTTGTATATCTCGCTACGCGCACCGCTGTCCGCTTCGCACCATTGGCCGTTCACATAAGCCTGCTGCTGGAGGAGGCTGGGGTCTTGCAATTGCATGGGTAATCCTCATATCGAAGCAGGAGCACCAGAGACACTGGCACTCCGATAATGCACAGTCAGACGTTGCTTTGCGTCGCCGTCGACTCGCAGCTCTGCGCAGGCGCACTGACCGGCAGTTCGGGTTTGTCGAGATCTTTGCTGAAGACCTTGTCGTTCTCGCCGCGGAAGAAGTTCTTGCCGTAAATCAGCAGACACAGCACCACGCCGACACCGAAGCCCCAGCTCGCGCCCTTGAGCACTAGTACCGCTCCGATGATCCCAGCGATGCCAAGATCGCGATTGCTGCGCGCCTCAAGGATGCCCAAACGCACGCTGACATAGCCCTGGATCAGCAGGGTCAGCGCCAGCGCCACACCGAGGATCGGCTGCACCAAGGTCACCACCGGCAACAGCAACAGGCCAGTATTAGTGCCCCAGCGGAACGAACCGACGCCCCCGTAGATCGACTTCATCGCCTGGGCACCGCCCTTGAAGCGCTCGGTGATCACGACCTGCATCGCCGACCACTGTGGGCCGCACATGGCCAGGTCAGGGCCAAAGATACTCATCAGCGCGTTACGACCGCCGAAGATCAGGTGTGAGCGGCTCGGGTTGAAATCGACCTTCTCGTCGCGGCGGATATGATCAGCCTCACTGAGGATTGCCCTGGCGCCCAGCACATCGCCGAAGACCACTATGTAGGCCGCCAGCACTGTCGGGATTGCCATGAGGAACATCGACAGCGGCGGCATGCCGAGGCCGAACACAGTGTATTCGTTCCACAGGGTGGCGAAGTCTGGCTTGCTGAAACCCCACTCGATGGTCGGCCAGGCCGCTTCACCAGCCAGCGGCGCGACTATCACTGCGAGGATGATGATCGGGAAAATGCCCAGCTTGGCAAAATTCCACCAGAACGCACTGCGCTTCTTCAGCATCTGGAAGTGCTGGGAGAAGATCAGGTAAAAGGCGATGCCTACAGCAATCGAGATGGTCCAAGGGAAGCTGTCGAAACGCCCTCCAACTTTGAATACCGCGCTCACCGCTGCCAGGCCGGCACCGAGGATGATCCCCGCCTTGATCGCCGATGGGACGAAGTCGACGACTTTGCGGGCCATCCCGGTTATGCCAAGGGTTATGGAAAATATCCCGAGCATCATCTGGAAGGCGATCAACGCATGCACGCGTTCCGGCCCTTCGGGGAATTGCTCGCAGTAGGCCATCAGCAGCGGAATCGCCGGGGTGATCCAGCCGGGTACCACCGGGTCGCCGAGCAGGTGATGGGTCAGATAGAGCAAGCCGTTGAGCATCACCACCGCCAGCGCCACTTCGAACGGCATGCCAAGAAACTCGGTCATCAGCGGAATTGCCGCCAGATCCACCGCACACATCAGCAGACCTTGCATGTAGTCCGACATCTCGAACTTGTAATGAATAAACGGCAGTCGGATCTTGAAAGGTCCGAGCGGCGTGTAGGAAGTTTCCTGGCCTAATTCGGAAGGCTGAGACATGTTGAGCACCTATTTATTTTTGAAGTTATGGAGCCTGTAGCACAGCTACCCCACCCGTCCCTCTAGGGGACGGATGTGGTGCATCTTTGCTGGCGGATCAGTAAGCCGCGCGGTAGATCTTTTCGATGTCCTGGGCGTTGAGCCTGCGTGGGTTATTGCGCATCAAGCGCTCTATGCCGCTGGCCTCTTCGGCCATGGCAGGGATAGCGTCCTCCGGCACACCGAAGCCACGCAGGCCGGTGGGAATCTCCACCGCGGCGCATATATCAGCCATGGCCTTGACCGCCTGGTCGGCCGCATCCTTGTCGCTCAGGTCGGCGACCTTGGTACCCATGGCCTCGGCGATATCGCGGAAGCGCTCGACGCAGGCCAGCTTGTTCCACGCCATGACGTATGGCAGTAATAGCGCATTGCTCACCCCGTGGGCGATATTGAAACGACCTCCAAGCGGGTAGGCCAAAGCGTGCACCGCGCCGACGCCAGCATTGCCGAAGGCCATCCCAGCCATCAGGCTGGCTGTGGCCATGTCCTCACGGGCGCACAGGTTGGCTGGGGCGGCATAAGCCTTGGGCAACGCCTTAGCGATCAGCTTGATCGCGCCAATCGCCAGGGCATCGGTAATCGGCGAGGCGTTCGTCGACAGATACGCCTCGATGGCGTGCACCAGCGCATCAATGCCGCTAGCGGCAGTGACACTACGGGGGCAGGTCAGGGTCATCAGCGGGCTGACCAAGGCCACATCAGGCAGCATGTAGTCGCTGACGATGCCCTTTTTCAACTGCGCGGCTTTGTCTGAAAGGATCGCCACGTTGGTCACTTCAGAGCCGGTGCCGGCGGTGGTAGGGATGGCGATCAGAGGCGGCCCCTTGCGCGTTACCAAGTCGACGCCGAAGAGTTCTTCCAGCTTGCCATCGTGATCGGCGTAGGCCGCCACGCTCTTGGCGATGTCGATCGCGCTACCGCCGCCGACACCGATTAGGCCGTCGTGACCACCTGCGCGGTAGACGCGGGTGCAGTCTTCGACAATGGCGATTTCCGGTTCCGGCTGCACTTCACCGAAGATCCCATAACGGCGCTCGCCAAGCTGGCCGATGACGTGTTCGACGGTGCCTGATTTGAGCAGCGCGGCGTCGGTGACGATCAGCGGATTGGTGATATTCAGGCGGGTCAGTTCGCCAGCCAGCTGCTCAACGGCACCTTGGCCAGTGATCAGCTTATTAGCGATTTTGAAAGCAGTGAAACTCATCGGCTATACCTATACGTTGTTATTCTGAACGCGGTCTAACCGATCTATAGCGAATACTGTGCCAGCCCCCTACAACCCCTGAAATAGAGCGGTTCAACGTAAAGCCTCAACCTTCAAACGGGAAAATCTGATTAGCTGATTAATCGGAAACCCGGCAAATGATTGATTTTCTACTCAACGTACTCCCACTTCTTCATCTTCTGCACGATGGTCGCCTGGCTCACGCCCAGTGCCTTGGCCGCCTGACGCGTGGTCTTGTGCTGCACCATGGCGTTACGGATGGCACCGCGCTCGGCGTTTTCGACTATCTTGCGCAGCGGCAGCTGACTTTCATCGGCATTGTCCAGAGCGCCTGTGCGGTACTCTTCCGGCAGATCTAACACCGCCACACTCGGCCCTTCGCACATGACCACCAGACGTTCGACCAGGTTGATCAGTTCTCGGATATTCCCCGGCCAGGCATAGTCGAGCAGCCTATCGAGGGCTTCCAGGCTCCACTGCAGCTCCCGTCCGTAGCGCTGATTGAAGCTCGCCAGGTAGTAGTTCAGCAGCGGCTCCACCTCCTCGCTGCGCTCGCGTAGCGCCGGGATATTGATCGGCACTACGTTTAGACGGTAATACAGGTCGGCACGGAAGCGCCCGTCGGCAACCATCTGCTTCAAGTCATGGTGCGTGGCGGTGATGATCCGCACATCCACCTCTTTGAGTTCCAGCCCGCCGACTGGAATGAAACAGCTCTCCTCAATGACCTTGAGCAGCTTGACCTGCAAGGGCAGCGGCAAGTCGCCAACTTCATCGAGAAACACCGTGCCGCGGTTGGCCAGTTCGAGCAGGCCGCGCTTGCCCTTGGGGCCTGCGCCGGTAAAGGCACCCGGGACGTAGCCGAACAGTTCGGCCTCGATCAGGTTTTCCGGCAACGCGCCGCAGTTGAGCGCGATAAACGGCTCCTTGGCCCGTGCGCTCGCGTTGTGGATGTAGTGTGCCACCAAGGTTTTGCCCACCCCCGTCTCGCCCTGTAGCAGCACCTTGACGTCGCTGCCGGCGACCTGCCGGGCCTGGGCAAAAATTCGCCCGGAGACTTCTTGATCGGCGACCAGCTGAGAATGCAGCAAATTGTCGCGCTGGCCGGCATGCAGCTTGGCGGTGCTGCTGCGCAGTTGTTTGAGCTGTTGCAGCTCGTCGCGTTCGTGCTTGATGTGCAGCAGCTCGGTCATGTCGCGCACCGTGCTGACGACAAAACGGATGCTTTTGTCGGCCTTGAAGATCGGCGTACCTGTGACCAGCAGTTGCTTGCCTTGGCTCAGGCTCTGCATCATGGAGATCGCCTTGCCCTCCTTGAGCACCCGCAGCGAGACCGATTGCGAGATGGCCCCCTCCTTGACCAAATCCTGCATATACCGCCCGAGGAGTTCCTCGCTACGCAGGCCGGTCAGGCGTTCATATGCCCGATTGACCATCAGCGTCATACCGCTGGCATCTGTGATGTATACACCGTCGTGTAGCGCATCAAGTAGTTCTTCGAAACAGGTCTCACTGAAGTCCATTTGTTCCCCGTAAGTAGCGCCTTAAAGAAAAGCGGCGCAGATCTGACTCGACAGACGCCAGCATGTCAAACAGAGACTTAGTATAGCCCGCTGGCCCGAACAAACCGGCAGACAATCCAGTGAGCGCCACCAAGACGAAATGTAATCAGTCACAAGGCTGTGGCACTAGCACTGTGCAGAAGCGTGCTCGCCAATGTCCAAAGCTGGGGCCACTTGCATGATGGGCTACCCCCGCTCCGGTCAGCGATAGACGCTTCGTCATAGATCGCTGTGAGTCAGTCTTCTTGATTCAAGACCCAGATTCATTTCGCACATAGGGGGTTCGGCATTATTGAATAGGCCCAGCTTTCCTAGAGACTTCCAAGTCTAATATCTGAGCAACAGAGCTTGGGACAAAATTGTCCGCTTTTGGCCGATTGTTGCCCGTCGCGGATGGCTGCAAACGACCCACAGCTGCCGGTGGCGGTAGTCAAAAACGGCCCAAAGTAGCCAGTCGTGACGGTCTTCACCGCGTTAAGCACGCTGTTAGCGGTGAGGGTCGCTAACGGTCGCAAAGAACTCTCGAGTCTTAGGAGGCATCCCACCAATCGCTTCTAGCATGTTCATTAGTTGATAGGCTTTGTCAGCGTAATATACAAGAACAGGCGCAAAGCCTTTTGCCTTGTATCTTGAGTAGTGTTCCAAGAACTCTCGCAGTTTGTTCACGAGGTATTTGATTTCACGGACAGGGGCCTCCACAACCGAACCAGGAGAGTTCGCATAGTGCAGGAAGTGGGTGAAAGCGGGAGAGCTCCCTCCTTGCATCACAATGCGGTCAGCCTCCGCAACCATCTGAGAGATAGTGACTGCTTGAGGCGCATTCGGAGGGGATATGACCTCCAACAGCAGAGCGGAGAGTCGCTGGTCGATGTCCCGAATCACGTGCAGGAACTCCTCTCCTAGCCTCTCGGAGCTGAATGTCTCTAGTTCCTCCCGTGCAATCTCGATTTGTGCCGCCAGTTGCTTTGAGGCGGCGCGATATTCCCGTTGCTGCAAGCTTATCGACCAAAGAGCAGACAAGAACGCAGCAAGGGCGAACAACGGATTCAAGACCCCTCCGACGTAGTCTCCAAACTGCCCCCAGATCGCGGGATCAGAAGAGCGAGTTGTCCCGAATGCAAGGATGTAGATGATGCAAACTATACCGATCGCGGAAAGGGCGGCGATTGCGGCGACAGCGAGAGCTCGTAGGTTCATGTAGATGTCGCTTGACGTGAGTGGCCCGCAACTTTAACTCACCGCAGGTTGGAGCGGTGAATCCACCCGGATTTGCTAGATACTTCCGAATGACTCCACAGCCGTTTTCTGCCTGTCGCGACGGGCGAAAAACGACCCAGTGCTGACGTTCAGATCAACGCTCCAAAGCCGTCCTTCAAGATGGTGGCAGGCACAAGCTATCGTGTTTGTGGTGCGCTAGCCAACCGAGTTGAACGGATGGTAGTACAACAACTGGCGCGCTGATTTTATGACTGAATTTGGTAAGGTGTTCTCACACAGCTCACATGGTTAGGAGCTAGGCTGCAAGCCCATCCCGGGGCTCTTGAATCACCAATTTAGACCCCAAGCGCTAGATATGGCCTGCGGGTTGGTGCGGTCTACATTAAGTTATGTGCAAGAGGAGCAGCATGGAAGACATTACCTTTGAGATTCTTCAATCAAAAAAAACGGGACTGAACAGCCCAGAAAGCTACATTGTTGTCAGAGAACAGACTGGCTTTCTAAGAATCCTTGGGGATGATCCTCAGTGGGAACTTATGACTGCCACTGCGAGCGAAGATCATGGGCGCATCAAGGTATGCCCCAACCAGCTCCGCTTGATTGAATCTGCTTTACGACTAGGAGCCGAGTTTGAGACATCCCCATCGGTACAAAGGGACTGGGCAGGAAGAGAATACGTAAAAATATGCGTCATTACTCAGCACAAGAATCAAAAAGACAAAGAATTCAACAGCGAGCTTTCCGGTGCGTTCAGTAGATTTTTTGAGATCTATGATTCATACACAGACGTAAGATATCGCGCCAGAGACGAAATGATTGAACTCTACAATGATCTTTCAACTGGCGATCTGGGTGGCGAAGTTTATCTCAGTGATGGCGTTTGGCTTGGCAGCGACGGCTCACTGTTTGACCGAGGCTGATAGCACACGACAACTCATTCAAGCCGACGCCGCTTCGTGGCGCGGCTCAATTCAGGCGTTGGGCCTACTCATCACCAAGGAAGAAGGTTCAGTGAGTTCTGACGTTGAGGATCGCTTCTACCTGCCGACACCGGCTGCTCCTGGCCGTTTTCTGTCTTCCACGAACAGCGGCTTCGGGTCGAATAGCGACCACGACGCACGGTGACTGAACCACCCTTGTCTTCCCTCAGCCTGAAGGACAAGCCATGAACTCAATTGCTAGATATTGCCATCAGCCTTGGAACAAGGGAAAGCTCGTTGGGCAAAAGGCGCCGATCCGAGTCAGAGATATTGGTGCCATCCGCGTAAGACTTCAGCTTGCTGAGAAGACGCGGGATCTGGCCCTCTTCAACTTGGCTATCGACAGCAAACTGCGTGCCTGCTGGGACATACGAAGCTTGAAAGCATCGTCAGATACTTGAGCATCAAGGTCGATGAAGCTCTGGAAATGGCAGAGCAGACAGAAGTCTGACCACTCCCTGCAACGGTCTATGCCAGACCGTCGCTCTCCGACCCATAGCCGACGGTTGCGACACACAGAAATCGTCCAAGCAAGCAGCTGTAGCCACAGCATTAGCTGAAACCGCGAAGCAATAGCAAAAAAAAGCGAATGTCAATATGAGGCGCGTTCGTCAAATTTGAAGGGGTGACGCTTCCTGGCCGCACGTGCGATTGTTGCCCTGCGCTTCATCGTTGCTCAAAAAATGGCAGCGCGAGGAAAAGAAATGTTTTCTTTAAGGGCTGAAATCAGCCGTAAAGACAACGTTTCTTTCCTTACAGCTAGTGAGCGTTTTGTCTAATGCGTTCGGGTAATTCGGTGTCGCGAGCATGTTCCGTTAGGAAAGCATGAGTCTGTGCGACGGACCTGCTCCGTTCAAATGGCATCGTCATTTAATCCTCCACGTGTCAGATCGGCGCCCCTCGCGAGCGACCAGTTTCGGTGGCCAACTGTCCCAGGTGCAGACCAAGCCAACGATTACGTACGTCGAGCAGAAATAGCTCCCAACCCGTGCTCATAGTCACTCCTTCAGCATAGCCTGCTGAATTTATACCGACCAAAACTGGTGTGTTGACGAAGTTATCCAATGCGTGCGGGGTAAGTTGATGTCTTAATTGGCACACCGCGCTTGCCCACGGCCTCTGCAAAGCGTCCTACCGCCGTCAAACTGGCCCAGGTGCGCAGCGCCTCACGGCGCGAGCGCACAGGCAGCCAGCGACTGCCGGCGCCGCCTAGGCGGATGGCCAGGCCCCATTTATCACCGTGCCGGCTGACCAGGGCCTCACGCACCGCGCCGCCCTCGAGCATGGCCTGCAGCGTGTCTTCGTGAATCCCTTGGCGTGTGCTCAAGCCAACCTCCTAATGCGTTCAGTGAATTCGGAGACTTGCTTCGGTGATAGGCATTCGAGCGTCGCAAAGTGTTCCAGGTGCTGGATCAACGCCTCGTGGCTGCCCGCTTGCCTGGTGACGATACGCCGACACGTCTTCTCCAGGATGAGCCGAGCCAGTTCCGGGTTGTCGACTTTCGAGGCGTCGAAGGCGAGCGCGACAGCGGTGGCCAGCTCTCCCAGATCGGGGTGGTTATGTTGCAGGGCACGCAAGGCGTTCATTTGTCGTGCGGTAATGGGGAGCGACATGAGCTTCTCCTAGGGGTCAATACGCCGAAAGCCAAGAGTGCTAGGAACGGTAGACCAGACCCCGGGGTTCTGGCATCCACCAGGCGCAAAAAAGCCCACCGGAGTGGGCTTTTTGGAAGGGCGATTGAACGAAAACGCCGTTATGCGCAGTCTCGGCCCAGCCTTGGCCCGTCTGATATGCGACCTTTTCCGCGGTAGTCAGGGCCTTGGTACTCAGCACAGCGCTGGTCACCTCACTGCCGACCGACTTGCCACGAGCGGGACAATCTATGTTTTCTCGTTCCTTGCCGCCCGGGAACGTGCCACTCAGGTAGACAACGTGGAACAGTTCAGCACAGTCGGGACCGGTGTAAACACTCATTGAGCTGACTTCTTGTGATGGTGACTCAGTGTAATCACTAGCAGCGCCGAATAGCTTAGGGATTCTTTCGGTTCTTTATGCGTCGCGCCCCTCAGCTATACCCCGCACGTACATAGGCAACTGCGTTGCGTCGTTAAGGTTTGTCAGTCCAGTAAAGCAGGAGATCTTCTTAGCAACGTTCTTCGGCTAGATGTGTTGACGACGTTCGACTCCGCATCACGAGGTTTTTATGGCCCAACCCACAGACCCGCAGCCATGGTTTACGCTTTGCCGAGCATTTCGTTGGACAGGAATTGATCCCATGACTTACGACTATCAGGGACTGGCTACCGTCACCGTCATGGCGCTATATGCGCGCCAGCCGCCCACGGAGTTCATTACCCTTGAGCTGCCGGTGGTGTTGAGCAACGCCGGCCGCGGCCGTGTGCGTATGGAGTTTTTCCGCTATTTGCATGGCCCTGAAAAATCCAATGCTTTGTGCATTGAACGGCCCGATGGGGTGATATTGCACGGCCCGATCACCGACGGGCGCAACGAACCGTTAGGTGGCTGGCTGGAGTTTTACGTCGAGCAGCATTTGGGCTTGTCCCCGCCGCCCCCTTTGAATGGTTGGAAATGGGAATGAGCCGCGTGGGCCCGCCTTATGATATCGAGAACACCCCTGAGCAGCTTCAAGCGCGTATTGCCGCCCCACCCCAGGCGGTGACTACAACAAAACACTTAACGAGACACGCTTACAGCGCTCTAGCGGCAGGCGTTCTCCTGGTGATATTCAATCCATCCGATTTTCGCTGCGCATCGTGGCCAGCTTAGCCAGGAGTCGCGCCTTGGCCTCATCCAGCACCACTGGATTGGTTTTGCTCGAGAGTTTTTCCCGAGGCTTACTGCCGAGGAAATAACTGATGCGTTCAGCATTGGCGCCCGAAGGATGCGGCAGTCCATCCAGCAGCTGTTCTGGTTTCAGCAGGCCTTGGGTTTGCAGGTGCTGGAAGACCTCCGTGACCTTGGGCCCGAGTGGGACATAGAGGCACTGCGGGCCGAGTGTCTTGATCTCTTCCGCCAGGTGGGTTTCCACCTGGTGTCGCAGGCTGGCACGACTGAGCATCGCCGGACTGCCGCTGTAGTTCTGGCCATCCACAAACACGGGGTAACGCAGTGCCGAGGTGTAATGCACCAAATGCCGGTGGGTGTCGAACAGGCGCGCACAGCTCTCGATGTCCAGCAGCGTATGAACACCGACGTGATCGAGCATGTTGATCAGGTTGCGGCGCATCGCGCCGGCAAAACTGGCCGTTTCCTTCGCGGCTTGTTTGGCGTGCTCGAGGGAAGCGCCTTGGCGCAGCTGGCTGCGGGCTTCGTCCAGGGCGCGGCTGGCCTGCTGCAACCCCGGCGTAATGCCACACAGGACGATTCGAGCCCCCGCATTGACGTGGTCGAAGGGCGCATAGAAGGTCTGCAAGCCGCCTTCCGATGAGAGCAACAGCTCGGCGGGCAGAGCGTTGGCAAAGTTGTGGGTGGAGGCGGAAAGCAGGCGGCTGAACTGTTCGAGGCTCATGGTGATGTCCTTTGGTGATAGGCAATTGTTGGGTTAGCGAGCGTTAATCCGCACGGGTAGCAATGAAGCCCCGGCGACCTTTCAACCAGCGCAACGCCTCTTCGGAGTCGACCACCGTCTGGCTTTGTTCCTTGCGCGTTTGCAATCGATCCGCCGCTGCGGGCTGGGCCGCATTGCGCACCGCTCGTTCCGACATTTGCCCTAACAGGGCGATCTCCTTGAGCGTGAGATAGCCCGGGACTGGCTGACTAAAAAACTGCGGTACCGAATCCGAATCTTCGTCAAATCCGTCGACGGTAGAGAAATCCAGCAGAGCCCGTATCTGTGCATGGAACAGAAGCTGCTCAAGCTTTGCCGGTACGCCAATCGGGCGTCCTCTGACGGTGAGCGAAAACTCTTCAATTCCAGGCCGGGCAGACTGCACCAGGATAGCCAGGCAGACCCAGTCATCATTCATCTGCTCTTGCTCTTGGGCATCTTTAGCAAGCCTGAAACGTCCATTGATTGCGTAGTTGTAGCAATCGTTGGCAATTGAACGAATTCGACTTTCGCCCTGAAAAATCCGATCCAGTTGGTCGACCTGGTCTTCATTAAAATCGCTGTGGAATGCTGTCAGTGAAGCGGCCAGCCAGCCCAGATAGGCGTCGTGCGCTTCCTCCAAGATCTCGTCCAGGCCAAGTTTTTTCTCGGGGGAGATAAAGTTTTTCTCAAATCGGTCACGCCAGGAGGTGTTCATCGGTGCTGCTCTCGGTCAGTCGGTATGGGGCACAGACTACCGAGCAAATATGACATCGTCAATGATTAATTTATGATATCTGCTTTGATTTTTTATTTGGCCGACGGAAACATCTGCACCGGCCAGGCGCAGTGCCTCTGGGGAGTATCGCTATGTGATAATTTCCTTTATCACACATAGGATAAGAAAGATTCACTGCGATGGCCGAGCTAAATCTTCAATCAGTTCTGTCGCTCCCAAGCTACAACTGAGCCCCCAAGGTATAGAACGGGGCATTGCGAGGTTGGGAGAAAGAATCTCTGAGCTGCAAGCCTTTGATGTCGGTACGTTGGTTAAGGACGAAGTGCTGAGATCGCGGCGTTGGAAGTAGCGATCAAGGTCACCTTGACCCGCTGTTTTGGCGAGGGCACCTCGGCGCATGAGCTTATGAACGAGCGGCGCATCTTCAACATCATTCAAGGGTTATTTCTCGCGGTGAAGTGGTGGACTATGTCACCCCTACCCGGCGAAACATCGGCAATGCGGTCGCGCTGCTTACGCAGACTCAACTGGCCCTGGTGGAGGATCTTAAGGATATTGACTTAGAGCCCACTCCGTCACTCCCAGCTATATCAGTACCGGTAGCGCAAGAACTTTCTAGCCGTGTGTTTGTAGTGCATGGCCATGATGAAGGCACACGAGAGACCGTGGCGCGCTTTTTGATGCAGCTGGGCTTCGAACCGATCATTTTGCATGAGCAAGCCAATCAGGGCGCACCGGTAATGGAGAAGGTTGAAGCGCATGGACAAGTGGGTTTCGCGGTGGTACTGCTGACCCCGGACGATGATGGCTTCGCCAAGGGTGGCACGCCGGAGCCACGGGCTGGGCAACGCGTTGTTAGAGTTGGACTATTTGAGTATCCGGAATCAAGTGTGGAAATATTGTTTTAGCCACTTCCGGCTTTATCTAGGTTTTTTTTGAAAAGTTAGGAAAAATAACTCTTATCAAGAAGGTCGCACAGGGTTGGAATATGCGGACCGTACTCGATAGTCTTTACCTTCTCATCTATTATGCCGAAACGATACATGACTTTTTCTGGCAGGAAGGGCTTTGGCTTTATGCCGCGCACTTTCGTTGTCGGCTTACGGGCTTGCTTCTCATAGATGAGTCGGGCCCGCATCACTTCAAAGCTGTATCCTCGTCCCATCCTGTTCATGTCCTTCGCCAGCCAGTTGGTAGACTCGGTGTAGGCGTTGGTGACCCGGTGGTCATAGTAGTTAAAGATCTCACCCCACCAGTTCGTCAGCGCCGTTCTGGCCGCACCAAAAGCATACTCCATTTCCGGTGATAGGGAGTCTAGCCAGGTTCGTGCGAATGCCTGAGCATCTTCTTTGTCACTACAGTTATAGATTTCATGAAAGCTCTCCTTCATCCGGTAGGCCAGCTCCAGCTCTGGATGTAGCTCAAACCACTCAAGCATCTTGTTATGTTCATCTGTGGTAAGCCCTACCTCGCGTTCTAACAAAATAAAGCGATCATCTTTCAGCTTGAGTCGCTGCCGGGTGTTCAGGTCTTTTCTGATCTTCTTCCGTACCGTCTCCAGCGCATCATTACCCAGGCGGACCACATGCCAGCGGTCAACAACAATATCCCGACCAGGGAGCTGTGCCTTGACGACATCCTTGTAGGTACGCCACATGTCCATCGTCACCACCTTGACCTTGTGTTTGTCAGGGAGTGCCTTGAAGTACGTCGTGAGGTCGGTTTTGCGTCGATTGGGCAGCAGGTCGAAGATGGATAGCTCGCCCACGTTGGTGATCATGCAGCGGTATTCGCCAATGATTTTAAGCTCATCAATCCCCAAAAACTCCGGCGTTTCAAACCGAATAGTCTGGCCCAGCCGCTCAACATAGTCCTCGAAAATGTGCTTGATGGTCTTCTCATCAATCCCTGCCTCGCGTGACAGCAAGGCAAAGGTTTTCTTCATTGATTCCTGTTCGATGTATCTGATAAAGCGAACAGACGCCTTCCTTTTCGCGTCAATGTCAGGGAGGTGTGAAAAAAACGTCTTGCCGCACACTTTGCAGCGGAAACGCGCCCTCTCTACACGCAGGAGGACGGGCTTGCCGTGCATGGGAATGTCGATGTAGTGCTGTTGCTGTGAGCCGTGTCGGTACGGGCTCTCAGACTGGCAGTGAGGGCAGCAGGCGGGCATCCCTTGCCCGTCCACCTCGACAACGTAGTGGTCACCTTCGTCAATAAGGCTCGCTGCCCTGAGGCTGCCGAGGTTAAGCAGGTCGAGCTGACTCATAACTTCACCGCCTTCTTCACCAGGCGGCTAGTGGTGTTGTTCATCCGATAGTGAACAATGCTGCCGTCAATGATGCGCCTTACCACTTCCATCGCTGTTTCAAGCGGAACAGAAAACCACTCGCGAGGCTTGTATGTCTTGCCGTCTTTGCCGGTCAACGTCATTTTCAGCCGCTGGGCATGAAGGAAGCCATGAATCAGCGACTCGAATTTGTTGGGATTGAGGTTGTAGCACTCAATTGAGGCCAGAATCTTGACCGGCGACTCCAGAAACGCAATATCCCGCTCAGCGTTTTTCGTCCTTTCCTCAACGGTCAGCTCGGTGTAGCCGATTTTGAGCCGGTTCGGGACCGCGGTTAATGCTGGGTTATTGCTCAGCGTCGTTACAAAGTAAATCTGCCCGGCACGCTTGTCCTTGTGGGATATGTTGTTGAAGGCATCCACAACCGAGTCGGCATCACGAATGACGCGCCTGCCGGTCTCGTCCACATAAAGCCGCTTGGCTAACGACTGGAGCAGGTGATTGGATTCAGTGCTGTTCTCAAAGATAACCCTCAGCCTTGGATCATACCGGCCTTGACTGTCCAGCCGGTGCTCACCTACATCGTCAATCAAGCACAGAACACCCTCCATGATAAAGACATCACCAGCGGAGACCTGGGAAGCCTGCTGGAAGCGTGCTGTCTTTACCTCGCCGGATTTCAACCCTGTATGCACTTCACGGAAAATGCGCTCAAACTGATAGAAGTCCTCGCAGACCCGACGCTGGGCAATCTCATCAGGCTGCTCTTTGTCTGTAGCGGACAGCGCAGGTACATGCTGCATGTCGAAGACGCTGTTGTCGCCCTCATCTAGCAGGCCAAATTCAGCGCTGGCAAAAATGTCATCCAGCGAAGTGACACCCTCAACCTCGGGCGTTTGAGCTGGCTGGCTTTGTGTGTCTACCGGCGCAGTACTGGCGATGCTGGCTTCTGTCAGCTCGACTTGGGTACCCAGCTCCGGCAATAACCCGTGGCGATCATAGGGCTTGAGGATGTGGTGAAACCCGAGGTTTACCTGAAAGCCTTTTAATCGCCGGGCTAACCGCTTTTCTGATAAATCGCCTTCGTCACCGGGGTGATACCTGTGTTCATCAATAAACGCGCTGATTGCTTCGAAATTAGAAACTTCGATGGGCGCGTTCTTGCTGACGTGTTTGTACTGAACGTTCAGTAGCCCGAACTCGTCCGGGCCGTTGAAAATATCGTCCAGTGACGGCCGGTCTGCTGCCTTACTTTTGCTGTGCCGAATCGGTGGCATACCTGCCTCCTTATAGCTGAGCTTGGGCTGCCTGAGTTTTACGCTCCTGCGCCTTGCGCTTGATATAGGCCAGCGCCTCCGCCAGTCGCCGCTCGTATGTATCCCCCGAGGAAGGTGATGGCTCCCGTCCTTTGTCCTTGATGAACGCATTGATGCGCGGCCACAAGATAACAGCCTCTTCCTCGGACATGGTGGTGCGCATGGCGACAACCGTATCCTGGATGGCTTTTAGAACCGAAGGCGTCACAGCTTTGGACAGGATTTCATAGGCGCCCTGGAATGGGTTGATCTGGCGAATCAAGTCCACGTTCAAATGTTCTATGTTGACAAACTTCTTGCCGATTAGAACGAACTTGCGGTTGGCTTCGGGCTGCAGGGGTGCGGCTCCACCACTGGGCGGGCCAGGCTTGCCTGCGACATCCTCTGGCTGTTCACCGGCTGGCGTTGCCGGTTGCTCCGCGCCTTCGGGAACGTGGACTTCAGCGCTTTCTGGTAGCTCAGACTCATCGAACATCCCACCCTGAGACTGAATGCCCATAGAGATGTAAACAGCCTCAGAAACCGTCTGCACCTCGCTGGCGTCCATGTCTGGATACATCTTCTCAACTATCTTTGGTATTTCGACCGCTTCCAACACTTGCGGGTCGGCATCACCTGTCACAGCGGGCGCAACCACCTCTGGCTTTTGCAGGATCGCCGCCTTGATGTTGTCCATGTTCTCCAGGGCTTTAATTACCTTGTCAGACACCGGCGCGGTCGTGTCTTCAATGATGACCGTTCCCGGCTTGGCCTGCTCGCCAGGCAGCATCCGGGAGCGTGGCTTGAAGTTGACCGACGGGGCCAATACTTGCTCCATCAGTAGCGATACAGTGATTGCCTTGAGCATGTTGTTGACCGATACCTTTACGTCATCATCTTCGGCATCGGGCTGGGCAATCAGGTTGGTGAACTGGGCATGAGGCTTACCCTCACTGTCACGAGTCGCCCGGCCAATGATCTGAATAATCTCTGTCAGCGAGGAGCGGTAGCCAACGGTCAGAACGTGTTCGCACCAAGGCCAGTCAAACCCCTCTTTGGCCATGCCAAGCGCAATGATGATGTCCATGTCCTCAGCGCATGAAACATTGCGCAGGTAGTTTTGCACCTCAACGCGCTGTGGGTTGTCATCCACTAGGTCGGCCACTTTCAGCAGCCGCCCGGACTTGTCCCGCACTGTGATAATGCCCGTTGCCATGTTCTTATCAACTACCGCGCCAATCACGTCGAGAATGTGATCCACCTCGGAATATTTGTCCTTGGTCGATTCAACCGAGTTGACGTTGGGGATGTGGACGATGGTTTTTTTCGAGGTATCCAGTACCTCGTGCAAGGCATCCAGGTAGCGGCCTGTGTAGAAGTGATACCCGATACCCAAGGACTTGAGGTGTTGGTAGCCGTTCAGCTGCTCGTAGTACGAGTAGGTGACCTGGGTGAACTGATCCTCATCCTCCGGCAGCAGGATAGGTACTGCGTCACCCCGGAAGTACGAGCCGGTCATGGCAATGATATGGGCACTTGAGCCGTTCATTACACCGTCAATCAGCTCACCCAGCCGGTTCTCGCCATCCGCCGAGGTGTGGTGGAACTCATCAATAGCCAGCAGGCAGTCGTTAAAATCACTGGGAGTAAGCTTCTGGTAGGCGAACCGCAATGTTGCATGAGTACAAACCAGCACTTGAGCGTCTGGATCAGACATGAAGCGGATGAAGGTATTAACCTTGCCCTGTTCGCCGCCAGGGATACATAGGTTGTAGCTCGACGCCACCGTCCAGTCGGTAAAGAAACCGTGCTCTGTGAGCTTGGTGTTCTTAAACGAACCACCAATGGACATTTCCGGCACCGCCACGATGACCTTTTTCAAGCCTTGATTGTGCAGCTTGTCCAGCCCCAGGAACATCAGGGCGCGAGATTTACCCGACGCAGGCGGTGCTTTGAGCAGCAGGTACTGGGCATCACGCGATTCAAAGGCGCGGGCCTGCATTTCACGCATACCCATGCTGTTCAGATTGGAGCTTTTGCCAGTTTGTTTGTAGCTGACAGTTAGCAGGTTGGCCATGCTCAGTTACTCCCTTTGGTCTTTTTCACCGGTGCCTTTGCTTTTTCTGCGGCAGTCAGCTTTTCGTAGCGACCAAACAGGTGTTCCAGGCGCTCTGAGGCATCGCGGAAAGGCCGGTCGCGGTAAAGCGCCTCAACAGCACAATCCAATGTCTTGTGTACCTCCAGCAGCGGTACAGGCATTTTGTCGGGGTCGTAAAGATCAGCTAGCGTCTTGTCTGGATAGTCCTCACGGATCAGTATAATTTCCTCGGCCAGCCCCTCGATGTGTTTGCGCTTGGATTCGGAGGCTTCTGGCCACGGGAAGGTGTTGTAGACCAAGGTGGCTGAATACCGATAATCGCTTTTCAAGCGACCTGCCACCGTCCGCATCCAGTCGTTGTGCATTTCTGAGGTCAGGATGCCGAACTCGTAGAGGGTGGCTTCTGGAACTATGTAGTTTGGCGCCACTGCAATATCTTTAGCGTCAAAAAAACCCAAGGGAATATATCTTCTTCGTTCAGAGCTTACTGTTGGAATAAGAAGATAGGAACCATCTTTAGGTTGATTTACATAAGAAAACAGATGGGGGGTCTCTGCTTGAAGCTGGGTTTCTATTTTTGTGCTTGAAGTTCGGGAATTAACCACACTTTCGAGTCTTTCAGAAATTAAACGAGTTTTATAAAGATCTTCTAAATTTTCATTTTCTAACCATAAGCACCAACGCTGCTTTCCATTTAGCATTTCGTCAGCCCCAATTAGTAACCTAATCCATTTTTTTGCATCTGGGCACTCTTTAAGTAAACGGTCTTTTTCATTTTCATCTAACACAAGAGCCCCGCCATCCCTTAAGTAAGCCCCGAGCCTAATTGAGTTCTGACCAGATGTTTGGGTGCTAGAGCCCTTGACAATGATATTTTTAGCGCCAACCAGATAAGGATTTATATTGTCATGCATTGAAACCCTCAAAGCTTTATCATCAAAACTGAAAAGCTTCGCAGGATTGTTCGACCTAGTAAGACCAACGACTGTTACATGCACAGCAGCAGCGCTCTTAGCTGAATTCGTCCATTTAAAAGTTCTGTATGCAAATTTAATCCTAATGCCTTTATCCAGGATTTCAGGCCAGAGAATACCTACTTGCTCGCCTTGGCTTAATGAATTTGTTGCCACAAACGCTGCTTCAATGTAGTCGCCTTGCATATAACATGCTGCCTTCCAAAACCAGCAGGACACATAATCAAGAAGACGGTGCTTTGCAAAACTCTTAAATACGATATCCATATCTTCATTCTGTGAAGAAGAGCGAAACTTAAATCCCAGAAACGGAGGGTTGCCACAGATATACACCTCGTGCTGATTGCCATGCTTATCAGCAGACGGACACACCTTTTCCCAATCCAAGCGCAGACTGTTGCCACACACCAGGTTACCGCCATCCTTCAACGGCAGTGCAGCTTCGGCATAACCGAACTTAGCCTTAAATTCCGTGTTCATCTGGTGCTCGGCCAGCCACAGGGACAGCGTTGCAATCTCACAAGCGAAGTCGTCAACCTCGATGCCGTAAAATTGGTTCAAGCGGATGCAAGAATAGTAGATCTCAGATTGTTGGCCGGTCGCATTGAGCGCATCAATGACGTGCATTTCTACGCGGCGCAGTTCTTTGTAGGCAATGATGAGGAAGTTGCCGGAGCCACAAGCTGGGTCAAAGACTCTCAGGTCCCCGATACGTACCAGCAGCGCCTTGAGTCTCTTTTCGTTGCAACGGACTTTCTCAAGCTCGGCATTCAGCGGGTCGAGAAACAGCGGCTGGATCACCCTCATGATGTTCGATACGGACGTATAATGCTGGCCCAGGTTGCCACGCTGATCTTCATCAATGACCGCTTGGAACATCGAGCCGAAAATATCAGGATTGATTTTTGACCAGTCAAGGCGAGCACAATCCAGCAGAATGCGCCGGGACTTGCGCCCAAACTCCGGCACTGGTTCGTCGTCACGGAACAAACCGCCGTTGACATATTTGAAGGCCTGAAAGTGCGCAGGCATGTATTGCCGCTCAGGCGCGCCGTTATCCAGGTTGAGCACAGCAAATAGGTCGGTGAAGAACTGGTCAACGTCAGAGCCGTCATCTTTGGTATAGGACTGGAGGGCGTAGCTCATCTGGCCCTTGTCGAAGATCCCAGTGTCTTGAGCGTAGAAGCAGAACAACAGGCGCGTCAGGAATACGTTAAGCGCGTGAATATCCTCCGGCTTGGTCAGGTCGTTGCGCTCACGGATGAGATCGAACAACTGGCCCATCTTCTCGGATGCGTTCAGGTCAGCAGGGTGCTCTGAATGCATCACCGCCTTCTCGTAACCAGCCAGCGGCAGAAAGAATGCGTAGTTCTTGTCCAGTTCGTTAAATGCTACGTCCAGACGCTCATCAGCCTTGAGGTCAAAAGCCACCATGCTTTCAAAGTCGGTGACGATCACAAAACGGATGTCGTTGCGGGCTACCACGTCGCCTGCCTTGAGCGATTCAGCCTCAGTGCCAACATCAACGCCAGGCTCCACCACACGGAAATGGAGCTGTTTGCGTAGCCCTATGTCGTCACCGGTTGCCACGTTGCGGCTATCACCGCCTTTGCGCAGGCGCGTGATGGTGCTTTTGGGAAAGCCGTAGGCATCCAGGAAGGAAAAGACAAACTCGTCCCGATTGAGGTCAGAGCAAATGCGCTCCATTGACTCGATGATGCTGCCCTGACTGACGGCCATCCAACTTCTCCTTGCGTTCATAACTGGCGGCGTTTCATTTAAGCGGAGCCGAAGGATACACACTCAGTTCCGGTTTACAGGAATGATTGTACGATGCTGTGATTACACGCGCAATTCCGGTTTACAGGCTTTATGTCACGCTAGGTTGAAAGTGGATTTACATACTAAGTTCGGGCTACCCGACTATTTCTTGGGACGCCTGGGGCGCGAGAAGGTGTGTACGCTGAAGCTTGGCACCGTGGAGATTCCCAGTGATTTTGCCGGTGTCGTATGGAAGTCCATGGAAGGTCTGAAAACAGGCCCAGGGGCGTGAATTAGAAGCTGCGGGCATGAGACTGACTGGAATATGGTCATGCGGGCTTAAGTCAGCTATTGGTTTCTTTCTTGTCAGTCATCAGCCTGCCCGCAATGATAAGAGAGTCCGTTTTTAGCCGATTGCTTCTACCGTGTAGTGAAACGCTGCGCTTGGCAAGCGTGCCGGTCCAGCACACCAAGATCGTTGAATAGGAGCGGGCGTTGAAGGTATTCCTAGATGGCGAATTCACTCAGCTCAATCAGTACTCGAAGCTGATATCTCTAGCGCTGGTATCAGAGTCAGCCGAAGAGTTTTACGTTGAGTTGACGGATACCTATTCGGTCCACGATTGCAGTGACTTTAACATCCAGAACGTTTACCGCAGCTCGATCTTCTGCAGCATGGTCAGTCGCTTATCGAAGGCAGGCCTCACTCCGAAGGGTTCTAGGCTGCTTCGAAGAGAAGCTTGAGGTGCGTTCAGATGCGCCCAATCGGGATTGGAAGTTTTTCTGTGATCTCGTCTGTTCAGATCATCACCTTTGGCCAGCCCAGGTTATGAATCAACCGACCGACCTCACTATCCGTTTAAATAAAATCGATGCGGAAGCTCTTGAACAAGTAGAGCTATCTGATCTGCCACGCCACGCGTTGCTAGATGCGCAAATGCTTGCAGAGCTTTTCAAGGTCTTGGCCACCCGGCTTGTTTTGTCACCATAGAGGCGTATCAGGTCGTAGGTCGGTTAGTTTGCACGGTGTGCTGCAGATGATTCGAGTTTCACCAACGGTGGGGACGCGGCAAATGGTAATTGCACAGACTTGCCCACCGATTCGCATTCGACCTGACCAATCATTTGCATCGGATTTGCTCATCACGCTGCGCATCCATGACCGGCAGATAGCGACCCATTGCTACCCTTCCTGGAGGCAGCATTAAGCAGAAACCTGCCGCTTGCTCGATTCCCTTCAGTGATAGAAAAAGCAGATTAGTAAAAAAGTTGACAACGGAGGCCGTTTTCGAGGGGCGATTTTTGCTTTAATAAAAATTGAGGCTTCCTGTATCATCAACTAAACAGATGGCGCATTTCATGTGCGGGATATGGCTTTGTGCTAACGTGCGTATTGAGCATGTTCAAAGGAATACAGACTGTGGCAAATGTAATCCCTAATATTGATCAAATTAAAAAATCTAGGCAAGCACCTACGCCTGGAGAGTTACATTTGCTCGAAGCTCTCAGCCTAATGTTCGACGAAAATACAAATGTTTTTTTTCAACCTTGCTTCAATGGCGACAGGCCAGACATTGTATTGCTCAATAAGGAGTTGGGGGTTGTGATTCTCGAGGTTAAAGATTGGGATCTTCAACAGTATAGGGTGTCTTCGGACAACGTTTGGAGTTTGAAGAGTAACGGACAAATAATTAAGTCCCCTTTCGCACAGGCCTTTGCATACAAGAAAACATTTTTTGATGTTCACATTAATGGGCTTTTAGAAAAGAACATAAGGGACGAAAGATTTTTCAACGTTGTTAAGGTGAGTGTTTATTTTCACTGTGTTGATAAAAAAGGGCTTGAGGGTTTTTATAGGCCAGCTATCGAAAATCTAAAGCAACAGCTTAGAGAAAACGAGAGTAATTTCAAGTCGGAAAAAATATTACACAAAAGCTATGATAAGGAACGAGAGTATCTGGAGAACAAGAAGAAAAAACTCATGCGAGATTTGACGCTATTGTCAGTAACTAGGGATAACCTGTATAAAATTTCGTTTAGCAAAAATTTAAGAGGCATAAATTTTTACGAAACTGTGTATAAAGAATTTTATCGTTTACTGTTTCCCCCTTATCACTATGCGAATGAGGGTAAAGAGCTACAATACACCAGGTTACAATCACGGCTATGTGAAAGTTCAGAGGGAGCCAGAGCTAAAATTTGCGGCGTGGCTGGCTCAGGAAAAACTACTGTATTAGCAAAACGTGCGGTGAACGCGCACAAACGCCATGAAGGTGCTGTTTTGATTTTGACCTTCAATATCACTTTGCAATTGTATATTAAGGGAAAAATCAGCGAGGTTCGTGACGATTTTTCATGGGCCAATTTTGAAATTGCGCACTATCATGGTTTTATGAGTTCTGCGTTTAACAATTATGGTGTTCAGGTTGATTTTAAAGATTTGTCGTGGGATGAGCTAGAAAAGCGCTACTTTTCAAATGAAGATATTTTTCAAAGTGTCGAAAATATTCGACGATACGAGACGATTCTGATAGATGAAGTTCAAGATTATAAGGCAGAATGGCTAAAATTAATAAGGGATAATTTTTTAAACCCGGCTGGCGAAATGGTGTTGTTCGGTGATGAAAAGCAAAACATTTACTCACGGGCTATTGACTCCGAAAGACGATCTAAGCTGATCGATGGCTTTGGACGGTGGGAAAAACTAACCAAAAGTTTCCGATTCAAACAAGATAGCCATGTCATGAAAATTGCCGCTCTTTTTCAGGCGACCCACCTCTTGGAAAACTATGACTTGGATGTGGATGAGTCTTACCAGCCGTCTCTGTCGATGCTAGGAGTTAATGCCTATTCCTCTTATCATGAGGACGAGCTGGATAAATGTGCGAAATTGATTGTAGATCTAACAAAAAAAGAAGGCTTACATCCAAACGACCTGACAATAGTATGTTCAAGGGAAAGTGTGCTTCAAAATTTGGATTATCATCTCCGCAATGGTGAAGGGCATAAGCAGCGTACGCTCACGACGTTCGCCACTCTAGAAGTGATGCAGCATCCGAAATTTAGCAAATCTGCTAAGGCTCTTGGTAATTCAAAAAAAGTTGGATTCAACCTCAATAGTGGGGTTACCAAGCTATCCACTATTCATAGCTTCAAAGGATATGAGTCCCCGCTTGTAGTTCTTCTTGTCTGTGACAAAGATTCTGCTGAGATAATTTATACAGGGCTTACTCGTGCAAAGGAAAGCATTGTTGCTTTTATACCTAGCAAAAGTGTTTATAAAGATTTTTTTGAAAAAAATTTTGACCATTTGAACAGTATTATTTAATTGATTTGAGAGTTATAATTGCGGTGTGATAAAGCTAAAGTAATCAGGCGCTGATACGTCAAGAAGGTATGAAAGTCGAGCGATGGCGAACTTGTTCACAGATCGGAGAGAATCAAACTATACTCTTGCCGTCTGAAAACCGCACCGCCGGTTACTCAAGCTGGTTTGCCGTGATCTGGGTAAGTCAATCTGGTGGATACTCTGATTCGTCGGATGGCCGATTGGTCGAATGAAGGAATAGCGATTACGGGTTTTCGAATTGAATACCATGAATCTATTACGCACAAGGTTTATCAGTTCGTTACGGAAAACTTATTAATAGAGGGAATGTTCGGCATTAATTTGTGATGTTTGGGGGAATAAATGACGTTGCTAACCAAAAATGTTTTTATAGGCACACAGTTATTTATGGCTTCTGAGTAGATTTTTCGTCAGGTAGTATCTCATCTTTTGACTAGCTTTGTCAGACAGGCGAGCTTGTTCACATTACCAACAGAGTGGTTATCCAAGAGATAAAAAAGAAATTCTCGAATCCATAAAAGAGGGGCTGAAAGGGATTGAGAATTTTCAAAAGCGAGCTGGTTTTCTACGCTCTGATAAGGAATTATCCAAGTATTCCCTATTCTTTTGGAAGAAAAGCCGAACGAAAAAGGTGAGGCGGATTTAGAAGCTTTTCTTAAAGCCACTCGTGCCAGGATCTTGGACATGAAGAAAATAGATCCTGATGAAATCTTGGATATGTTTTTTAAACAAAAGCGGCCATTTGGTGCAGCCAAAAAACAAAACGAGTTCCGTGACGCCTTTTCCCTGATTTCGCTACGTCAAGAATTGAAGGAAGGGGAAAGTATCTATGTGGTTTCGAATGATCCAGACCACAAAGCATTTTTGCGTATCAAACGTTAAATTTATCAGTGTAGATCTCAATTCGCTTTTGGATAATTTTTACAAGTATATCGAAGCGAGAAGGGCCGCTTTCATTGAGAAATTTCTCGAGGATAATAAAGAGGTTATCATCCAAGAGCTTAAGTCCCAACTATAGAGTTCTGACGGTTATAACGTTTCTACGTGGGAAGATGCTGAGCTTGAAGAATTCAGTGTCACAGAGATTGGAGAGTCGAGCCTGAAATCACCCAGATTGACAATGAAAGCAGTGGGGTAAATTTCGATGTTATGGTCAAACTGTTAGCTGATGTCAACGGCCCTGACACAGTGAAAGGACATTATGATAAGGAAGACGGAGTTTTGTATACGTTCGATAACGTCGAGCATCAAGAGGAGCAGGAACACGACTTCTCTGTGGAATTGGATGTAGCTTTCGAGTCAGATGAAGGTGAATTTAAAATCCTCAATTTGACTTAACCGGGGAGGGACTTCACAAAGGACTCGAATTTGACGTCGAAGAAACACCTTGGGAAGATCCAATAATGTGAATGAAAAAAGGGAGCCTCCCCGCTTCGCTCGTCATGAGCAGTTGTATCCATCTATAGGATCAGAGGAGGAATTGAAGCGCCATTCAACATATCGCGGCGTTGAGAAATGAAACAGAATTCCTCTATTTCAAGGACAAGACGACGGCATCAACTGAACGTCTCCTTTTGGCCCAGAGTGTGTAAAAACGCGCAGATGCACTGTTCGCGCGTAGCGCCGACGGTTGTTAGCTGAGGAACTGCTCGCAACAAGTCCTGCGGATCATCACTAGGGCGTGGGAGCCCCCAGCGCCGCTTCTACCTTGCTGAGTGGCCAAAATACAGACCTCTTCAGGCCGAAAGCGCCTTCATTAAACCGCTGGTACCGTAAATTTTCATGACCCGCTTCAAGTGGTAGGCGAGGACGTTCAAACTCATCTCTGCACCTACCCCGGCCCGCTTTCGCGTCAGGAAGTGCGTCGGACCCATCCATTGTTTGAGCGTCCCGAAGGGATGCACAACCTTACGCTTGCGGACTCGCATCATGGCCGGCGCGTTGCTCAGCTTGTTCTGCATTTCCTCCAGTATGGCTTCATGTTCCCAGCGTCGATTCGTTGAGCTGAGTTTCAATGACCTGTAACTCTTTCATCTGAGTATTGAGCTTGTCGATTTTTTCTTGTAAACGAGCAGCCTTGGGCTGAGCGATCGAGGGTTCTTGCCGATCAGCTTCGTCGAGCGCAGTCAGGTACCGATTGATACTCGATTCAATTTCTTTCATCCGCCGCTTCAGCTTGGCGCTGGTGAAATGAGGACGCGGTTGTTAACAGCCTTGAATTTACTGCCGTAGATGGCGACCAGATTTTCTCCTAACAGCCCCAGCTTCTGGCACAGCACCACGAATTGGCGGCAGACGCCACCGGGTACAGGTTTTCCCCGACGAGGGGGGGCAGCGCGCGAACGATTTCCAAACCCAGGACAAAAACCTCGCCGCGATCCGCCGCACGCAGCAGGTCGCTGAACGTGCGCGCCGTACAGATGACGGTCAATAAGCGGGCGGCCTAGGCGCGGATGGCGGCGGGCAGGGTCAAAGGAACCCACGAATCGGTGGGGGCCTGGCTGTTCATAGATCGATCTCGCCGTTTAGGTTTTCGATGCGTTGCAGCCTGAAGAACAAGGAGGTCACCCGCTGGACCGCTGGCCTGGGGGTGATCTTGCCTTCGTATTCCAGGCCATTGGCAGGCGCACCCGCACATCGGTGGCCCGGGTGACACCGACCACGTCCGGGGCAAAATCCAGCTGCGCAATCCACGGCTGGAACTCGGTGAGCATGATGGTCACCCCGACGTTGAAATACACGTCGAGCTGATCGTCCGGCAAGGGTAGGTACTTGTGATAAAAGGCCACGTCGGCCGATCCAGAGTACATGGGCAATCACTTTTCGAGTACATGGCCGGCTCTGCGTAAAACCAGAAAGCCGAGGGCTGGTAGATCGGTGCAGGTGGCATTGGTTGCCGCCGGCCCAAAAAAAGGCCCCGCACTCCCTTCGGGTGTGGGGGGCGATTGAACGAATGCCCCATTATTCGTAACGCGGCGGGTCGCTCACGCCGGCGCGGAGTGAACACCTCCGCCGTCATTTCGCCGAGATAAGACACGCTCAACAATGCAGCAGACGGCATATCAAGTACCCGCTTAGCATTGTTGATCGATGACTGAGCAACTTGTGCTTGAGGCAGGCTCATGACCTCCTGGTTCTTTACCGGCTCACCGTTCTGGTGATGACAAAGAGAAAAAAATTCTAGGCCTGGATTGACGGGCTGCGGGTATCCGTCATCCGTGACGGTCTCTATGAGCTCAAGTCTCTAAAAAAGCTGAACATCTCATCGAACGAATTACTGATGGACTTACGTCAACAGGGTGTTGAGCATCTGGGCCAAGTGAGCTTGGGGCTGTTTGAGACCGACGGCGACCTCAGCCTTTATTTTTTTGGACAGAAAGATTTGCGCCCTGGGCTCTCCGTCCTGCCTTTAGAGCATCGCGCCGAGTTTGAAACAGCGCCTGCGTCGGCACTTTATTGCTGCGTGAATTGCGGTTTCGCTCAGCACAGGGGAGGCTCAAGGGGCAGATTTTTTCCGTTGTGATCGTGACATCTGGTCAACTGCGCTCAAAACACCACGCTGTCGGTGATGACGAGTGGATGCAGGTGTAGTAGATAACAGAATCAGTTGTTGAATATTTGGTTGCTGAGGTCGAAAAGACAAAAATAAAAAGGCCCTAAATGGGCCTTTTGTAGTCGAAAAAGAATCACTTCGGAAATCTTCGCTGCACTAATGGCGGACCTCTGACCCATCCAGAACTCAGCAGTGAAACGATGCATCGCCGGTGATAGTGTGGGGTTTCCCCATGTGAAAGGTCATCGTGAAGATTAAATTCCGAAACCCCCATCTGCGCATACAGTACGGTTTTGTTTTCCTCGAAAAAAGCATCCTGAGACTGATGAGGTGATCTGTTGGATTGCCAACGCCGGCATGACGCCTGAGATCATGGGTTTTTTCTCTAGGTGGGAACCGCGCCCGCTCTGGAACTGATTTTGTCACTGCAGCGAGTGTCGCCCAACACTCGCCGAGCTCTCCACCTCTCTAATGCTTCACATCGGGCTTGTTGTGAATGGCAAATCAGACTTTGATTTCTATACAACCGTGGTTTTCCGTAGCGTCAATCGTACAGCCATGGCTTCAGCTCTTTTAGATTAGCGACCACAATCTGCTGCGCCTCAGGATTAGGGTTCAGATTTTTCGGATCAATCTGAAAGCGCTGTAACACGTACTTCACCAACGCTCTGCGGCTCGGGACCACCAAATGACCCTCGGTCATGCCGAAGTCGACCTCAATGACCTCCCGCTGCGCTTTATCCAGGCGCTCATCGGGTCTGATGACTACCGCAACTTCGGTGTTCCAAGCATCATCTGCGGCAATATCGTTCTCGGTTACGTCACCCCATAAATCGGGCACACCTCGCAGCCTGCTCAAAACGAAGTCGCGGTACTCTCGGTTTTTCTCGCAGTAGGCGCGAACATGCCAGCGCATGCCGGTATAGACCAATGTATGCGGCGCGATGGTGCGTCCTTCTGGCTCCGGGCTGTTTAGCGAGACATAATCAATGTCCAGCCGGAGATGGTCGCGGCAAGCCTTGAGCAACGGACGCAAAACCTCAGCTTTGATCGAGCGATCCGGTACTTCGAGCACCTTGGTATGGGCATAGGCCAGAGCTAGGCCTTCAACGTGCGGCGCACGCGCATTGTTTTGATAAAGAAGGTGTAAATAGGCACTGGCGCTGTCGTCGATGAACAGCGGTTTGAACGCCTTGCTCGGCACATAGCCTTTCAGATGTCTGTCATATGTAAGGTTTTTAGGCGCATGTTCGGTGATGTAGGTATTGATGTCTTTCGATGCCTGCTGACGACTGATGCCGAAGCTCTGGACCAGGTGTCCCGTGGTCAGCCGGCCTTCCCACCAGGTCACAGTCTCGATCAAACGATAGCGAAGTGCCAGGTCCCAGCGCACCTGCTCGATGGATTGCTTACGTTTCATGTCTCCTCCATGTGTTCGTTTTGTTTACCTGTATGAGTCTACATTATAGATCTGTCGTAAATAACTACATATCGTGTTGCTGTCTTTGAGGATTGCTCGAACTCGTGAGGGAACAGGATATGACTGGATTGGACATGGTTACGACAGGTGCGATGGTGCTCCTAGTGTTGATATTGATGTTGTTGTCGCTTCAGTTTTTAAAGTTGCGTGATGTTTGGGAGCTGATGATCAATTGCCGGGCCACGATGCGGTGGGCGCGTATTCAGGAGTTGGAAAATCGGCAGCTGCGTTTAGAGTTGCGTGCGGAGAAAGCCCGGAGCGAACAACTCCAGGGGGCCCAGAAAGCATCGGAGCCAACAGCATGAAAACTAAGTCCACCTTGATGTTTCTGGAGAATTGCAATGCCGATCAAACCTCACCCAATGACCTACGTTTGTGAAGATTGTGGCTGGAAGAAGACGGTTGCCCCACGCAGTGACGCGTTGGGACCAGGCGAATGGTTTGCCCGGTGTCCTGCATGTGGCAGCGAGGCGTTAACGCTGCGTCGAGCAGATGCGCTGGCCGGCGCGATGGTCGAATGGCTTGCATGGCTACGCAGATTCTGAATAGTCATATACGTCAAATTGATGTCGTAATGATATCGTTGTCCCCGCCTGAGGTAGGCGCATTCAAGAAGCGGCAACTGCAGCCGATAGCGTGCCTGTTGCAGGCCCGTTCATGCATAGAGCACTTCGCGTAATTTATTTGCACAAGAAAGAGCCTCTTGTCGCGGCCTGCCCCATGTTCTTTTTCACGGTTGTGCACCCGTTGAGGGAGCGCACCCGGTTCAGCGCTTTTACCTGTTGCTCTGCTGTTGAATCATGCCCACCGGAAAATGGAAGCCCGAGCCATGAACATGCGCTACACCTCTATCGTCAAGATCCCGAAAGCGCCGGTGCCTTTCCTGGCCATCGATGTAGCGCGTATCAGCACTGGGGATGACGCCTGGTACCCCTTGGTTCTGCAGTTTTCCCGGCGATGGGCGCTTGCCCATCCCGAGCAGAAACCTGCGACCCTGTGGTCGCTGACCACTTCAAGTGAACGCTTTGACGGGCGCCATGGTATCCATCTAGCGACCAGCACCAAGCTGCCTCAAGATTTTTTGACTCGTTTGGGTCGTTATTTGCGTGATGAGTTGGGCCAAGTGCTCACGGTTGGCAAAGAGGCAGTAATTGCCAGGGATCAGGACTGGCAGCCGTCGTTCCATTTTGAAGATGACAACGTCTGGACATCGAACGATCTGAGCAATTGGGCTGAGCGAGACCAGCCACCGCTTGAGCGTTCACCTGTGAGCGAAAAGCGGGCTGCTGCTACTTGGCGAGTGGAGGCAAAAGCACTGTCTGAGCAACAGCTCAATACGCGCCAGTTCAATGAAGCGTTGAATTCGGGTGATGTCGGTGATCTTGAGCAGTACCTGAGCGAGCACGGGGCAATCATTGGTTTGACGCAAGCCTTCGAAGAGGGTAATACACCTTTGCACCTGGCTGCCGAGGCCGGAGACGTAGAGGCGTGCTGGCAATTGCTCCGCTGCGTGGCACCTGACATCAGGAACCACAATGGGCAAACCCCGCTTATCCAGTTGTGCATTTCCAGGCGCTTCAAGCCTCAAGCCGGTGTCTTCAGACTATTGGCTTCAACGGTCAATGACATCGACAAATGGTCAATGACTGCGTTAATGCATGCAGCAGACGGGCAGATGATCAGAACCCGAGTCGGCAACCTGCGCATAGTCAAGCTGCTGGTCGAAAACGATGCTGATCTGCAACTGCTCGATGCCAAGGGCAGAACCGCTTTGGGTCGAGCGACAACACTTAATCTCAGAGCAAAACCGGATGCCAACATCGAGGTCATCGAGTGGCTTCGGGCCAAGACCTACGAGCAGGCCGTGGACCGCTATTTTCGTGCGAACTACGACCATCATTTCGACGCCAAAGGCGTGCTCAATATCAGCAAACGCTGAGCACTGAAGACTTCCTCATGGATTGGGAACATTTAATGAATGCCAAGTATGATCCAACGTCCGTTGCGCAGAAAAATGGTGTATCGGTTGTCAACGACCTGCCGCGCATCGATTGGGATGCGCCCAATTTCGCCGAGCTGGTTCGCCTACCCAAGGTTCCAGACGAGCAGATCAAATACCGCCTGCTGCACATCAGCGAAATCGGTGAGGGCAAGCCTGAGGCGTATCGCCAGGCGATGACCAATGTGATCTCATGCCTCAATAGCACCTCGTGTGCCAGCGTGTACATCCTTTCTGGCCGGCCGGAAGGAATCGACCTGTATCTGGGTGTCGCGACCTCCGCATCGGATGTCGATATCCCCGATGCTGCGAAAATGCTGCGAGCAACCTTCGAAGGCAACTTCCTTGGTGCCCGTCTGGAAGACGTCAGAGCTGATGATGAGCAGTTCCAACATCTATACCGCGACAGCCGCCACCTGGGAATGATCACCGGTGTGCCCTCGTTCAATGATAGTGACCGGGCGGCGGAAGAAGACTTTCAGGGGGTCGAACGCTTGGCCAACAGCCTGGTTGGCGAGACCTGGCAATTGACCATCTACGCAGAACCCGGCTCGGACGATGAGGTTCGTGCCACTCTGGACAGTGTCTACAACCTGTCGACAATGCTATCGGCGCATATCAAGCAGTCGGTGCAGCAGTCTGAGAACAGTGGCTGGCAGCACACCCAGACCATCGGCACTTCGACCAATGAATCCAACAGTACGTCCAAATCGACGAATAGTGGAACGTCGATGGGCGCCTCAAAAAACACCGGCAGTGAGGGCAGTAGTCACAGTAGATCGACCCAGAATGGCACCAACAAGTCAGTTACCAAAGGCGACGATCATTCAACGTCCACTGGTACCAGTGATTCCCAGGCCCAAGGGAACAGTGGCGGCCAGAGCCTGGCTATGACCCGTGAACGCACCGACAAGCGCGCGGAAGAACTGCAAAAACATCTGAGTGAAACTTTGATCGAGCGTTTCCTGCAGGGGCGCAGCAAGGGCATGTACCGCACCGCCATTTATGTCAGTGCCGAAACCCGCAGCACTTTCGAGCGTCTGTCTCGCGGATTGATTTCGACCTTCCAGGGCAACAATTCCAGCGTCACCCCGCTGAGGGTTCATAAGCTGCAATCCGGCACCACCTTCAATCTCGCGGAACTGTTGCAATTGCGTCGCTTGAAGAACAAAAGCATTTCCGCCGACAACTGTATTGCCCATAGTGCTCCGCTGCTGGCGAGTGGTGAACTGGTGGGGGCGACATGGCTGAACATTGAAGAGCTGGCGCTGGTGGCTGGCTTGCCAAGCCTGGAACTGCCGGGCCTGAAGATCCGCAAGAACGTCGACTTTGCCCTCAATACCGGCACAGACCCTTCCAGCACAGAACCCATCTTGAAGATCGGAAAGATCATTCAACATGGTCGATTATTGCAATACAAACCGGTCAGCTTGCCGCTCAAGGAATTGTCCAAACACGTCTTTGTGACAGGCGTAACGGGTGCTGGGAAAACCACCACGTGCATGAACCTGTTGCTGGAGTCCCGGTTGCCATTCATGGTGATCGAGCCGGCCAAGACCGAATACCGCGCCCTGCATGGTCGTGGTGTTGAAGTCGACTATTACACCCTGGGCCGCGAGGACCTGACGCCGTTTCGTCTCAATCCGTTCGAACTGGTGTCCAGCCGGCAGAACCTGGCCAGCCACATATCAGTACTCAATGCCACGCTGGCTGCGGTATTCCCGATGGAAGCTGCGATGCCTTCGATTGTCGAAGAATCAATTATCGAAGCTTACAAGGCCAAAGGCTGGGACATCCACAGCACCCAGAACTTCCTGCTCGATGACCCCTGGAAATCGGGTAGCGATGCCTGGCCAACCTTTAGCGACATGATCGCCCAACTGGACAAAGTCATTACGTCCAAGCAAATGGGCCGTGAGTTCGAAGAGAAATACCGTGGTTCACTGGTCGCGCGTCTGACCAGCCTGACATTGGGCGTCAAGGGGCGAATGCTCAACTCGCGTTATTCGATGAACTTCGACCAATTGCTCGACCGCCGCGTGGTGATCGAAATGGAAGAGATCAAGGACGAGAAGGATAAGGCTCTGCTGATGGGCTTGATCATCAATCGCTTGGCCGAATGCATGAAGCAGCGGCATAGAATCCAGCCCGACTTTCGGCATCTGACCCTGATTGAAGAAGCCCACCGACTGCTGTCGCGACCGGAGCCAGGCGATGCCGAATCGAAAAAGATGGGCGTCGAGATGTTCGCCAACCTGCTCGCCGAAGTGCGCAAATATGGCGAAGGACTGATCATTGCCGATCAGATTCCCAACAAGTTGATAGCTGACGTGATCAAGAACACCAACACCAAAATCGTCCATCGTCTGTTCGCAGCCGACGACCGGAAAATCATTGGTGACGCCATTGGCCTGAGCGAAGAGCAACAGGCGTTTCTGCCGCTGCTAAAGCCGGGCGAAACCATTGTTTATTGCGGCGGCTGGCACGGTGCGGTGCGGGTTCAGATCGAGCAGATCGCGCAAACCGATGCAGCGGAAATCCCTGAGGAAATGATCAAGCAACGCGGTCGACTCCAGCTCTGGGAGCAACGTGAAAAGCTGTTGCCGCGATTGGCGGCGGATCCGCTGATGACACAGCCGGAGCACCTGTCGCAAGTGCTGGAAAAGGGGTGCTTGTTGCTCAACATGTTCCTGGCGCTCAACCGCTTGCGCTTGCAGCCGGACAGTTCCAAGTCGTTGCACATACGCATCGCTCAGCGCTTTGGTATCGAGTCACGCGCGTTGAGCGATGGGCTCGCGCTGACATCTGCGCAGGTATTCGGGCTCTTGGTCAAAGTCTTCGAGGATTGCGCGAGCATTCCTGGCTGGTACGAAGAGGATTGGGCGGTCATGCGTCCACTGCTGAATAACGCATTCAACGCGTTAGGAAACTCGCTGGATGCCTTTGAGGTTGCCTGCGCACAACGGCCGATGAAAAGGCTTGAACTCCTTCAAACTTTCGACTCAATCTAGGAATCTGAATGATGGTTTTTCCTTTTATAGCAGCAGCAATCAGCATGGTCGCCTCTGTCGTTGCCGCCGTTACGCCGGTGATCGCAGCGATTGGCCCGGCCGTCGCCACGTTCTGCACCACCGTGCTGCCAAAGGTCGTGCCGGTATTGATCGGCGGCCTGGAAAAGCTCAGCACGTTCGTCAGTGTGGTTCAGGCCGTACTGCAGATCATGCAGATTTTCCGGCCTGACGATAAGCTCAACGACATCGGCGACCGCGCCATTCAAGCGGCACGTCAGGACATCAAACCGGAGAATTTCGACAGCTTCGAAGCGTACATGGAAGAAATCCGTGCCTTTGAACTCGATCCGGCTGAAAGCGGCAAAATCACCGATACCGAAAAGTTCGCCGCCGGCCTGGCGGTCGGTGCCCAGGGCCTGGACGAAAAATTCAATGTGCGTGAAGGCACCATGGCCAACCTTTGGCCGCTGGTGGCGAAGAATCCGGAATACTTCAGCAGTGAGCGTTTGACCGCATTGCTGAGCTCGACCACGGACGTCATCAGCCTGCTCAAGTACTTCGAAGGCAACCTGGCACCGGCTGCAGCGGCAGAGACAGAAGGCAGAATCGTCGCTGCCGAAAAAGCCATGGCCCCGGAAAAAACCGAAGCGGCCATCCATTCGGAACTGGATTCTGCGATCGAGCACTTCAAAAAGCCTGACTCCGTCTGATAACCGCCATACTCCACGCATCGGTTTCGTTGCGTGGTGGCCATTGATTGGGACCGCTCCGTGTCTACTGAAAAATACGCTTTAGTGTTGATAGGCGACCGTATTGCCTGTTTCGAATCAACCGAAATCGATGAATCGTGGGTGGCCACGTTCATCGGTGGTGAACAGTGGTTGTCCTTGAACAGCCATTCAGCGTACACCGCAGGTTCGGTGCTCAAACAATTGAGTGATCGCCGCAACCTGAAATCGAAGCTAGCGAAAACGAACATCACGCTAATCTATGAGGAGGCCGCAGCCCGGCACCTGGCTGACGTTTCGAGCACGCTCAGAGATCTGCAATGCCAGCGCTGGGAAGTGCTGCGTTATGAGGCGCTGGCAGAACGCATCACACTGCAGGCCGGGGAACAGCTTCGGCCTCACGATGGTGCCTGGTTAGCTGAGCATCTATTGGCCACGCTTTCCCTGCCTCCAGCGGTCGAGGACGCGCCTTCCGGCCCGGCACTCATTGCTGGTGTCACTCAAGGATTGCCGGACGTCGATTTGCTGCAGTTGTACCTGCCGCTTTTGTTTCAGCATTTCTGGTCCAGTGTCAGCCCGCAGGATCTGGCATTCATGTCGGGTTCGTTTCACATTCCGGACGTTGAGTCACCCTTCCCTGAACCTTCGCCGGAAGCCATCGCCGTGTTGCGTCGACGTTTCCTCAAGTTGCCGATTGCACAACGCCAAACGGTGTTGGGATTTGCTCATGAGCTGACCTACAAGCTGAAGGTGCGCGTGCAGTTGCGCGACCTCTTGGAGGCAGTTTGATGGAAGAGCAATTTACGCAGGGCATGCTCGAGCCAGAGCTGCGTGTTGAATTGATCAGGCTGTTGAAGGAGGATGCCGAAGTTCGCCAGTCAGTGCTGGATATCGTTGCCACGCAGGCTTCAGTTTCAAACATTGTGCCAGTGCCAGTGCCAGTGCCAGTGCCAGAGCCCGTGGCTGTAGCAACGCAGCCACCACTTGAGTGCCCCCATGATCCGTTGCGCGACCAGTTGAAAGCTCCGTTGAAGTTGCTGGCAACGCTCTGCGCTGATGAGGGACTCAACAGCTACTGGCTGGTTCATGGCGAGAACGAGGGGCTGCAACTGACGCGCCTTTTGGCTACCGCCGCACAGTGGGAGCGATTGCTTGATTTATGGGATGTGTTGGCAGAACGCTGCAAAACCGCATCCAGCCCGGCCAGTGCAGCCGAACTACAAATTCTTGATGGCTGCTTGCAGACCCACAACCTGATCTGGCGGGATCGTCAGGCGCAGTTGCGCACCGTGGAAGTCGGCGCTGAATACGACTATCGCTTGCACAATCGTACGACGCTGCGCGGCGAGGTCATTGCTGCGCAGTGGTTGCCTGGCCTGATCAATGCCGGTGGTGAGCTCCAGCGTTTGCCGCTCGTCGCGGCTGAATAAAACCGTATGTCCGTGCATTCATGGCTGCTAATCAAACAGAGTCTCTTAAGGCCCATGGTCGAAGCTCAGACTGTGGGATTGACCGCTGCGCGCCGTAAGTTGATCGGGTTGTTGCAACAAGTCCAAAAAATAAAGGAAAACCAAATGTCCGGGACTACTCCACCTATTGCGCGTAACGCGTTTATGGCGAATCTGCGCATCAAGTGTGCGTCTGTAATTGCCGCTTCGCGATTCTGGCTGGTGGGGCATCCCGAAGAATCCGCGATGATGCTGTATGACACCCAAAGCCGATTGATGTGGGATTACAGCTGCGAAACCTGGTACGACTGCACGCTGCTCGAGGCCCAGGAATACGTCGAAAAAAAGAACGGAATTTTGCGCACGTCTCCATGGCGCCTGCCCACGCGTGCCGAGTTGGAGGCGTTCGCCGCTAGCGGCGGCAACCCCCTTCGCGAAGGCTCTTCAAAGCAGCTGAAACGAACCGACTACTGGATTACACGGGAGGGCATGCTCGGTGTTCAAAGCGATAGGTTCGACCCCGGAGGCAGAGGCTGCCTGATCGCATGCAGTGATCAGGTGAGGTATTTCGACACCCAGGAATTTGTGACCCGCGCTATCCAGCGTGGCTGGTATATGAAGTCACTCGACACCGATCGCAAAGAGGATCCGTTAAAAATCATGAATACGCCTGCACCAGACTTTGTCACCCTCTACCGCGAAGTTGACTACCGTATCTGCCGCCTGCCAAAACTCACTGATGCTCAATTCACCGACCCTAACCTAGGCCTATGGGAGCTTTTTGGTGAGGACCCAGCAGTGCTGAGCGAAGCCAAGCTGCGTGCACGGGACCCCGTGGCGGATATCAAGAACTGGAACATTGCCATCGACTTTGGCACAAGCAGCAGCGTGGTGGCTTACGACGACAATGGCCGCTACAAACTTTTGCGTATTGGTGCCAAGGATCAGTGGGAAAAGGAGCAACCCGAGCACTACGAAAACCCGACAGTGCTCGAATTTATCGATTTGCAGCGCAGTCTGGAAACCTGGACGTCGCAGGCCTACCGCCCCGACCTTAACTGGGACAACGTGCGGTGCTCTCACGAAGCATTGCACAGCCTGCGCACCAATGGCGGCGACCCTAAAGTTGTCGCCAGCATCCTGTCAAAAATCAAGCATTGGGCTCTCCGTCACGGCTCAGACAATCTCACCCGTATCACCGACCGTGCCAATGATTACGAATACCCGCTACAGGCGTTGACCAAGCGTGATGTGGTCAAAGGCAAACCCTTGACCGTCAGCCCCAATGACCTGCTTGATCCGATAGAGCTATATGCCTGGTACCTTGGGATGGCAATCAACTGGCGCAGTCGCGGACTGTTCTTGCGCTACTACATGACATTCCCCGTTGCCTACACCAGGGATCTCAAAGAAACCATCCTGATGTCTTTCCGTAGGGGCTTGCAACGCAGCCTGCCGCCGCAGTTGCTCGAGAGCGAGGCGTTCAAGGACTTTTGTGTCGAAGAACTGGCCAACGAACCAGCGGCCTACGCGGCAGCCGCACTGCCACGATTAGGCATCGAACCCACCGAAGAGGGCATCGCCTACGGCGTATTTGATTTTGGTGGCGGCACTACCGATTTTGATTTTGGTCGTTACCGGTTGCCCACTGCCGACGAAGAGGACGAAGGCTGGGAGGAGGTTTTCGAGCACTACGGCAACGCCGGGGATGCTTACTTGGGCGGCGAAAACCTGCTCGAAAACATGGCCTATCTGGTGTTTCGCCATAATCTGGAGGTTTGCCGCGCCAAACACATTGGCTTCGTCCGTCCGCTGGATGCTGAGGATTTTCCGGGTTCGGAAGTGTTCCTGGTCGACAGCCAGAGTGCCTCGACCAACAGCGTAATGTTGATGTCGAGACTGCGCCCATTGTGGGAAAAGGGCGCTCTGCCCGGAAAGGACGGAACAATAAAACTGCCAATGCTTAATCGCGATGGTGTAAAGGTCGATAACGTCGAACTGGCCGTCCCGGTGGACAAAGTCTTGAGCTACCTCAATGACCGCATTGGTCTTGGCATTCAGAACTTCTTCAGCGCCATGAGCAAAGCCTTTAGCGGTCACCGGGTTGAGTGTGTGCATGTACTGCTGGCGGGGAACAGCAGCCGCTCAGGCATTGTTAAGACACTGTTTGAATCGGTGGCTGGCGGCACGATGACGAAGCCGGCTTCGGGCAACCAGGACAATGCCCCTGCAGCTAATGGGCCGATTGGTGGATTTGCAGCGGCTATGTTCCAGGTACTGGAAGCTGAAATAGGCAGACTCGCTAAAGGTGAGTTAGAGGGCTCGGCAACGGTGAGCCAACCGGTCGCATCCAGCCAGGCGATCATCGTCCATCAACCGCTGGTCTCCAACCCGGACGTACCGTACAGCCCTAATGGCAAAACCGGGGTGGCTATCGGTCTACTGCGCTTGGCACCCGGAAGCGCGGTGAAAGTCATCTCCAGGATTAGCCACGCCACTGAAGACGCGCCGTTCGCTCATTATGTCGGTCGGGTGCAACGAGGAAAATTTGTCGCCGGGCTGCAACAAGGCGATCCGTTCGAAACCTGGAAAGAGCTCGGCGTACCACGCGACCGCGTTTTCAACCTGTTCCATTCGCAATCACCAAGGGCCCATACGGGTGAAATGCAGGAAGGCGAAACCGGCCTGCACAAACATCGCCTCAGCATCGCAGGCGATCACCAGGGCCACCGGATATTCGCCAAAGCCGTCGGCCCGCATCAGGTCCAATTGTGCACAGCCAGCTCGCTGGATGCATTGCAAGCGGGGGATTGCAGTGTGATTGGGATGCTTGATTTGTCGAAGATTTAGCAGTGTATAAGGGGGCAAGTTCCATGATAGCCGCATGAATGTAAAAGGGAGCTGGTGTCCCGTTTTGTGGGGGCAAGTCCTTGCATCCAGCGCTTTGGATCTGTACAGAGTTGCCTGCGTCGGATGACGGGAGCAGGTAGCTGTCCAGGTAAAAGGCGGACATTATCTAAGCGGCTCTATTGTTGAGGTCAATCAGGCGTCATTAGCCGCCGCGGTGCCAATGACACGGTGAATCGCCCCCCTGACTTTTTAGACACTCGCTGCCGCTTCTGGCCGTTCACTACCCATCTCGACAGGCAGAAATCGACCCAAAGCTAGCTGTAAATGACTGGAAGAAATTTGCCAATCGTTAAGCGCCAATTGCCCTCAGCCTCATCGGCTAGGATTTGTTCGGGTCAGAGGGGGGTCAGTGCTGCGTCGATGAATGGATCAATTCGGCGTTAGCGTCAACAGCAATGCTGGTCTTGAATGATTCGAGACGAGCAACCTTCTGCGCTCGTATTCCTTAAGTACGGCCATCCCACCTATCTCGACGGCGGATTCTCATCGCGTCATGCAAACACTTATTGTCACCTGCTGATCGGTAGTCGTATCAAGAGCCGTGGAGACTGATGGTTTACCATCTACGTCGCGAACCAGAGCACATTTCCCCAGCCTAAAAATGGGTAAGAGGGAGACCGGAGTACAGGGAAAGTAATGACAAAGCAACGCGTGTTGGTTAGTTGGATTGGCGGTAATGATCTCAAGGCAGTTTCAGGCGGTGAGGCGGGCCCGATTCTGTCCACGCTAAAAGCTGTACCTGTCGATAACGTCCAGTTGCTTGCTCGTATCCCACGGAGCGCGTTGAGCCCTATCTTGCGTGGCTCCGCGAGCAGATCGATGTGCCAATCACGGCGTATTACGAAAAATTGTCTTCCCCCGTTCATTTAGGGGAGATCTACCAGGCAGCTAATCAGCATTCAAAGCATCTGAGTGTTCCAGGTGCCCAGTTGTCTATCCTTCTCAGCCCCGGCACACCTGCTATGCAAGCGGTGTGGATTCTTTTAGGCAAAACTCGCTACCCGGCAACCTTTTACCAGTCCTCCTTTGAGCAAGGCGTTCTGCAAGTTGAGGTGCCGTTCGAGATCGCGGCCGAGTATGTCCCGGCGGCTAATGCGATCAGCACCGATAAGCTCGTTCAGCTCGGAGGGCTACGAGAAGAAGGTTTGACGGTTTACGGGTTTGGTGAAGAAAAAACCCCGAGACCGTTCGTGTCGGCCTGTGACAAGTTCATCTATACCGAATTGCTGCGCGGTGAAGTGCTGGTTGCTGCAAGCAATGGACATGGTCGACCCGAACCTGAGCCATCCACCGAAATCGAGGCCGTCAAAGTCGCCAGTACGCCCGGAGTAAAAAAGCTACCCAAGGCACCAGTAAGTTTCATCGCAAAGATCTTGGATGATATTGCCGATGAAGACGGCTGGGCTCACTTGGGTTCGCTGGGCGCCAATATCAGCAAATTGAGACCTGAGTTCGACCCTCGCACCCATGGTTATAAAAAGCTCAGTGAATTGATCAAGGGGTATCCGGATACGTTTGAACTTCAAACTAGAGGAGCGTCGGGAGTGGGTGGTTCAATACTCTATACCCGGCACCGGCAGCCGAGCTCGTAGCCCCCTTCATTCAGCCCGCGGTATACTTTCAGCGCTCCAAAGCATCATGAAACGAGGCCACCGTTGCTTATCAATCTTGGGGATCTGGAGATACGTCATCCGTGGCGTCATCCTTGTAATTGTGGTTCCTCTCGTATTCTTGCTACCGCTGTGGATCATGGCCCTGCTTCTTAAAGCGTGATTGTGGATGATGCGGACGGTGCGCGAAGCATAGGGCAGCCTATAGCTTTTCAAGGACGATCCGATGATGAAAGCCGACATTGCCGATGCTCCAAAACGATTAATTCGAACACGTCACAACCGTAGCCATTTTTACGTGGTCATCTGTGTGGTTATTGGAGCGCGGCAGCAATAGGTGCATTCCACTTCGGTAGCAGAATCTCGACCGTCGACTCTGCATTCAATCGGGCGATCAGCTCCATTGAAAGCGATGAGAAATCGACTCGGGCGGGTGCCTCTATCTTTTCGAGCAGCATCGGCAGTACTTTGGCGGCAGGCCCGATCAGCATGTATCCCTTCGGCTCATCCATTGCCACGTCAACCTTATTCACATGAATGACTGAAGCGTCAGATGCCAATGCAAGGTCGGGAAAACCTGCGGCTGGCATGACGACCCCAGAGGTACCCACTGAAATCAAAAGATCGCAATCCTTCACTAGAAGTACCGCGGCCTTCCAAGCCTGAGGTGGCAAATCCTCTCCGTACCAGACCACCGCTGGACGAATTTTGCCATTACAACGCTGACACCTAGGCGGCTCGATCAGAGCACCATCATCCGGCACTGCGGATTGATCAGGTGACACAGCTGCAGGCCGATGGCAAGCGAAGCACTTGGGCATTGCCAAACTGCCATGCAAATGCACAACGTTTAAAGAGCCTGCTCGCTCATGGAGGTCATCAATATTCTGGGTGATAACAGAAACCTGGCGCAGTGAGTTAGCCATGCGAGATATCACAAGATGTGCGGCATTTGGCTCTGCTTGAGCGACTCGGAACCGTCGCCACAGATACCATCCCCATACCAATGCTGGATTCGCCCGAAAGGCCTTGGCCGTCTCTAAATCCCTCGGATCGTATCCTGCCCAAATTCCAGAAAGTTTCTCTCGGTATGTAGGGATACCGCTATAGGCGGAGATACCAGCGCCTGTGAAAAAGACCACTTTCTTGGCCTTCAGTAGTGCGATTACAGCTTGCTCTGTGACAGATATGATACCAACCTGCGTAATTGCATAGACTTGACCACCCATTTGCATTCGACTTGACCAGTCGTTTGCATTGGATTTGACCAGCACACTTGGTGTGCTCGACGCGCAGAAG
>LNAP01002163.1_pt1 | contig 42206 bp, 38 predicted proteins | sample 602601 | NCBI WGS metagenome assembly LNAP01 (sample SAMN02440304, study PRJNA202911) | soil metagenome | biome: Subtropical and temperate rainforests or woodlands; isolation source: soil samples (1 kg each in a 20% v/v slurry with milli Q water) were... ...
TTCTGCGTGGTGGCCCTGCTTGGGCTGTTCAGGAGAACGCGTCACAGCGCCCATCGGCATCCTTCCCAATGAGGCTTCATTCCCATGTGCGGTTCTGGCTGGTGGATCGCCTTGCAGGCCACCACGGATCGCTTCTGCCCTCACTCCTGGACATCGCTCCGCGCCAGACAAGAATCAAGGAACCACGGGAACACACATGGCCAACGGCAAAGACAAGAATAACGGCGGCGATCTCGGCTTCGAGGCCCGCTGGAAGGTTTACCCACTCGCAATGCCCGACCAGACGACCCCTTGCTGGCGGCGCAACGGACGCAGGTTCGGGTGCGCTGTCGGGAGTTGAACGGCCCCCAACACAGACCAGGTGCTGCGCGACGGCGGTCCGATGCAGGCCGGGCAAGCCCTGCACTTGCGCACCAACTGGCCCGGGCATCTGCGGCCGTGCGGCAGCAGATGCCCGGTCAGGCCTTGGTGCGCAGCCGGTTCACCAATAAATCGTCCCGCAGGATCTGGTCCTTGAGCGCGGTGAGCTCCTCGACGTCCCAGTTGGCGCTGAGATAGCGCCCCGTGGCCCAGTCTGCCTTGCCCGAGGCCAGCCAGACCATGAAACCGGCGGCCAGCTCGGGGCTGTCGGTGAGATAGGCATGCATCGCCGCGGGCATGTTGCGCCCGAGATCGGTGGCCACCCCGCCGGGATGGATGGCGAAGCATTTGATGCCGTCCTGGCCATGATCCACGTTGACGAATTCACACAGACGGTTGATCGCATGCTTGGAGGTCTGGTAATCGGATGCAGTCGGGGCCAGCCGCTGAGCCCCGATCGATGACAGCAGAATCAGATGACCGCCGCTCGATCCTTCGGCGGTACCGCGTTTGGCCGACGCGATGAGATGAGCCAGCGAGAAGCGGATGAGGTGATAGACACCTCTCACGTTCACTTCCCAGGTGCGCCACCAGCTCTCCGGATCGGACTCACCGATCTTCGCCCAGTGGTCAAGGTAGCCGGCGCTGGCAGCGGCCACGTCGATACCGCCGAATCTTTCCACGCAGGTCGAGACCGTAGCTTCGACCTGGGCCGCGTTGGTGACCTCGCACGTCGAATAAGCGCATTGTGTTTCCGGATTCGCCCGAACGACCAGGTCCCGGGTCTGTTCGAGCGCCTGCTCGGACCGTGCGGTCAGATAGATCGCCCTTGCACCTGCCTCGCGGTGGCCTGGCCGATTCCCCGGGATCCGCCGGTGATGAAGACGACCTTGCCCGATGCGCTGCCGCGCAACGCCGAGGTCGGGTCGATCGCATCGTAGCGGGCATGGTGCTGCGTCAGGGCAAGGAATTGGGTCTCTATCGATGACATGGATGGCTCCTGGCAGGGGTGGCGTGCAAATGCCGGCTGCCGTTGATCGCCGATGTTGGATGAAGCACGGGCCGACAGAGGGGACAGCAAGTCGTCCGGTCGGGGCCGCGCATGACCTGGCGACTTGATGTGATCGCGCTGCCATGGCGCGCGCTGGTCCTCCAGCCCGGGACCCTCTCCAGGCCCGTGCCAGCGTCCGGCCCTCATCAGCGGCCACCAGGCCGTGCTCGTTTTTCGGCAGCCAGGCCCTACCTGGCGAAAATGGCCTGGTAGAAACGCATGGTGCCCTCCCATGAACGTTCGGCAGCATCCTTGTCATAAGCCACTGGCATGCCGAACTTCTCGGCGATCTTGTCCGCGTCCGGATTGGTGAATGAGTGCAGCACCCCGGGGAAGCTCACCAGGGTGAGGTCGACTTCGGCGTCCTGCATCTCCTTGACCAGGCCGGCAACCTGCTCTGAGGGCACCATCTTGTCGGCGCCACCGGTGTAGACCTGGATCCTGGCTTTTACCGTCCCGGGCTGAGCCTTGACCGGACTGGCGAGCGCGCCGTGGTAGCTGACCACGCCGTCCAGGTCGACGCCCGTGCGCGCCATGTTCAGGACGATGGCGCCACCAAAGCAGTACCCTTGCGCGGCAATGCGGGAAGGATCGACGCTTTCATGGTTCTGCAGGATTTTCATCGCGCTCATGAAGCGGGCCTTGACCTGATCCATGTCCCTGGTGGCTTCCTGCATGAATCCCTGTGCGGTATCGGGATGCTCGGCGTGCTTGCCCGAGCCATACATGTCCAGGGCAAAGGCGGGATAGCCGGCTGCCGCAAGTCGCTCCGCCTGGCGCCTGGCGAAGGCATCGTGCCCCCACCACTCGTGAACCACCAGCACACCCGGGCGCTTTTGCCCAAGCGCGTCATCCCAGGCCATGTAGCCGGTGAAAGTGTCATCGCCCACCTTGTATTCGATGACCTTGGTTTGCACTTCTGCCTGTGCCTGCGTGCTGGCAAAGGTGAGCGATAGAACTGCGGCCGCCACTGCTGTTCTCAGGATTTTCATGATCGGTTCTGCTCCTTTTGGAATCGTGTGGTGTTCTTGTTACCAAGATGGATCTGCCAGGCTCATGGACAGCTTCCCAGACCTGGATGACGCACAATCACTCACCGGCTCTATGCGTTATCCCTCCGGGGAGCCTGGCAGCGGGCACTGAGCAGCTGCGTTGCCGCGTCAAACACGGCCGGGGCTTGCTCGGTACGCGCGGCCAGATGGGCACCTTCGAGCATGGCCAGGGTAGCGCGCGCCTCCTGTGCCGGATCATGGATTGCCGATATCGACCCGTCCCTTCGCCCCAGTTCGAAGGTTGCCGTGATCCATCGGGTGACCATTGCGCGGATGGCACTGACCCCGGCGATGACGGTCTCGGACAGGCTTTCGCGGCAGGTTGAAAAGGCAACGCACAGACACACGGTCTGGCCATCATGCAACGCCGCGCGATACAGGCAAATCAGGGCCTGCAGGCGTGCGCCGCCGGTGGCGTGGACTGCCTCCATCTCGGCCAGGCGCTGCTGCAGATCGGCCTGATATCGCTCGATCAGGGCTTGGGAAAGATTTGCCTTGGTCGGAAAGTGATAGTGAATGGACGCCTTGCGAATGCCGATGGCAGCGGCCATGTCCGCATAGCTGAACCCATCAAACCCACGCGACCTGGCGCTGTGCTCTGCAAAATCCAGGAGCGCGGTTCTGGTATCACGGTTCATGTCATTGACCTCTCTGGTGCAACCGCGCAAGCGCAAGATCCGATGTCTCCGATGGCCACCGACGGTTGCGATCGGTCATCGGCATTGCCCGAAAGCTCACCACCTGAGCCCGCTCTTCGCAAGCGGTGTCCTGGAGCTGCCCTCGCCATGGCCTAAACAGCCGGTGGCCTGGCAAAGGGCAGATGCCCTGTCTTCATCCAGAGCTTCGCGCCGTGGGCGCCCGCCGTGGCCAGCAGCTTGTGACCTTCGGGAAGGCGCAGCCAGCCGTGCTTTTCCAGCAACTGGCCATCGACCGTGACCGCGCCGTCCAGCACCAGCAGCTCGATTCCGCCGGACGCGTCAGAGCGCAGCGTCGCACCGGCATCGAGCCTGCTGTAGGTCACGGTCTCGCGCGCGTCCTCGTGCAGCCGCGCGCTGGCAATGCCGTCCACAGGCGCGCCCAGCTCGGCTTCCATGTCCTTGCGGAACTGGTTTCGGTCGGCCATGTCGAACTGCCAGAGCTTGACGAAGATCGTGCAGCCCTCACTGGAGCCTGGGGTATGGGAGGTGGTCGGGGGGTTGCGCACGTAGGTGCCGGCAGGAAAATCGCCATGCTCGTCCTGGAACACGCCATCGAGCACGATGAATTCCTCGCCGCCGGTGTGGGTATGCGGCGAGAACCGGCTGCCCGGCGCATAACGCACGATGGTCGTGGCGCGGGCAACTTCGCCCCCGATCCGGTCCAGCATGCGCCGTTCCACCCCCTTCATCGGCGAAGGCTGCCACTCCAGCTGGTCCGCGTGTACGACCACCGGCCTGGCGAAATCTGCATTGATCTCCATGGGATCCTCTTCTTTCATGGGCGCGACCCGGAGGTCGCGTGTTAACCGGCAACCGATGGACGGGCGGCGACCTTTTCCCGCCACGCCTGCAGGTTGCCCAGGGTCTGGGGAATCTCGACCTTGGCGAAGTCCGCAAACACCAGCCCGGCAAAGGCGGTGATGTCCGCGACCGAGAAGCGCTCGCCCGCGAGAAATGCGTTTTCGGCCAGAACCCGATCCAGATAGGCCATGGTCGCGACGGCGACCTCCTTCTGCTTGTTGCCCCACTCGGGGCATTGCCAGGTTTCCAGGTCCGGACCAAGGCCCGGGGTCGCATGGTGGAAATAGGCACCCACCGCGTTCATCAGGCCCGACTCGGCGCGCAGATTCATCATCGCGATCAGGGCGCGCTCCCTGGGGGTGGTGCCGGTCAGCGACGGCCCATCGAAAACGCCGTCGAGATATTCGGTGATGGCGTTGCACTGGGCGATGCAGGTGCCGTCGTCAAGCTCCAGCAGGGGCACGGTGGCATCCGGGTTCTTGGCCTTGAACGCCTCGGAACGATGTTCGCCGGCCATCACATCCACCGGGACGAATTCCACCTTGTCCGTTGCGCCTTTTTCCGCCAGGGCGATGCGCACCCGGAGCGGGTTCGGGAAACCTTCGATGTCGTAGATCTTCATGACTGAGCTCTCGCTGATTGGAGTCCCGATCATATACCTACTGGTAGGTAAGTCTAGGTCGGTTGCATGACAATATGGTTAGCCATAGAATGGGTCGCCATCCATTTCGTGAGCGCAAACATGAGCACCCTGTATTCCACGACGGTCAACGCCGTCGGCGGCCGCAACGGCACGGTCAAGAGCACCGATGGGCTTGTCGAACTCAGGCTGGCGATGCCCAGCAGCCTTGGTGGCAAGGGCGGCGCGACCAATCCCGAACAGCTGTTTGCCGCCGGTTATGCCGCCTGCTTCGGCAACGCAGTGATCCATGTCGCACGCGACCAGCAACACAAGATCAAGGACGAGGATGTCGAGGTGGCGGCCACTGTCGGCCTGGGGGCCAACGGCAGCGGCGGTTTCGCCCTGACCGTCGCCCTGGATGTCACGCTTGCCGGCGTTGACCAGGCCGCGGCCGAGGCGCTTGTCGCGCAGGCCCATGAGGTCTGCCCCTATTCAAACGCCACCCGGGGCAATATCGAGGTCGCGCTGAATGTGAGGACCAGATGACGACCACCGCGCCGCAGCACGATGCCGACCACTGGCTCCGGCTCGACCGCCACCTGTACGCGGCGACCAACCTGATGCAGCGCCTGTATCGTCCGCTGCTGGCGCCATTGGGGCTGACCTATTCGCAATATCTGGTCCTGCTGCTGCTATGGGAGCGTGGCAGCGCGACGGTCGGCGAATTGCGCGACTGCCTCTATCTGGATGCCGGGACCATCACGCCCCTGCTCAAGCGCATGGAGCGCGGCGGTCTGGTGACCCGCAGCCGGGACAGTGAGGACGAGCGTCGCGTGATCATCGCCCTGACCCCGCACGGCACCGCGTTGCGCGAACAGGCCCGGCAGATTCCGGAAACGCTCGCGGCCCGGATCGGCCTGGATGCCACCAAGGCAGCCGAGCTGCACGAGTCGACCACCTCGCTGGTCGAGCGGCTTCATGTGCTGCTCAAGCCGCCAGGTTCGCAGCCCCTTTTTCAACATCAATCCACTTCATGACGAGGGACGACATGACAGCACCCAACCTGCCCCGGTTCCATGCAGACAACGGCCTGCGCTATCGAGCGCTTGGCAATTCGGGGCTCTTTGTATCCGAACTGTGCCTGGGGACCATGACCTTCGGCGGCGATGAGGACATCTGGGGCCTGATCGGCAGCCTGCAGCAGGAACAGGCCGATGAGCTGGTCAAGATGGCCCTGGAGGCGGGCATCAACTTCATCGATACCGCCAACATCTATGGCCACGGTGGCAGCGAGCGCATCGTCGGCCAGTCGCTGAAGAATCTCGGGGTTCGCCGTGAGGACATCGTGCTGGCCACCAAGGTGCTCGGTCCCATGGGAGACGGCCCCAATGCCCGGGGTGGCTCGCGCGGCCACATCATGAGTCAATGCAAGGCGAGCCTGGAGCGCCTGCAGACCGACTACATCGACCTCTACCAGATCCACGGCTTCGACCCGGCCACCCCGCCCTGGAGGCACTGAATACCCTGGTCCAGCACGGCCACGTGCGCTACATCGGCCTGTCCAACTGGGCCGCCTGGCAGGTGATGAAGGCCATCGGCATCACCCAGGCGCGGCATCTGTGCCCGATCACGTCCCTGCAGGCCTATTACACCCTCGTCGGCCGCGACCTGGAACGCGACATCATCCCGATGCTGGAGTCGGAAAAGGTCGGGCTGATGGTGTGGAGTCCGCTGGCCGGCGGTTATCTGTCAGGCAAGTACGAGGGGCCGAACGTTTCGGAAGAAAACCGGCGGGCCAAGTTCGATTTTCCGCCGGTCAACCGGGAGCGTGGCAGCAAGGTCATCCAAGTCATGCGACAGATCGCAGCCGGCAAGCAGATCGACGGTGAGCCTGTCAGCGTGGCCACCATTGCCCTGGCCTGGCTGCTGCACCAAAAGGCAGTGACCAGCATCATCATCGGGGCCAAGCGGGCCGACCAGCTCAAGGACAACGTTCGCGCGACCCAGGTCCGCCTTGCCGATGACGAACTGGCGGCACTGGATGAGGCCAGCCGGCTTCCGGAGGAATACCCGGGCTGGATGATGAAAATGATGGCGGGATATCGGGACCCGATGACCAAATGATGGCCCCGGCGTGAGCGTCGGCGCTGCGCCCGGATCGGAACCGAAACAGGTGCCGGGAGCCGCGGCCGGCGCGTCCGATGGCGCGCACGGCCCGGCCGGGCCACCGGCCACCTCCGACCCCCGCCGGCGCAGTGCGCATGAGGTTTGCTGCCCCTGCTCTCATCGCAATTCCAGTCACGCCGGGTTCTGGTTGAATCTGCCCGTGCGGGGAAGGCCGCACGGGCAGGAAGATCAAGCGGGCCGGCGGCGCCTTGTTCAGCCCCGTGCCGGGATCGCCTTGCCGCCTCGATGGAGCATGCGGTAGAGCGCCGGCAGGACCAGCAGGGTCAACAGCGTCGAGGACGCGATGCCGCCGATCACCACCGTGGCCAGCGGACGCTGCACCTCCGCGCCGGTGCCCACGTTGAGGGCCATCGGCACAAAACCCAGGCTTGCCACCAGCGCCGTCATCAACACCGGCCGCAGGCGGGTCAGCGCGCCCTGTTCAACCGCTTGGTCCAGCCCCAGTCCTTCGGCGCGCAGCTTGTGGATGAAGCTGATCATCACCAGTCCGTTGAGCACCGCCACACCGGACAGGGCGATGAAGCCGACACCGGCGGAAATCGAGAACGGGATCCCGCGCAACCACAGCGCAAGCACGCCGCCGGTCAATGCCAGCGGCACGCCGCTGAAGACGATCGCCGCGTCACGCACAGAGCCAAAGGCCATGTACAGCAGGCCGAAGATCAGGACCAGCACCACCGGCACGACCACGGCCAGGCGCCGGCTGGCCGAGATCAGCTGCTCGAAGGTGCCGCCGTACTGGACCCAGTAGCCCTCCGGCAGGTCGGCCTGCTGCGCCACCTCGGTACGCAGCTGCTCGACGAACGAACCCAGGTCGCGCCCGCGCACGTTGGCCGTCACCACCACCCGCCGCTTGCCGTTCTCTCGGCTGACCTGGTTCGGCCCCAGTTCCACCGCGATGCTTGCGACGCTGCCCAGCGGCACCCAGGCCGATCCGGCGGCGGTCCCACCCTCGGCGCTCGCCCCGGGGATCGCAATGGGCAAGGATCCAAGCGCGGTGATGTCCTGCCGTCGCGCTTCCGGCAGCCGAACCACGATGTCGAAGCGGCGATCCCCTTCGAACAGCTGTCCAGCGGTGGCACCGCCCATCGCCACCGCGATGGTGTCCTGCACATCGGAGGTGCTCAAGCCGTGGCGTGCCAGCGCTTCGCGGTCCGGGGTCACGGTCATCAGCGGCAGCCCGGTCACCTGCTCCAGCTTGACGTCGGCCGCGCCGGGGATCGCGCTGGCGATGGCCTCGATCTGCTCGCCAATGGCGGCAAGCTGGTCCAGGTCGTCACCGAACACCTTGATCGCGATCTCGGCACGCACGCCGGCGATCAGCTCGTTCATCCGCATCTGGACCGGCTGGGTGAACTCATAGTTGTTGCCCGGCACTTCGGCGACGGCGGCCTCCAGCTCGTCGATCAGCTGCGGTTTGGTCTTGCGTGGATCGGGCCAGTCGGCGCGGTCCTTGAGCATGATGAAGGTGTCGGCGACCGAGGGCGGCATCGGGTCGGTGGCCACTTCCGCCGTGCCCAGCTTGGCCACGACCTGGTCGACCTCGGGAATCTGCTTGATGCGGGCCTCGAGCTGCTCCTGCATGCCAATGGCCTGGGTCAGGCTCGTCCCCGGGATGCGCAGCGCATGCAGGGCGATGTCGCCCTCGTCCAGCTGCGGTATGAACTCGGTCCCCAGGCGTGTGGCCAGGACGCCGGCCAGCAGCACCACGAGGGTGGCCGCTGCCACGACCACGGCCGGTGCCGACAGTGCCTTGCTCAGCACCGGCGCGTAGAGCCGATGCAGGCCCGCCATCACCCGCGTCTGCTTTTCGGCCACCGGTCCGCTCACCCATTGCGCCACCGCCGCCGGGACGAAGGTCAGTGACAACACCATCGCGGCGGTCAGCGCCATCACCACCGTGATGGCCATGGGATGGAACGTCTTTCCTTCGACTCCGCTCAACGCGAAAATCGGCAGGTACACGGCCGCAATGATGAACAGGCCGAACAGGCTGGGCTTGATGACTTCGGCGCTGGCCACGGCCGCCAGCTCATATCGCTCCTCGCGGGAAAGCAGGCGCCCCAGTTCATGCTGGCGCGCACCAAACCGGCGCAGGCAGTTCTCGACGATGATCACCGCGCCGTCCACGATCAAACCAAAGTCCAGCGCGCCCAGGCTCATCAGGTTGGCCGACACGCCCGCCTGGACCATCCCGGAGATCGTCATCAGCATGGTGATCGGGATCACCGCGGCGGTGATCAGCGCAGCACGCAGGTTGCCCAGCAGCGCGAACAGCACCACGATCACCAGCAGCGCGCCTTCGACCAGGTTCTTGCGGACCGTGGCGATGCTGCGGTCGACCAGCCGGGTACGGTCATAGACCGGCCTGGCGCTCACGCCTGCCGGCAGGCTGGCGTCGATCTCCTTGAGCTTGGCCGCCGAGCGCTGGGCGACCGCGCGGCTGTTTTCTCCGATCAGCATGAAGACCGTGCCGAGCACCACCTCCTGGCCGTCCTTGGTCGCCGCGCCGGTGCGCAGTTCGCTTCCTTCCTCGACCTGGGCGATGTCCGAGATGCGCAGCGGCAACCCGTCGCGGCGGGCCACCACCACCTTGCCGATATCGTCCATGTCGCCCAGTTGGCCGGGGACCCGGAGCAGGTACTGCTCGCCCGAGCGCTCGATGTAGCCGGCCCCCACGTTGGCGTTGTTGCGCTGGACGGCCTTGAGCACATCGTCCAGGGTCAGGCCGTAGGCCAGCAGTCGCGCCGGATCGGGCGTGATGTGGAACTGCCTGAGCATGCCACCGACGGTATTGACCTCGGTGACGCCCTTGAGATGACGCAGCTGCGGGCGCACGACCCAGTCCTGCAGCGCGCGCAGGTCCGATGCGCTGTAGGCGCTGCCGTCGGGCTTGCTCGCGCCCGGCTCCGCTTCCACCGTGTACATGAAGATTTCGCCCAGGCCGGTGGCGACCGGCCCGAGCGTGGGCTCGATGTCCGGTGGAAGCTGGGCGGCGGCCTGCTGCAGTCTTTCGGCGACCTGTTGGCGGGCGAAGTAGATATCGGTGCCGTCCTCGAACACCACCGTGACCTGGGACAGGCCGTAGCGTGAGATCGACCGGGTGTATTCCAGGTTGGCCAGGCCCGCCAGGGCCGTTTCGAGCGGAAAGGTGACCCGCTGTTCGGCTTCCAGCGGCGAATAGCCGGGCGCTTCGCTGTTGATCTGGACCTGGACATTGGTGATGTCCGGCACCGCATCGATCGGCAGCCGCGCGTAGTTCCACACGCCAAAGGCAGACACGGCCAGGGCCAGCAGCAGCACCATCCAGCGGTGCGCGATGGCCAGCCGCAAGATGCGTTCGAGCAGGCCCGGTGCATCAGTGGTCATGGCTCGCCCCTGACTTTTCGATGTCCGCCTTGATCAGGAAACTCTGCTGGCTGACATAGCGCGTGCCCGGCTTGAGCCCACCCAGCACCTCGACCCGCTCGCCATCCCGGGCCCCGAGCTCGAGCATCCGGACCTCGTAGGTGTCGCCGACCTGGGCGAAGACCACGGTGAAGTCGCGGAACCGCTGCAACCCCGATTCGAGCACCGTCAGTTGCGCTTGGGTGCTGGCAACGCTCACCTCCGCGGACACCACCATGCCAGGACGCCAGCTTCCGTCCTGGTTGGGGATGCTGACCCGGGCCACCACGCTCTGGCCCACCGTTGCCAACGGCAGCAGCGAATCAATCCTGGCCTGGACGGTTGCGTCGGTGGTCGCCGCGCGGATGGACACGGCCTGGCCGGGCTCCAGTCTGGCCGCATCCTTGCCGATGGCATGCAGTTCCACCCAGACCCTGGACAGGTCCGCGATCTCCATCAGCGCATCGCTGCCGGTCACCTCGCCGACGCTGGCCTGGCGCACGAGCACCACCCCGTCGAAGGGCGCGCTCACCGGATAGGTGCGCATGGAGTCGTTGCCTTCGACCACGACCAGCGTCTGGCCCCGCCGTACACGGTCCCCTTGGCGGACGTTGACCGCGCGGACCACACCAGGAAACCGCGCCTTGACCTGGGCATGTCGGTTGGCGTCCTGGACGATGACGCCCATCAGGCTGATGTTGTCCTTGATGACACCCGGCCCTGCCACTTCGGTCTTGATGCCGGCCGCCTCGGCGACCTTGGCCGGGATGCTCACCCGACCCTCGTAGGACGCAAATTGCCAGCTCGAGCGCTTGCCGGCATGGGTGGCCTGGACCTGGACATCGAACGAATGCGGCTCGGCCAGGGTGGCGCTGCCCTTCAGATGGTCCTGCTCGGGCACGAACTGGAAATCGGTCTGTTCGCCGTCCAGCCGCTTGATCCGGATCCTGGCCTGAACCTCTCCGGGCGGCAACGGCCTGTCGTCCAGATAGGCATAGAGCCGGTAGTGCGGCTCGACGTTGGTCTCGTAGACGGTCACCTCCAGGGCGAAATTCCCGTCGCGCAGCATGCGCCCGCGATGGGGTCCGCGTTCGTACTCGGCGGCCGGGGCCGAGGCATGCTCGGTGGCGCCGGGAGGCTCGGTGCCACCGCAGGCCGACAGCAGCGCCCCGCTCAGGAGCAGGGCGCAAAGGCGAAGATTCATGGCGTGATGTCCGTGGTGGAGGTCGTGAGACGCTCGATCTGGATGAGGCGGCTGCGCAGCAGTGCGGCGGCTTGGATCTGGCGAACACGCAGATCGAACAGCGTGCGCTGGGCCTGGGAGAGCGCAAGAAACGTGAACCGCCCCTGCTCGAACCCCTGTTGGCTCAGGGTCAGCGCCTGGCGCGCCCTTGGCAGCATGCGGCTGGACAAGGCGGCCTGTTCCACCGCGGCATGATTCAACTCCTGGAAGACCTCGAACAGCTCCTGGTGGCGTTCGCTGCGCGCCGCGTCGGCCCTGGCAGCCGATGCGGCCAGCAGCGCATCGGCCTCGGCAACGGCCAGGGTCGAGCGCACCTTGCTTCCCAGTGGAACCGACACCGACATCACCAGCCCCTGGTCATCCAGGCCTTGCAGCCGGCGCACGCCCAACGACAGGTCCACGTCCGGCCGTCGCATGGCGTGGGCCAGAGCGCGCTGTGCCGAAAGCTCCTCTGCTTCCAGCGCATGCGCCCGCTGCCCAGGAGTGTGGGCCAGGCGCGCAGCGAGCGAATCGAAGTTGGGCAGGGTGGTCGGCCCCTCCAGGTCGCCGGCGACCTCCGCAAAATCCACCTCCACGCCGCCCCAGCTGGCGGCCAGGGTCTGCCTGGATGCCAGCAATTCGTGCGCTGCGTGCTCTTCGGAGAGCTCGGCATCGGCCAGCGTGATATCGGCGGCGGCCAGGTCCGAATCCGGATTGCGACCGGCCTGGACCCATCGGGCGACCTCGTTCCTGGCCCTGGATGCGAACGCAGTCCGCTCTTTTGCCGCCGCGAGCCGCGCCTGGTCGGCCAGCACCTGGATAAAGCGCAGCGAGGTCAGGGCGATGAGGTCGGCCCTGGCCAAGGCTGCGGTGTTTCGTTGCCGCAGCACGTGGGTCTGACCCAACGCGCGTCTTGCGGCCTGCTTGCCGCCCAGCTCGATCCGCTTGCCGACCCGGAAGGTGGTTTCGGCGAGCCTGGTCCCGGAGAGCGCCCCGGTTCCGGCAAAATTCTCCAGCTCACCGCCGATGGTAAGCGGAGTCGACAACGCTTCACGCGCGGCGCGGCTGTCAGCCGCACGCAAACCGGCAGCCTCGGCCGCCAGCAAGGGACTTGCGTCCAGCGCACGCGCAACCGCCTCGTCCAGGCGCAACGCTTCGGCGGCCCGCCCATCGAGGGCAAGACCGCAGGTCCCGGCAAACGCCAGAACCACCAACCAACACAGTTTCACGAAGAGACCTCCGAGCGATCGGGAATGACGATGTCCAGCCGCGATCCCGCGGCGACTTGGTCAGACGATCGGAGGTCTGTAGGGGTGGGTGACCAGCTCGACCCGGATCGGATGCGGACCCTCTGCGCTCGGCGCGCAAGCACGGTGACCGGCACCGACCGCCAGGACGATGGGCTGTTGCAGCGTGAAAGTCACTTGATCGACGACATGCAGGTGGAGATCGACCGGGCGATGGTCCTCTCCCGCAGCGTCGGCCGCCGGGGCTTGAAGCAGATGGTCCACCAGCGGGCGCTGGTCGTGGCCATGATCGCGGTCGATCCGATCATGTGCGTGGAGCGAAATGGCAGGAACGCTCACCAGCAGGAACACCGCGGCCACCACGCACAGTCCCAGACGACCGGCCGGGCGTATCGTCCAATTGGCAAACAGGGTGCGCAGTCTTCGCATGACCTGCGCAGCATGCCCAAGCAAGCCACGCATCTCAAGTGCCTGTGGGGCGAGAAACGAGGGCGCAGAAGTGAGAAATGAGGGAAAGCAGGGACGCCGGCCCCCACTCCTCACTCCTCGGCTTCACCCGCCTCCGCCCGGACAGCGCGATGGCAACCCTGCCACGCGCCTTTCCTGCCAGGCCGCAGCCCTGGCGATGATCCCCCGTGGCCCACGCAAGACACGGGCCGCGATGCGCGGCCCGCTCCCTTCCTGCGCCGGATGAGGAATGGATCAGGCGCCCTGCCTGACCGGCAACACACGGATCTCCACCCGGCGGTTCTTCGCGCGACCGGCATCGGTCTCGTTGCTGGCGATCGGATAGCGCTCACCCATGCCGAGGATCTCGAAACGCTGGCGCATCAGGCCTTGCCCGATCAGGTAATCGGCCACCGCATTGGCGCGCGCCTCGGACAGGACCTGGTTGGCCGCGTCGCTGCCGATGCTGTCGGTGTGGCCGCTGACCTCCACGATGGTCTGGTCGTATTCCTTCAGCGTGGCGGCCACGTTGTTGAGCGCCGAGTAGAACTGCGGCTTCAACGTGGACTTGCCGAAATCGAAGGTCACCCCGTCCGGCAGGTTGAGCTTGATCACATCGCCGTCGCGGCTGACGTCGATGCCGGTGCCGGCGGTCTGGCGGCGCAGTTCGGCTTCCTGGCGGTCCTGGTAGGCGCCAATCGCACCACCGGCCAGGCCACCGACCCCGGCGCCGATCAGCGCGTGCTGGCGACGTTCGGTGGCATCGCTGCCACTGAGCAATCCCAGTGCCGTGCCGATGCCGGCCCCGATCAGGGCGTTGCGACGGGTGCGGTTGGGATCGTTGGGATCGGTGGTCTGTCCGGTGTAAGTGGCACAGCCGGCCAACAGCAGGGTCGACAGCACGCCGCACAGTAGGGTGCGGGACAATAATTTGTTCGCTGGCTGATTCATGGTTCCTCGCTTTCGGGATGGGTCCGGTGGTCTTGCGGTCGCTGAAGCTAACCCTTCCTCCTGCAAAGCCGGATGAACAGGCGCCGACTGGCCGGGCCCGCGCCGCCGGCGGTCGGCTCAGCGGGTCCTGGCATAGGCGGCCAGCGCGGCCTGGCGGCCTTGGGCCAGGTCCACGATCGGCTGGTGCGGATAGTCGCAGGCCCTGCCCCTGCACAATTGCGGAAATTCCCACGGCGCGAAGCGCGCATTCACCGGCAGTGCTTCCAGCTCGGGCACCCAGCGGGTGATGTAGCGCGCCTGCGGATCGAACTTGCGCGCCTGGGTCACCGGGTTGAACACGCGGAAATACGGCGCCGCATCGGCGCCGGTGCCGGCGACCCACTGCCAGCCCAGCGTGTTGTTGGCCAGGTCCGCATCCACCAGCGTCTGCCAGAACCAGCGCGCCCCTTCCAGCCAGTGCACGCGCAGGTGCTTGGTGAGGTAGCTGGCCACGATCATGCGTACGCGGTTGTGCATCATCCCGGTCTGCCACAGCTCGCGCATGCCGGCATCGACGATGGGCACGCCGGTCCTGCCGTGCTGCCAGGCCTGCAGCGGGCCTGGTGCGGTGCTGGCCCAGTCGAACCGGTCAAAGCGCGGGTTGAGGTTTTGCTGCGCCGTGTGCGGGAAATGATGCAGCAGGTGATGGGCGAACTCGCGCCACACCAGCTGCCGGATGAAACCGTCGATGTCACGGTCCAGGCTGGCGCCGCGTTGCGCCTGCAGCCGTGCGATCACCCGCCACGGCGCGATCTCGCCGAAGTGCAGGTGCGGCGACAGCCGCGAGGTGCCGACCCGGTCCGGCAGGTCGCGCTGATCCAGGTAGCCGCGCAATGCGCCCTCGACGAAGACCTCCAGCGCCTGGTGGGCGCCGGCCTCGCCGGCTTGCCAGATCTCCCAGAAGCCTGCATCCCAGTTCAACGCAGGTGCCAGGCCCAGCGCATCGATGCCCTCGCCCTTCAGCGCCGACGGCACGGCCGGCAGCGCTTCGGGCGCGTCCTGCAGCGCACGCTGCGCCAGCCCGGCCATGACGTTGCGATAGAACGCAGTGAACACCTTGTACGGCTCGCCGGTCCTGGTCTGCACGTCCCACGGCTCGGCCAGCAACGCGGCATTGCAGCTGCGCACCTGGACGTGGCGCTGCTTGAGCGCCTGCTTGATCGCCGCATCGCGCGGCTGGGTGGCCGGTTCGTACTTGCGGTTCCAGAACAGCGCCTGCGCGCGGCTTTGTTCGATCAGCTGCTGCAAGACCATCGCGCTGTCGCCGCGGCGGACCAGCAGGCGCGAGCCGCGCTGGCGCAAGGCCAGATCCAGCGCCTTGAGCGAGCGATGCCGCCAGGCATTGGAGGCCGCACCCGGCGCCCAGCAGCCTTCCTCGTGCGGGGCATGGATGTACACCGGGACCGGGTCGAAGCCGGCTTCCAGCGCCGCCTGCAGGGCCGGATTGTCGGCCAGGCGCAGATCGCTGCGGAACCAGACCAGGGCGATGGGCATGGGCATTGGCGTTGGGGACGCAGCGGCATGATGCCCGCCTGGCTGCGAAAAAATCCGCAGCGTGCCGAGCGGCGCCGGAGCTACTCGAAGCTGCCCACCGCGTCGTGGGCCAGGTTGTCAAAGCGGGTGTACTCGCCGAAGAACTTGAGCTTGAGCGAGCCGGTCGGGCCGCTGCGCTGCTTGCCGATGATGACCTCGGCCAGGCCCTTGTCCGGCGAATTCTCCTTGTTGTAGTAGTCGTCGCGGTAGATGAAGACGATCACGTCGGCGTCCTGCTCGATGGCGCCCGATTCGCGCAGGTCGGCCATCACCGGGCGCTTGTCGGTGCGCGTTTCCAGCGAGCGGTTGAGCTGGGACAGGGCGATCACCGGCACGTTCAGCTCCTTGGCCAGGCCCTTGAGCGAGCGGCTGATCTCGGAGATCTCCGTGGCCCGGTTTTCGCTGTTGCCCGGCACCGACATCAGCTGCAGGTAGTCGATCACCACCAGGCCCAGGTCGTGTTCGCGCTTGAGGCGCCGGCACTTGGAGCGCAGCACCTCCGGCGACAGGCCAGGGGTGTCGTCGATGAAGATCTTGGTTTCCTTCAGCATCCGGATCGCGGCGGTGACCCGGCTCCAGTCCTCGTCCTCGAGCTGGCCGGTGCGCAGGCGCTGGGCGTTGATGCGGCCATTGGAGGAGATCAGGCGCAGGGCCAGCTGGGCGGCCGACATTTCCATCGAGAACACCGCCACGGCCTTCTTCGACTTGATCGCCACGTATTCGGCGATGTTCAGCGCCAGGGTGGTCTTGCCCATCGCCGGACGCGCCGCCAGGATCAGCAGGTCGGTCGGCTGCAGCCCGGCGGTGAGGTAATCGAACTCGGTATAGCCGGTGGCCAGGCCGGTGACGTTGCCGCCGCTGTTGAAGCGGTCCTGCAGCACCGAGAAGGCATCCTTGAGCGCGCTGGGCATGGACACAAAGTCGCTGCGTCCGCGCGAGCCGGCCTCGGCGATGGCAAACACCTTCTGCTCGGCCACGGCCAGCAGCTCGGTGCTCTCGCGGCCTTCGGGCTGGAAGCCGTTGTTGACGATCTCGGTGCCCACATCGATCAGCTGGCGCATCACCGCCTTGTCGCGCACGATCTCGGCATAGGCGGTGATGTTGGCCGCCGACGGCGTGGAGCTGGCCAGTTCGATCAGGTAGGCACCGCCGGCGATCAGGTCCGACTGGCCCTGCGCGTCGAACCACTCGCCCAGGGTCACCGCATCGTAGGGCCGGCTGCGCTCGGCCAGCTCGCTGATGGCGCGGTAGATCAGCTGGTGGTCGCGGCGATAGAAGTCCTCGGAGGTGAGCCTGTCGTTGACCCGGTCATAGGCATCGGCAACCAGCATCAGGCCACCGAGCACCGCCTGTTCGGCTTCGATGGAGTGCGGCGGCATGCGCAGCTGCTCCAGGCGTGCATCGCTGGGGTCATTGCGGAAATCACGGTCACGTTCGCGACGGGGAGCTGCCATGTTCGACTCGGAAAAAGCAAGAAGCGTTGCTCGGCGCCGTCCATGGTAGGCACAGGGCTGCGGCGACCGGTACGGATAACCTTGTGGATAACCGGTGGGAAAGATGTGCGCCGGCCGTCGCAATGGCTGCGACCAGGGCTCAGGTGCAAAGCTGGACAATGACGAAGCCAGCTCGGGTGCGCCGCGCACCGGGCCAAACGGCTACGCTGACGGAGGTTTTTGACGAGGAAGGAGCGATGCGCCATGAAGCCGGACAGAAACGCATGGGTTGTGATCATCTGGCCGAACGGCACGATCATGTCCAGGCCCGCGCTGTTTGTGTTCCCAACCCCGGACGGCTTCGCCTGGGTCGAGCCGGCCTACCTGGAGCCATCGCCGAGCAGGAGCGCGTTCCACAGGGCCTACGGCACCACCACCACGACATCAAACGGGTTCATCGTCGAGAACCAGGACGGCATGACCTACTCCGTCGAGCAGCTGCCTGCGCCAGAGGAAGGCGTCGCCAGCGATTGCGTGGCCGCCTGCGCCTGGGGCGAGGCCCAGATCAAGGAAGCGGGAAAGACCATGGACCAGGAGCGAGATGCGCTGCGCAAGCTCCTGCGCGAGGACCTGGCCTAGCAACGTGTCCGCGCTTCATGCACCGGCTCAACGCCTGCGCGCGCGCAACAAAAACGGGCGCCCTGCGGCGCCCGTCCGGTCCAACCCGTCGCTGCGTGGATCAGCTTTCGCCGACGACCACGACCTTGACGGTGGTTTCCACGTCGGCGTGCAGCTTGAGCAGCACCTCGTACTCGCCGATGTTGCGGAACGCGCCATCGGTGAGGACGACTTCGCTCTTTTCCAGCGGCAGGCCGGCGGCGGTGAAGGCGTTGGCGATTTCGCGCGCGCCGACCGAGCCGAACAGCTTGCCTTCGGTGGAGGCATTGGCCGACACGGTCACGCTGGCACCTTCGAGCCTGGCGGCGCGGCCGGAGGCCTGCTCGTGGATCGACTTGGCCTTGGCTTCGTACTCGGCGCGCCTGGCTTCGAACTGGGCCACGTTGGCGGCGGTGGCCGGCACCGCCTTGCCCTGTGGCACCAGGTAGTTGCGGCCGTAGCCGGGCTTGACGTTGACCTGGTCGCCCAGGACACCCAGGTTGGTCACTTTCTGCAGAAGAATCAGCTTCATTTTTTCAGATTCCGTATTCGTTAGCGGCCCGCCGTGGCGGGCGCAACTGGTGCTGTCCGAATGGACGGGGGAGTGAGGCGAGGAACGAAGTGGGAGGAGTGAGGAGTGAGGGAGGCATTGCTTCCACTGGCTCCACACTGCGGCGCGGCCGCATCACTCCTGTCCTGCAATCACATGTCGTGGTTGTCGGTGTACGGGATCAGGGCCAGGAAACGGGCGCGCTTGATGGCCGTCTGCAGCTGGCGCTGGTAGCGCGCCTTGGTGCCGGTGACGCGGCTGGGAACGATCTTGCCGGTCTCGGTCAGGTACTGGCGCAGGGTGTTGAGATCCTTGTAATCGATCTCCTTGACCCCTTCGGCGGTGAACTTGCAGAACTTGCGGCGACGGAAGAACTTGGACATGTCAGGGTTCCTTAGGCGGCTTCGGTGGCGTCGGTATCGTCGTCGGACTTGGCGGTCTCGCCTTCGTCGTCACGACGGCGGCGTTCGCCGCGCTCGGGCTTGTCGCCCTTCTCGTCCTTGCTCTTCATGATGATCGACATCTCGGTGTCGGCCACGTCGCCGTCGCGCTTGACGATCAGGTGCCGCAGGATGGCATCGTTGAAGCGGAAGGTTTCGGTCAGCTCGGCCAGGGTGGCCTGGTCGACTTCGACGTTCATCAGCACGTAGTGGGCCTTGACCAGGTTCTGCACCGGGTAGGCCAACTGGCGGCGGCCCCAGTCTTCCAGGCGCACGATCTTGCCGTTGCCGGCCTCGATGATGCCCTTGTAGCGCTCGACCATGGCCGGCACCTGCTCGCTCTGGTCCGGAACACGATTTCATAGAAACGCATGTGTTTTACCTTTCGGATGAAGGCCCATCCCGCAACGGGACCGGCCGGACAGCTCCCCGCCTGTGCGGTGGAGCAAGGACCCCTAGGGCCAGACAGGCCAAGGGAGCCGGAAATTATGTCAGCTCAAGGAGTTGCGCGCAATCGGCCCGCCCTGCGCAGCCCGGCCTGGCCACAGCCGGGCCCGGCGCCCGTACGCTCCCCTTCAAGGCGGACCCGGCTGCACTGCCCGATCGTGCACCTGGGCAAACCGGGCGCGGTCAGGCTCCGCGACAGCCACACGCCTGCCCGTTCTTCAGGCCGCGTCGGCCGAGGTGGTAAAGCTCTCCCCGCAGCCGCACTCGGCGGTGGCGTTGGGGTTCCTGAACAGGAAAGTCTCGCCCAGGCCCTGCTTGCCGAAGTCGATCTGCGTGCCGTCCACCAGGGCCAGGCTGTCGGCGTCGACGAAGATCTTCACGCCGCGGTCTTCGAACACCGTGTCGCCGGGGCGCTGCTCGCGCGCCAGGTCGGTCACGTGGCCCCAGCCCGAGCAACCGGTCTTGGTCACGCCGAAACGCAGGCCCAAGGCGCCGGGCGTGGTCTGGACGAAGTGCTGGACGCGCTGGTGGGCGATCGGGGTCAGGGTGATGGCCATTGGGGTGCCTTCGAAAATGCTCGGGGCCGATTATAGGCAGGTGGCCGTGGGCGGGGCGCCCTGCCAGGTGAACGGAGCGTGCCCGCCACGCAGCCAACCGGTAGACTTGCGCGTTCCCTTAGATCGCGCCGGACAGGCCAGGATTCAAGACATGACGGTGGTGAGCGTCGAACATGCGCTGGCGGGCAAGCTCCCGGCCGGCGGCGAAGTGACGGTCCGTGGCTGGGTGCGCACGCGGCGCGATTCCAAGGCGGGCCTGTCCTTCGTCAACGTCAGCGACGGTTCGTGCTTTGCGCCCATCCAGGTGGTTGCGCCCAATACCCTGTCCAATTACGAGTCCGAGGTGAAGCACCTGACCGCCGGCTGCGCGGTGGTCGCCACCGGCACGCTGGTCCCCTCGCAGGGCCAGGGCCAGCGCCTGGAGCTGCAGGCCCGATCGCTGGAGGTGGTCGGCTGGGTCGAGGATCCGGAAACCTACCCGATCCAGCCCAAGGCCCACTCGCTGGAATTCCTGCGCGAAGTGGCCCACCTGCGCCCGCGCACCAACCTGTTCGGCGCGGTGACCCGGATCCGCAACTGCCTGGCCCAGGCCGTGCATCGGTTCTTCCACCAGAACGGCTTCAACTGGATCTCCACGCCGATCGTGACCACCTCCGATGCCGAAGGCGCCGGCCAGATGTTCCGGGTGTCCACCCTGGACCTGGCCAACCTGCCGCGCAACGCCGCCGGCGAGGTGGATTTCAGCCGGGATTTCTTCGGCCGGGAAACCTTCCTGACCGTGTCCGGCCAGCTCAACGTGGAGGCCTACTGCCTGGCGCTGAGCAAGGTCTACACCTTCGGCCCGACCTTCCGCGCCGAGAACTCCAACACCACCCGCCACCTGGCCGAGTTCTGGATGATCGAGCCGCAACGACCTGGCCGCCAACGCCGACCTGGCCGAGGAGTTCCTCAAATACCTGTTCCGCGCGGTGCTGGACGAGCGCGCCGATGATCTGGCCTTCATCGCCGAGCGGGTGGACCAGGCCGCGGTCAGTCGGCTGCAAGCGTTCATCAACGTGCCGTTCGAGCGGATCGACTACACCGATGCGATCGAGCTGCTGCAGAAGGCGGACAGGACCTTCGACTTTCCGGTCGAATGGGGCCTGGACCTGCAGACCGAGCACGAGCGCTGGCTGACCGAGGAACACGTCGGCCGCCCGGTGGTGGTGACCAATTATCCCGAGCACATCAAGGCCTTCTACATGCGCCTGAACGACGACGGCAAGACCGTCGCGGCGATGGACGTGCTGGCCCCGGGCATCGGCGAGATCATCGGCGGCAGCCAGCGCGAAGAGCGCCTGGACGTGCTGGATGCGCGCATGGGCCAGTTCGGCCTGGATCCGGGACAGTACGGCTGGTATCGCGACCTGCGCCGCTACGGCACCGTGCCGCACGCCGGCTTCGGCCTGGGTTTCGAGCGCCTGGTGGTGTATGTGTGCGGGCTTTCCAACATCCGCGACGCGATCCCCTACCCGCGCGCGCCGGGCCATGCGGAGTTCTGAGGCGATGAACGTGGAGCTGGTCGTGCAGGCGGTCACCGCGCTGGCCGGCCTTGGGGCCTTCATGTTTGGCCTGATCGGCATCGCCCGCAGCCTGCAGCTGCAGCGCCTGCTGGTGCGCAAGCAGCAGCAAGGGCTGGATGCGGCCGCGGTGAAAGCCGATCCGCAGGTGCGCGCGGCGATGTACGGCCTGCGCGCGCCGCTGCTGTGGGCCACGCTGTTGGCGGCCTGTTCGGTGGCCGCACCGTTGCTGGCGCGACGGGTGCTGGCATGATCCTGTTCTTTGCCCTGCTGTTCGTGGCCACGGCGATCGCCGGGTTCTGCGCGCTGCTGATCTTCTGGCCGCTGACCCTGATCCACGTGCGCGATCGCCATCCGGACATCGCCGCCCAGCTGGGCCCGGGCGCCTTCATGCGCCCCGCCGCGCTGGCCTGGCTGATGCGCGGCGACTATCGCAGCACCGGCGACCGCTCGCTCAGCGGCCTGGCCACGCCCGCGCGGATTTCCCTGGCGGTGATCATCGCCGCACTGGCCATGGCCGGGCTGCTGTGGCTGACTTCGGAGGTCCTGCCATGAACGACACCCCGCACAGCCAATGGTGGCTGGCCAGCCTGGGCCGCACCCTGATCTGGGCACGCCTGCGGATCAAGGAGGCCGGCACCGCCGAGGTCCTGGACAGCGACGGCAATACCTTGTCCTACGATAGCCAGGACACTGCCCGCGCTGCGTTGTTCGACGCCGAGTTCGTCGCCTTCGACGGCCTGGACGAAGAGGACGCGCTGCGCCGCGGCTTCAGCCTGCACGAGGTTTCACCGCCCCACGCCGAGCGCGATGAGGACCTGCCTGCGCTGATGGTGCAATCGCTGGGCGAGCGCGCCTGAGGCGGCGACGTCCCGGTCGCGCGCCTTGGCCGAAAGCGCCTGCCTGCACGCTGCCGCCGGCTTCGCCCTGACCCGGGCACGAGATCCCAAAGCGCGCCTTCACACGTGGCCGCCAGGCGCCGCGCGCGCGATCTGGCTGCATCGATGCGCCCCGTGCATGCAACGGTGCTGATCGCCCCACGCATTGCGCGCCTGCGCCGGCTGCGGTATCCAGTCCATCTTAGTTTTGCGAGAAGGACCGCTTCATGGATCTCAATCTTTCCGGCAGGCATGCATTGGTGTGCGGCGCCTCGGCTGGCATCGGCAAGGCCGCCGCGATCGAACTTGCGCTGCTGGGGGCCGATGTGACCGTGCTGGCACGCCGCGAAGCGGCCCTGCGCCAGGTCGTGTCCGAGTTGCCGGTGGTGCGCCAGGGCCAGGTGCACGGCTGGCGCGTCGGTGACGATGGCCAGACCCAGGCACTGGCGGACACGGTCACTGCGCTGGCGGCCGAGCGCCCGGTCCAGATCCTGGTCAACAACGGCGGCGGACCACCGGGCGGCAGGGCCGTCGATGCCGACCTGGAGGCCTACCTCAGCGCATTCCGTCACCACCTGCTGGCCAACCAGACCCGCGTGCAGGCGGTCCTGCCGGGCATGCGCGCGGCCGGCTGGGGCCGGATCGTCAATGTCGTGTCGACCTCGGTCTACGAACCGATGCACAACCTGGGCGTGTCCAATACCGTGCGCAGCGCGGTGGCCGGCTGGGCCAAGACGCTCTCGCAGGAACTGGGCCCGGACAACATCACCGTCAACAACGTGCTGCCCGGCTTCACCCACACCGCGCGCATGGACCACATCGTGCAGGACCGGATGCAGGCCAGCGGCCAGAGCGCCGAGCAGGTCATCGCCAGCCTCGCCGCCTCCGCGCCGATGCGCCGGATCGGTGAGCCGGCCGACGTCGCGGCGGCCATTGCCTTCCTGGCCAGCCCCGCCGCCGGCTACATCAGCGGAGTGAGCCTGACGGTGGATGGCGGGCGGATGCATTCGATCTGACGGTCTCATGGCCGGCCCGGGCCGGACCTGCGCTTGACGCATCTGCGATAATCGAGCCCATGAGTGAACTCGACGCGTTGTTGCGCAATAACCGGGACTGGTCTGAAAAGGTCCGCCAGGACGATCCGGGCTTCTTCCAGCGCCTCTCGCAACAGCAGTCGCCGCGCTACCTGTGGATCGGCTGCTCCGACTCGCGGGTGCCCGCCAACCAGATCCTGGGCCTGGACCCGGGCGAGGTGTTCGTCCATCGCAACGTGGCCAACGTGGTGGTGCACAGCGACCTGAACTGCCTGTCCACCATCCAGTTCGCGGTGGATGTGCTCAAGGTCGAGCACATCCTGATCGTGGGCCACTACGGCTGCGGCGGCGTGCACGCCAGCATGACCGGACAGCGCATGGGCCTGGTCGACAATTGGCTGCGCCACGTCGGCGATGTCAGCGGCAAGCACGCCGAGCGCCTGGCCAGGGTCCAGACCGAAGCGCTGCGCCACGCGCGCCTGTGCGAGCTCAACGTGATCGAACAGGTCGCCAACGTCTGCCACACCACGATCCTGCAGGACGCCTGGGCGCGGGGCCAGGAGGTGGCGGTGCACGGCTGGTGCTACAGCCTGTCAGACGGCCGCATACGCGAGCTGGGCATGGACGTGGCTGCGCCCGGCCAGCTGCAGCCGGCCTACGCGCGCGCCCTGGCCTCGATGCCGGTCTCGGGCAAGCGCGACCCATAGCACCACCATCCACTTTCCCTGGAGCCCCCCATGCTGCCCGCCCCGCTCAACCTGCAGGCCTGGATCGAGGAACACCGCCACCTGCTCAAGCCGCCGGTGGGCAACAAGGTGATCTACGCCGGCGACTTCATCGTCATGGTGGTCGGAGGCCCCAACCGCCGCACCGACTACCACTGGGACGAAGGCCCGGAGTGGTTCTACCAGCTCGAAGGGCAGATGGTGCTGCGCATCCAGGAGGACGGCGCGGCACGCGACATCCCGATCAGCGCCGGCGAGATCTTCCTGCTGCCGCCGCGGGTGCCGCATTCGCCGCAGCGGATGGAAGGCTCGGTCGGGCTGGTGATCGAACGCCGGCGCCTTGCGCACGAGGACGACGGCCTGCTGTGGTTCTGCGAGGCCTGCAACCACAAGCTCTACCAGGAGTTCTTCCACCTGCGCAACATCGAGACCGACTTCCCGCCGGTGTTCGAGCGCTTCTACGCCTCGCTGGAACACCGCACCTGCAAGGCCTGCGGCCACCTCAATCCCGCGCCCGAGCGCTAGCCGATGGCCGAGCCCTGAGCAGCCGCGCGCCTGCTGCGCCGGTCATGCTGCTGTCCTTGGAATCGTCTGCCCATCTGCTGCGCCGTGGCAGCACGGCGGGAAACAGGACCGCCGCGACGGCGGCCGAATCAGTGCCCGGTTAGACTGCCAGGCCTTGCCCAAGGTGGCACGTTCCGTGCGTGTCCACTGCCTCCACGCCAGTGCAATGGCGCCCACCTCGCAAGAACCGCACCGCATGAACCACGCGCTTTCCCGCACCCACGCCATCGCCCTGGACGCCGCCGATCCGCTGCGCAGCTTTCGCAACGAATTCCTGCTGCCCAGGCACAAGAACAACGAGCAGGCGTACTTCTGTGGCAACTCGCTGGGCCTGCAGCCGCGCGGGGCGCGCAAGGCCGTCGAGCAGGTCCTGGACACATGGGCGCACGAGGCGGTGGAGGGCCACTTCCGTGGCCAGGGGCAGTGGCTGACCTACCACGAGCAGGTGCGCGAGCCGCTGGCGCGCATCGTCGGCGCGCTGCCTGGCGAAGTGGTGGCGATGAACACCCTGACCGCCAACCTGCACTTGATGATGGTCAGTTTCTACCGGCCTACGGCACAACGCCCGGCGATCCTGATGGAAGCCGGCGCATTTCCCTCCGACCACTACGCGGTGCAGTCGCAGATCCGCTTCCATGGCTTCAACCCGGCCACCGACCTGATCGAGGTGGCGCCGGATGAAGCCGAAGGCACGGTCTCCATGGACGCGATCGAACAGGCCATCGCCGAGCACGGCCATCGCCTGGCGCTGGTGCTGTGGCCGGGCATCCAGTACCGCACCGGCCAGGCCTTCGACATCGCCCAGATCACACGCCTGGCTCACGCCGCCGGGGCGATGGCCGGCTTCGACCTGGCCCACGCTGCCGGCAATATCCCGCTGGCGCTGCACGATGCCGATGCGGATTTTGCGGTGTGGTGCAACTACAAGTACCTCAATGCAGGCCCGGGCGCGGTCGCCGGTGCGTTCGTCCACCAGCGCCATGCTCAGGCCGAGCTGCCGCGCTTTGCCGGCTGGTGGGGCCACGAAAAGGAAACCCGCTTCCTGATGGCGCCCGAGTTCAGGCCCACGCCGGGCGCCGACGGCTGGCAGCTGAGCAATCCCCCGATCCTGGCGATGGCGCCGCTGCTGGCCTCGCTGGAGCTGTTCGACAGGGCCGGCGGCGTGCCGGCACTGCGGGCCAAGTCGGAAAAGCTCACCAGTTTCCTGGAGGAGCTGATCGAGGCGCGCCTGCTGGATACCCTGGACATCATCACCCCGGCCGAACCCGAACGCCGCGGCTGCCAGCTGTCACTGCGCGTGGCCGGCGGGCGCGAACGCGGCCGCGGGCTGTTCGACTACCTGGCCAAGGTCGGCGTGCTCGGTGACTGGCGCGAGCCGGACGTGATCCGCATCGCGCCGGTGCCGCTGTACAACAGCTTCAAGGACATCTATCGCTTGGTGGAAGAAGTGGAGATGTGGGCCGGCGTCTGAACACGCCTTGCTCCTGCCATTGCCCCCGAAGAATTCCATTTGAACGCATCCTCGCGCTCCATCACGATCATCGGCGCCGGCCTGGCCGGCGCGTTGCTGGCCATCCTGCTCTCGCGCAAGGGCTGGCAGGTCACCGTCTACGAGCGCCGCGGCGACCCGCGCATCGAGGGCTACGAATCGGGCCGTTCGATCAACCTGGCCCTGGCCGAACGCGGCCGCCATGCGCTGCGCCAGGCCGATGCCGAAGCCGCGGTGATGGCCCGCGCGGTGATGATGCGCGGGCGCATGGTCCACTTCCTCGAAGGCGGCCAGCAGCTGCTGCCCTATGGCCGCAACGACAGCGAGGTGATCTGGTCGATCCATCGCGCCGACCTCAACCTGACCCTGCTCGAGCTGGCGCAAAGCGCCGGCGCCACGGTCCATTTCAATCGGCGCCTGCACACGGTGGATTTCGCGTCCGGCCACGCGCGCTTCATCGACGAGCGCGACCACTCGCCGCACCAGATCCGTTTCGACACGCTGATCGGCGCCGACGGCGCCGGTTCGGCCCTGCGCGCGGCGATGGACCGGGCCCGGCCGCTGGGCGAACACACCGCCTTCCTCGATCACTCCTACAAGGAACTGGAAATTCCGCCGGCCGCCGACGGCGGCTTCCGGATCGAACCGCATGCGCTGCACATCTGGCCGCGCGGCGACTACATGTGCATCGCCCTGCCCAACGATGAGGGCACCTTCACCGTCACCGTGTTCCTGCCCAATACCGGCCCGACCAGCTTCGCCAGCGTGCGCAGCGGCAGCCAGGCGCGGGCCCTGTTCGAGCGCGACTTCGCCGATGCGCTGCCGCTGATCCCGCACCTGGAACGCGACTGGGAGCACCATCGGCCCGGCCTGCTCGGCACGCTGTCGCTGCAGCACTGGCACCTGGGCGGACGTGCGGTGCTGCTGGGCGATGCCGCGCACGCGATGGTGCCCTTCCACGGCCAGGGCATGAACTGCGCGTTTGAGGACTGCGTGGCCCTGGCCGCGCAGCTGGAGGCGCGCGACGAGCTGGCCAGCGCCTATGCCGCATTCGAGGCCGAGCGCAAACCCAATGCCGCCGCCATCCAGGCCATGGCGCTGGAAAACTACACCGAGATGCGCGACCGCGTGGACGACGCCGACTTCCTGCTGCAGCGCGCCCTGGAGCAGCAGCTGCAGCAGCGCCATCCCGGCCGTTTCGTGCCGCACTACACCATGGTCACCTTCATGCGCATTCCTTACGCGGTGGCGCTGGAACGCAGCCAGGTGCAGCGGCAACTGCTGATCGAGGCCACCTGCGGCCACCAGAGCCTGGACACGATCGACTGGACCGCCCTGGACCAGCGCGTGCTGGCACAGCTGCCCATCCTGCAAGACGCGCCGTAGCAGCGCCGAAACCGCAGGACCGTCGATTGTCCCGTAGGGGCCGCATCGCTGGGCCGCGAGGGGCTTTACCGGGAATGCCCCATCGCGCCCCTGCGGTGCGCTCCTACGAAAAGCGGGGCATCACCGGAGATCAGGGTGTTCGTAGGAGCGGACCGCAGGGCCGCGAGAGGCTTTACCGGGAATGCCCCATCGCGCCCCTGCGGTGCGCTCCTACGCGCAAAACTGCGGGAACGGCGATCGTCCTGGGGCGGCGGCCCTATGCGCGCTTCGGGGCGCCGGCGCGACGGGAATTTCCGGCCACGACCATCGACATCCGCCGGGACGGCGCCGGCACCGTTCTACAATGCCTGCACCTTCGCCGACGGCTCCGACATGCCCGCCAGCTTCCTGTTCTACGACCTGGAAACCTTTGGCCAGGACCCGCGCAGGACCCGCATCGCGCAATTCGCCGCCCAGCGCACCGATCAAGCGCTGAACCCGGTCGAAGACCCGGTGAGCTTTTACGTCAAGCCCGCCGACGACCTGCTGCCCTCGCCGGTGGCCACGCTGATCACCGGCATCACCCCGCAGCAGGCGCTCAGCCAGGGCGTGCCCGAATGCGATGCCATGGCCCGCATCTTCGAGGAAATGGCGCGGCCGGAAACCTGCACGCTGGGCTGGAACACGCTGCGCTTCGATGACGAGTTCATCCGCCACGGGCTGTTCCGCAATTTCTTCGATCCCTACGAGCGCGAATGGCGCGGCGGCAACAGCCGCTGGGACCTGCTGGACGTGGCGCGGCTGTTCCATGCGCTGCGGCCGCAGGGCCTGCAGTGGCCCAGGCGCGAGGACGGCACGCCCAGCTTCAGGCTCGAACACCTGGCCCTGGCCAACGATGTCCGCATCGGCGATGCCCACGAGGCCCTGTCCGACGTGCGCGCCACCGTGGGCATCGCCCGCGCGATGCGCAGCGCCCAGCCGCGGCTGTGGGACTACGCGCTGCAGCTGCGCAACAAGCGCTTCGCCGCCAGCCTGCTGGACACCGTGGCGATGACCCCGCTGCTGCATGTGTCCACGCGCTATCCGGCCAGCCGCCTGTGCGCCGCGCCGGTGCTGCCTATCGCCCGCCATCCACGCATCGACAGCCGGATCATCGTGCTGGACCTGGAAGGCGATGCGGCGCAGGCGCTGCTGGACCTGGACCCGCAGGACATCGCCGATCGCCTGTACACCCCGCGCGCCGACCTGCCGCAGGACGTGCGCCGGGTGCCGCTCAAGGAAGTCCACCTCAACCGCTGCCCGGCGCTGGTCCCGTGGAACTACCTGCGCCAGGCCGATTTCGAGCGCCTGGGGATCGATCCGGACCCCGTGCAGGCCCAGGCCGGGCTGCTGCGCGCGCATGGCCCGCTGGTGGCCGAGAAAGTCCGCCAGGTCTTCGCCAGCGAACGGGCGCAGGAACCTTCCGATCCCGATGCCGCGCTCTACGACGGCTTCCTGGCCGAGGGCGACAGGCGTCGCTTGGCCGAGGTGCGCGCCACCCCGCCGCAGCAGCTGGGCAGCCGCGCCTTCGGCTTCAAGGATCCGCGCCTGGAGGTGCTGCTGTTCCGCTATCGCGCGCGCAACTGGCCAGACACCCTGGATGCGATGGAACGCGGCCGCTGGGACGACCATCGCCGCCAGCGCCTGGCCGCCGGCACCCGGACCTCCGAATACAGCCTGGACAGCTTCTTCGAGGAAATCGCCAGCCTGCGCGCGGCCCATGCCGAAGATGGCGCCCGGCAGGTGTTGCTGGACCAACTGGAGGCCTGGGGGCGCCAGTTGCAAGCGGTGCTGTAGGGCGGGTCTGGACCCGCCAAGGGCTTGCCGCGCCTTGCCACCATCCCGCGCGAACCCTGAAGACCGGGCACAAGGCGGTCCAGATCCGTCCTGTCCGGCTCCTGCCTACAATCGCCATATGGCCCACTACTTTTCCGACGCCAGCTTCAAGTTCCTCAAGGCGCTGGCGCGTCACAACGACAAGGCCTGGTTCAACGCCAACAAGGCCAGGTACGAAGACCACGTGCGCCAGCCATTCCTGCGCCTGCTGACCGACCTGCAGCCGGACCTGGCCGCGGTCAGCGACAAGTTCCGCGCCGATCCCAGGACCGTGGGCGGCTCGCTGTTTCGCATCTATCGCGACGCGCGCTTTTCCAACGACAAGTCGCCGTACAAGTCCTGGCAGGGCGCACGCCTGTACCACGAACGCCGCAAGCAGGTGCCGGCGCCCTCGTTCTACCTGCACCTGCAGCCGGGCGAGAGCTTCGTCGGTGCCGGCCTGTGGCATCCCGAAGCCGACACCCTGCGCAGGCTGCGGCAGTTCATCTTCGAAAACCCCGGCAGCTGGAAAGCCGCGGCGCATGCGCCGGCGTTTCGCAGGAGATTCGATTTCGAGCAAACCGAGCGGCTGAGCCGGCCACCGCGCGGGTTTCCGGCCGATTTCGAATTCATTGATGACCTCAAGCACAAGAACTTCGTGTTCTGGCGCGCGCTGGACGATGCCACCATGACTGGCCCGCGCCTGCGCCAGACCGTTGCTGCCGACCTGGCTGCGCTGGGGCCGTTCGTGGACTACCTGTGCGCCGCGCTGGACCTGGAATTTTGAACAAGAGCCTGCCCCAATGAAGAAGTGGATCGCACTGGTCCTGGTCGTGCTGCTGGCGTTCGGCGGCTTTGTCGTGGCCGGCCCGTACATCGCCATCCACGGCATTCGCAATGCCCTGGCCGAACAGGACACCGGCAAGCTGGCGCGTTACGTCGACTTCCCCACCCTGCGCGTGAACCTGCGTGCGCAGCTGCAGGACCGGATCGTGCGCGCGGCCGGCATGCAGGCGCAGTCGAGTTTCCTCGGTTCCATCGCCCTGTCGCTGGCCGGCGGCGCGGCCGGCGTCGGCGTGGACGCGATGGTCACCCCCACCGGCATCGCCGCGATCCTGCAGGGCCATTCGGTATGGAAGCGCGCCACCGGCGATACCGCCAATGGCGATACCTACGGCCCGCCGCGTCCGGCCGAACCGCTCAGGCAGGTCGAAGGGCATTACCAGTCGCTGTCGCGGTTTACCGCCACCAGCACCGTCTACGACGGCAGTGCACCGATGACGTTCGTGTTCGAGCGTCAGGGCATCGTGTGGAAGCTGACTGATATCCAGCTGCCACGCTGACCGGATAAGGCTGAAAGTCGATGGCATGCGCTGCGATTCCGCTTGCATAGCGCGTTCGCCTACTCGTTCGCCACCCCATGCGGCACATGCCCGGCCGCGGTGTGCGGGTGGGCGCTGTCGATGTTGTGCTGGGAATCGTCGAAGAAGATGTCCGCGCCGAAGGCCGCCAGGAACGGGCCCTTGTGCCGGCCACCCAGGAACAACGCCTCGTCCAGGCGCACGCCCCATTCGCGCAGGGTGCGGATCACCCGCTCGTGCGCGGGCGCCGAACGCGCGGTGACCAGGGCGGTGCGGATCGGTGCGTTCTCGCCCGGCGGAAACGCGGCCTGCAGCTGGTGCAGCGCGGAGAGAAAACCGCGAAACGGGCCGCCGGACAGCAGCTCGCGGGCCTTCTCGCGCTCGTGCCGGCCAAAGGCTTCCACGCCCTGCTCGCGCGAGATGCGCTCGCTCTCATCGCCGAAGATCACCGCGTCGCCGTCGAAGGCGATGCGCAGCTGCGTGGACAGGCGCCCGGCGGGCAGCTCGCCGGCGGCGGCGGCCGCTTCCTCGGCGCGTTCACCCGGCGGTTTTGGCAGGATGGTGGCCGCGGCAATGCCGTGGGCCAGGGCGCTGCGCACCGAATCGGGATTGGCCGAGAGGAACAGGTCGGTACCGAACGGCTTGACGTACGGCCAGGTCGGCTCGCCGGAGGTGAAGGTGGCGCGGACGATGTCCAGCCCGTAGTGCTGGATGGAATTGAAGATGCGCAGGCCGGTGTCGGCCGAATTGCGCGACAGCAGGATCACCTCCACCCGCGGCTGGTCTGCCGGCGCGCCGCTGTTCAGGGCCAACAGCTTGCGCACCACGGTGAAGGCCACGCCCGGCGCCAGCACATCGTCCTCGTGCGCGCGCTGGTAGGCGGCGTAGGCCTCCAGGCCCTGCGCCTGCCACAGCGCGTGGCTCTCTTCCAGGTCGAACAGGGCCCGCGAGGTGACCGCGACGGTGAGCAGGCATGGCGCCGCGTCGGCCATGGCGTCAGACCACGAACTGTTCGCTGAAGATCCGTTCTTCCAGGTTGTGCTCCGGGTCGAACAGCAGCCTGACGGTGCGGTCGCACGATTCACGGATGGTCACCTCGGTGACGTCGCGGAATTCATGCGAGTCGGCGGTGGCGCTGACCGGACGCTTGTGCGCATCCATGACCCGGAAAGTGATCTCGGTGCCGGACTTGAGGATGGCGCCGCGCCAGCGCCGCGGCCGGTATGGCGCGATCGGTGTCAAGGCAAGGGTGTTGCTGCCCAGCGGCAGGATCGGGCCATGCGCGGAGAAGTTGTAGGCCGTGCTGCCGGCGGGCGTGGCCACCAGCACGCCATCGCCGATCATCTCTTCCACCCGGGTCTGGCCGTTGAGGTCGATGCTCATCTGCGCCGCCTGGCGGGTCTGACGCAGCAGCGAGACCTCGTTGTAGGCCAGCGAATGCACCTCGATGCCCGACTCGGTCTGCGCAGTCATTTCCAGCGGACGCAAGGTGGCAGGTTCGGCCGCGGCGATGCGCTCGAGCAGGCCTTCTTCGCGATGGTGGTTCATCATGAAGCCGACCGTGCCCAGCTTCATCCCGAACACCGGCTTGCCCAGCTGTCCGTGGCGATGCAGGGTCTGCAGCATGAAGCCGTCGCCGCCCAGGGCCACCAGGATGTCGGCATCGGCTGGCGGGTGGTGCCCGTAGCGGGCCGAGAGCGTGACCAGCGCCTGCTGCGCCGATTCGGCGGAGCTGGCCAGGAAGGCAAGGCGGGGAGAGGTCATGCCGCGAAGGATAGCGCGGCGTGCGCGGCAAACGGCACCGCTGCCAACCAAAACCGGGCAAGGCGCCGGCGCGCTGCCCCGCCATTCATTGCACCTGTCCCGCCGGGCTGGCCCGGTCAGGTCAGCTGTGACATGCGCTGCACCGCCACCGAGGCGGTCGGATAGTCCAGCGACTTCTGCCCGGCCAGCTCGTCGAGCATGGACAGGGTCAAGCGCAGCGACGGATCATCGCGCTGCAACCAGCCGGCGACCTTGGCCTCGGCCGTATCACCGGGCAACGCCAGCACCTGCAGGGTCAAGGCGCGCAGGTGCGTCTGCAGCTCGTCGCGCAGCACCCCGCGGGCCACCGCATGCCAGCGGCCGTCGACCTGCAGCGCGTCGATCTGGCTCACCAGCCACGGCAGGTGCAGCGCATCGCCCAGGCGGTAGTAGACCTTGGACACGGCCACCGGCGTGAGCTTGCGCTCGCGCGCCAGTTCGATGATGTCCGCCGAGGGCTCCAGGTACGGCAACGCGGCCAGCTGGCCGGCCAGCGGCTCCGGCACACCCTTGGCGAGCCAGTCGGCCAGCTTGGCCTGGTAGGCCGGGCGCAGTGAATCGGGCAGCACCCCGTCGGCGGCGCGGATGTCGTTGAAGCCGTCGTGGTAGCGCTCCACCGCTGCGGCAATGGCCGGGATCGGGCCGGGACGGTTCAACAGCCAGCGGGTGAAGCTGCGCTGCAGGTTCCAGATCACCTGCAAGGCGTCGATCTGCACCGACTCGGCGACCTTGCCATCCAGCGCGTCGATCCGGGTCCACAGCGCACGCGCGTCCAGTGTTTCGCGGGTGATGGTGAAGGCCTTGGCGACCTCGCCGATGCCACGGCCGGTGTCTTCCTGCATGCGCATCAGGAAGGTCGCACCCATGCGGTTGATCGTGGAATTGGTCACCGCCGTGGTGATGATCTCGCGCTTGAGCGGATGCTTTTCCATCTGCGCGGCGTATTTTTCCTGCAGCGGCTGCGGGAAGTAGCGCTGCAGCTCCTTGGACAGGTACGGGTCTTCGGGGATGTCGGTTTCCAGCAGTTCGGCAAAGGCCACCAGCTTGGCATAGGACAGCAGCACCGCCAGCTCCGGACGGGTCAGTCCCAGGCCGCGTGCCTTGCGCTCGGCGAACTCGGCATCGGAGGGCAGGTATTCGATCTGCCGATCCAGCTGGCCGCGCGCTTGGAGCACCTGCACGAAGTGCTGCTTGGAACCCAGGCGCGTCACGCTCATGCGCTCCATCAGGCTCAGTGCCTGGTTCTGGCGGTAGTTGTCGTTGAGCACCAGCTGGCCGACTTCGTCGGTCATGCTGGCCAGCAGCGTGTTGCGGGCCTGTTCGGCCAGCTTCTTCTGCCGGACCAGGCCATCGAGCAGAATCTTGATGTTGACCTCGTGGTCGGAGGTGTCCACGCCGGCGGAGTTGTCGATGAAGTCGGTGTTGAGCAGCACCCCGCCCAGCGCCGCCTCGATGCGGCCCAGCTGGGTCAGGCCCAGGTTGCCGCCCTCGCCCACCACCTTGCAGCGCAGGTCGCGGCCGTTGATGCGCAGCGCGTTGTTGGCGCGGTCGCCGACATCGGCTTGGCTCTCGGTGGAGGCCTTGACGTAGGTGCCGATGCCGCCGTTCCACAGCAGGTCCACCGGGGCCTTGAGGATGGCGCTGATCAGTGCGTTGGGCGGCAGCGAAGTGACCTCCTGGTCCAGGCCCAGCGCTGCACGCACCTGTGGAGTGATGGTGATGGCCTTGAGCGTGCGCGGATAGATGCCACCGCCGGCCGAGATCAGGCTGGGGTCGTAATCGGCCCAGCTCGATCGCGGCAGCTTGAACAGGCGTGCGCGCTCGGCAAAGGACCTGGCCACATCCGGGCTCGGGTCCAGGAAGATGTGCCGGTGGTCAAAGGCGGCCACCAGCTGGATGTGTTCGGACAGCAGCATGCCGTTGCCGAACACGTCGCCGGACATGTCGCCCACCCCGACCACGGTGAACTCCTGCGACTGCGTATCACGCCCCAGCGCACGAAAGTGGCGCTTGACCGATTCCCAGGCGCCCTTGGCGGTGATGCCCATGCCCTTGTGGTCGTAACCGACCGAGCCGCCGGAGGCGAAGGCATCGCCCAGCCAGAAGCCGTGCTCGATGGCCAGGGCATTGGCGATGTCGGAGAAGCTGGCCGTGCCCTTGTCGGCGGCCACCACCAGGTACGGATCGTCCTGGTCGTGGCGTACCACGTCCCTGGGCGGGACGATCTTGCCGTCGACGATGTTGTCGGTGATGTCCAGCAGCGCCTGGATGAACATCCTGTAGCAGGCGATGCCTTCGGCCATCAGCGCATCGCGGCTTTCAGCGGGCGTGGCGGCGCCGGCCGGCGGCTGCTTCACATAGAAGCCGCCCTTGGCGCCGACCGGCACGATCACCGTGTTCTTGACCATCTGCGCCTTGGCCAGGCCCAGCACCTCGGTGCGGAAATCCTCGCGACGGTCCGACCAGCGCAGGCCGCCGCGGGCCACCGCACCAAAGCGCAGGTGCACCCCTTCCACGCGCGGGCCATACACGAAGATCTCCCGATACGGACGCGGCTTGGGCAGGTCGGGCACCTTGGCCGAATCGAACTTGAAGCTGATCGTGTGCGCCGGCGCGCCATTGACACCGCCCTGGTAATAGCTGGTGCGCACGGTGGCTTCGATGCAGCCCATGAGGCTGCGCAGGATGCGGTCGTCATCCAGGCTGGACACGCCATCGAGCAGCTTCACCAGGGTGGCGTGCACCGCATCGCACTGGGCCTGGCGCGGCTGGGCGGCCGCATCGACCAGCCGCTGCAGGGTCTTGACCGTGTCCTGGTCGGCGTCGCCGGCCAGCGTCTGCAGCTGGCTGACCAGCGCTTCGGCGCGGGCGGTGTTGCGGGCCCTGGCCGGCAGCTCCAGCGCCGGATCGAAGCGTGCCTGGAACATCTGCACCAGCAGCGCGGCCAGCAGTGGGTAGCGGCTGAGCGTGTCTTCCACCGAACCCTGCGAGAACGGTACCCCGGTCTGCAGCAGGTACTTGGTGTAACCGCGCAGCACCGCGACCTGGCGCCAGTTGAGTCCGGCGCGCAGCACCAGGCGGTTGAAGCGGTCGTTCTCGGCATCGCCGCGCCAGACCCGGGCAAAGGCTTCATCGAAATCCGCCGCGCGCGCGGCCACATCGATCGGGCCCAGCGCCGGTTCGACCTCGAATTCCTGGATGTAGAAAACCGCGCCCTCCACCTCCAGCCGGAACGGATGTTCGGAGATCACGCGCAGGCCCATGTTTTCCATCAGCGGCAGCGCATCGGACAGCGCGATGTCCTGGTCCCGGCGATACAGATTGAGCCGCAGCGCGCCTTCGCCGGCACGGTGGTGGATGGAGCGGTACAGGCTCAGGCGCAGGTCCGATGGCCCTTCCAGCGCGGCCAGGCGTTCGACATCGTCGGCGGCCAGCTGCACCGAGACGTTCTCGATGTAGTTCTGCGGCAGGGCCCGGCCGAAGCGCGACGCCAGGGCGAGCCCGCGCGCTTCTCCGTGACGCTGGATCAGCACCTCGCGCAGATCGTCCTGCCAGTTGCGCAGCAGATGCGCCAGGCGGGCTTCAAGCTCGGCCGCATCGACGCTGACCTCCTCGCCGGGATGCGGGCGCACCGTCAGGTGCAGCTGTGCCAGCGGCGACTCGCCCAGCTGCACCGTGGTGTCCACTGCCTCGCCATGCAGCGCCTGCTTCATCAGCGACTCGATGCGCAGGCGCAGCTCGGTGTTGAAGCGGTCGCGCGGGATATAGATCAGCGCCGACCAGAACCGGCCATAGCGGTCACGGCGCAGGAACAGCTTGCTGCGCACGCGCTCCTGCAGGCCCAGCACGCCCATCGCGGTGCGCGCCAGTTCATCCTGACTGGACTGGAACAGTTCCTCGCGCGGCAGCGTCTCCAGGATGTGGCGCAGGGCCTTGCCGCTGTGGCTGTTGCGCGACAGGCCGGACTGGCGCATGACATGCTCGTAGCGCTCGCGCACCAGCGGGATTTCCCACGGGCGCCGGTTGTACGCGCTGGAGGTGAACAGGCCCAGGAAGCGCTGCTCGCCGCTGATGCGGCCATCGGCGTCGAAGGACAGCACCCCGATGTAGTCCATGTAGCCCTTGCGGTGCGCGCTGGCGCGCGCGTTGGTCTTGGTCAGGATCATCGCCTCGGCCTCGCCCGCTTCGTTGAGCAGGTTGGCCGCCAGCGAACGCACCGGGCGCGGCTTGCCGGGGGCGCGGTTGCGCAGCATCCCCAGGCCGGTGTCCTCCTGCGCCACCAGCACCTCTTCCCCGCCCTGCTTGGTGACCCGGTATTGGCGATAGCCGAAGAAGGTGAAGTGGTCGGTCGCGGCCCAGCGCAGGAATTCCCGGGTCTCGCGGCGCATGAGGTCGGAAACCGGCATCGGCCGGGTGGCCAGGTCTTCGGAGACGGCCAGCATCTTCTCGCGCATCGCGCCCCAGTCGTCCACGATCTGGCGTACTTCATCCAGCACCTGGCCGATCCGGGCCTCGATGCGCGCCATGGCCTGCGCCGGCTGTCGGTCGATCTCCAGCAGCATCAGCGACTCGGCCTTGCCCTCCCCCACCGCAGTGACCTTGCCGGCCTTGTCGCGTTCGAAACGCACCACCGGGTGGCCCAGCACGTGCACGCCCACCCCCATCGCCGCCAGCGCCATGCTGACCGAATCGACCAGGAACGGCATGTCGTCGTTGACGATCTGCAGCACCGAGTGCGGCGCTTCCCAGCCGTTGTCCTTGTGGGTGGCATTGAACACGCGCACCTTGGCCGTACCGGGCTTGCGCACCCGGGCGAACTCCAGCATGTCGGCCGCCATGGCCGCCCAGGCCTCGGGACTGTGGTGCGGGTATTCGTCCTGCTCCATGCGCCGGTAGAAGGCCTCGATGAACACCCGCACCTGCTCGCGCCTGGCCGCGGGAACCCGCGCCTTGAGCGCGTCCTGGATCGGCTGCAGCGAGAATGCCGCCGCTGCACCGACCCTGGACGCAGCGCTGGCGATGGCCTGCCCGACGCCGGTAACGGCAGCGCTGGCCACCTCTCCCGCGGGACCTTTCCTGTCCGTCGCGGCCGGCTTGCCGGCCCTGGTGGTGGAAGCGGATTTGTCGCCAAGCCTGCTGTTGCCAGGGGTGCTCATACAGTCGCGGTCACACGGTTGAAAATAATTGACCATTGTATGCCTGCAGCCGATGACGGCCTTGCTGCGCGGCATCACCGGACAGCGGGTACATGCCGCCGGCGCAACTGGAGACGGCATCGGCGCGCGCCTGGCCGGGAGGTGCCGAGAAGGCAAGGACGCCGCCGGGATCGTGGTCGCTGACGGGGGTCGCTGACCAACACGTCATGCCTTTATCACACGCCTTTTACACACGCCCACGAAGCGTGTGCGCACGCGATTTCCACGCTGTTAAAATTCTAAACTGGACGGTATAGTCCAGCCGCGATGGCCTGTCCCGACCACAATTCCAGCACCGCAGAGCGCCGCCAGCGAGTGCTGGACGCCGCGCGTGCGCTGATGGCCGAACAGGGATTCCGGGTGAGCATGGAGGCGGTGGCCCACCGCGCGGGCTGTTCCAAGCAGACCCTGTATGCGCAGTTCGGCAGCAAGCATGCGCTGCTGCACGATCTGATGCAGGAACACCTGGACATCACCACCTCGCGCCTGGAGGCCTTCAACGGCCAGGCGCGCGAGCCGCTGCTGGCCTTCGCGATCGAACATCTCGAGCGTCTCTCCGCACCGGACGTGGCGGCCAGCTGCAGGTTGTTCAGCGCCGAATCGCCGCAGTTCCCAGAAGAGGCGCGCGCGATCTGGCGCGATGGCGGCCAGGCGCTGCTGGCACGGCTGGCGTCCTGGTTGTCCCTGGCCATGGAAGCCGGGTGTCTCAGGCATGACCAACCGCACGTGGCAGCCGAAATGCTGCTGAGCATGCTGGTCGGCCTGGAACTGGAACGGCAGCGCTTTTCTGTCGCCCAGCGCACGCCACAGGCACGACGGGCCTGGGCCGAACTGGCGGTGGACGCCTTCCTGCGCGCCTACGCGCCGGCTTCGCCGGCGGTCCAATGCTGATCCAACTCGATTCTGCCCGTCTCTTTTCCTTCACCACCCACGTTCTCCGGAGCCCCCTCCCCATGACCCCCTCGACCCGCTCGCTCCTGCTCGGCTCCGCCATCGTGCTGGCCATGGCCGCCTGCAAGAAGGAAGAACAGCAGGCGCCGCCGCCGCCGGAGGTGGGCGTGATCAACGTCCAGCCCACCAGCACCCCGCTGACCCGCGAGCTCAGTGGCCGCCTGGCGCCGGTGCGCCGCGCCGACGTGCGCGCCCGCGTCCCCGGCGTGCTGCTCGAGCGCGTCTACGAGGAAGGCACCGACGTCAAGGAGGGCCAGGTGCTGTTCAAGATCGATCCGGCGCCATTGCAGGCCGATCTCAGCTCGGCCCAGGGCCAGCTGGCCTCGGCCCAGGCCAGCTATACCAACGCCCATGTCGCAGCCGAACGCGCGCGCCGGCTGGCGCCGCAGCAGTACGTGTCGCAGTCGGACCTGGACAATGCCGAGGCCACCGAACGCAGCGCCCGGGCTGCGCTGCAACAGGCCCGCGCGGCGGTCACCAATGCACAGATCCGGCTCGGCTATGCCAACGTGGAGGCGCCGATCTCCGGCCGCGCCGGCAAGCAGCAGGTCACCGAAGGCGCGTTGGTGGGTGCCGGCGATGTGACCCTGCTGACCACGGTGGACCAGATCGACCCGCTGTACGTCAACTTCACCATGAGCTCGTCGGAATTGCAGTCGCTGCGCCAGGCCCAGGGCCAGGGCAACGTCAGTCTGTCCGACACCGAGGACACCACGCTCAAGGTACTGCTCAGCAACGGCCAGACCTATGACCAGCCGGGCACGCTGGACTTCTCCGACGTGGTGGTAGACCCGGCCACCGGCGCGGTGTCGCTGCGCGCCACCCTGCCCAACCCGCAGCGCGCGCTGCTGCCGGGCAGCTTCGTCACGGTCATGGTGAACATGGGCACGCGCAGCAACGTGTTCCTGGTGCCGCAGGCGGCCATCCAGCGCGACACCCAGGGCGCCTACGCGATGGTGGTGGGCCAGGACGGCAAGGTCGCGCGCAAGGACGTGCAGATCGAAGACAACGCCATCGACAACCACTGGATCGTCACCGACGGCCTGAAGGCCGGCGACCAGGTCATCGCCCTGGGCCTGCAGCAGGCCAGGGAGGGCGGCCAGGTCAAGCCCGTCCCTTACGAGCAGGCCAAGGCCCAGGCCGCCCAGGCCCAGCAACAACAGGGTGGTGCCGGTGGGCAGCCGCCTGCCGCTGCCGACGCGGCCCAGGGCGACAAGCCCGCCCCGGCCCCCGACGCCAAGGGCGACGACGCCCAGCAACCGGCCTCGGGCCAGGCCCAGTAAGGAACATCCCCCATGCCCAAGTTCTTCATCAACCACCCGGTCTTTTCCTGGGTTGTGGCGATCCTGATCTCGCTCGCCGGCGTGATCTCGATCCTCAACCTGGGCATCGAGTCCTATCCCAATGTCGCCCCGCCGCAGATCACGGTGAGTGCCACCTATCCCGGCGCCAGTGCCGACACGGCCGAGCGCTCGGTCACCCAGGTGATCGAGCAACAGCTGACCGGCATCGACAACCTGCTGTACTTCAGCTCCACGTCCAACTCGTCCGGCCGCAGCGAGATCACCCTGACCTTCGAGACCGGTACCGACCCGGACATCGCCCAGGTGCAGGTCCAGAACAAGGTCTCGCTGGCGCAGCCGCGCCTGCCGGCTGAAGTGGTCGACCAGGGCGTGGTGGTGGCCAAGGCCAATGCCGGCTTCCTGATGGTGGTCGGGGTGCGCTCGGACAATCCGTCGATCGACCGCAACCACCTCAACGACATCATCGCTTCGCGCGTGCTGGATCAGATCTCGCGCGTGCCGGGTGTGGGCAGTACTCGCCACTTCGGCTCCGAATACGCCATGAACCTCTGGCTGGACCCGGGCAAGCTGCAGGGCTACAACATGTCGGCCAGCCAGGCGCTGGCGGCGGTCCGGGAACAGAACGTGCAGTTCGCCGCCGGTTCGCCGGCGCCGCAGGGACAGGCGTTCCAGGCCACCGTGGTGGCCGAGGGCCGCTTCACCCAGCCTGAGCAGTTCGAGGAGATCATCCTGCGTGCCGACCCCGACGGCGCCACCGTGCGCCTGAAGGACGTGGCCCGGGTGAGCTTCGGCGCGCAGAACTACGGCTTCGACACCAAGTACGACGGCAAGCCGATGGGCGCCTTCGCGATCCAGTTGCTGCCGGGCGCCAACGCGCTGTCGGTGGCCGATGCGGTGACCGCGAAGATGGATGACCTGGCCGCCAGCTTCCCGGCCGGGGTGTCCTGGTTCAAGCCCTACGAGACCACCACCTTCGTCACGATTTCGATCGAGGAAGTGGTCAGCACGCTGATCGAGGCCATCATCCTGGTGTTCCTGGTGATGCTGATCTTCCTGCAGAACTTCCGCGCGACGATCATCCCGACCCTGGTCATTCCGGTGGCCCTGCTGGGCACCTTCGCCGGCCTGTACGCCATCGGCTTCACCATCAACCAGCTGACCATGTTCGCGCTGGTGCTGGCGATCGGCATCGTGGTGGACGATGCGATCGTGGTGATCGAGAACGTCGAGCGCATCGAAACTCCCGCCGCGGGAGGCCACGATCAAGGCGATGGAACAGATCACCGGCGCGGTGATCGCCATCACCGTGGTGCTGGCGGCGGTGTTCGTTCCCTCTGCGCTGCAGGGCGGCGCCTCGGGCGAGATCTACAAGCAGTTCGCCCTGACCATCGCCATCTCCATGGGCTTCTCGGCGTTCCTGGCGCTGGGCTTCACCCCGTCTCTGTGCGCGAGTTTCCTCAAGCAGCACGCCCACGACAGCCACGAGCAAAAGAAGAACATCGTCTTCCGCACGTTCGAGAAGTACTACGGCAAGCTGGAGAAGAGCTACGTGGGCATGGTCGGCCGCCAGGTCCGGCATGCGCCGCGCTGGATGATGGTGTTCGCCGTGCTGGTGGTCCTGACCGGCTTCCTGTTCACCCGCCTGCCGACCAGCTTCATCCCGGAGGAGCCCTGGCGATCGTGCAGGCCCCGCCGGGCACGCCGATGCAGAAGACCAACGAGGTCTTCGACCAGATCCGCACGATCCTCAACAAGATCGATGGCTTCCAGGGCGTGCTGCAGATCACCGGTTTCAGCTTCCTGGGCCAGGGCGAGAATGTCGGCATGGCCTTCATCAAGCTCAAGCCGTGGGAAGAGCGGGAGGGCGACATCAATGCGTTCCTGGGCCAGGCCAATGGGGCGATGCAACAGGTCAAGGGCGCGCGGATCTTCGTGGTCAACCTGCCCACCATCCAGGGCCTGGGCCAGTTCGGCGGCTTTGACATGTGGCTGCAGGACCGCACCGGTGCCGGCGCCGATGCCCTCATGGCCGCGCGCAACCAGCTGCTGGGGATCGCCTCGCAGGACAAGACCCTGATGCAGGTGCGCCCCAATACCCTGGAAAACTCTCCGCAGCTGCAGCTGAAGGTCGACCGGGTGCAGGCGCAGTCGATGGGCCTGTCGGTCAGCGACATCTACAGTTCGATCCAGCTGATGCTGGCGCCGGTGTACGTCAATGACTTCTTCTACGGCGGCCGCATCAAGCGCGTGAACATGCGCGCCGACGCGCCGTTCCGCGCCGGCCCGGAAGCCCTGGAACAGTTCTACACGCCCAGCACCACCGAGACCGACGCCAACGGCAACCCCGCGATGATCCCGCTGAGCAACGTGGTCGCCACCAGCTGGGCTTCGCTGCCACCGGCGCTGTCCCGCTACAACGGCTATTCGGCGGTGAACATCAACG
>LNAP01001749.1_pt1 | contig 42179 bp, 48 predicted proteins | sample 602601 | NCBI WGS metagenome assembly LNAP01 (sample SAMN02440304, study PRJNA202911) | soil metagenome | biome: Subtropical and temperate rainforests or woodlands; isolation source: soil samples (1 kg each in a 20% v/v slurry with milli Q water) were... ...
ACTGCCGTTCCTGGGTTCCAGTTCGGTACGCGATGGCGCCGGCACGGTGGGCACCATCGCCGCAGGCATTTCGCCGATTACGCCCGTGTTCGAAATCGACAATATCCCGGTGCGCAATTCCATTGTTGCGCTGTACACCGTCGACACGCGCGCCAGCCTGCTGGACGCCGACCGCCTGGTCAACGAAGTGGCGCTGGACCGCTACAGTTTCATTCGCGACGCTTATATCCAGCGCCGCAAGGCGCAGGTAGACAGCCGCCGTGCCGGTACCAGCCTGCCCGACTATAGCGAGGACGGCCTGCCGGACTACAACGACGACAATCTGCCCGACTACTCGGACGACAAAGCCCCCGCTGCCAAGGCGGCACAGTAACCAGGATGTTCATGCTCAAGATTTTTACCTCGATCTTCTCGTTGGCCAGCGCCCGTCATCTGCTGGGCGCCGGCTTGCTGGGCCTGGCCTTTGCCGGCATGGGCGCAGCCCATGCCCAGGACACCGTCGACGCCACCAAGTCACCCAATGATTTCGTGCAAACCGTTGCCAACAATGCCTTGAATGCCGTCAAGAAAGACCGCGCGGTCAAGTCCGGCGACATGGCCAGCATCAACAAGGTCATCAACGACTACGTATTGCCTTACGTCAACCTTGAAAAGACCACCCGGCTTGCCGCGGGGCGCCATTGGCGCCAAGCTACTCCACAACAGAAGCGCGCCCTGGTAGAGGCCTTCAAGGGAACGCTCATCCGCACCTACAGCGGCGCCTTCACCAAAGTCGACCAGAAGTCGTCTTTTTCCATGCTGCCATTCCGGGGCAACGCCCAGGCGGACGACCTGGTGGTGCGTTCCACGCTGTCGCAAGGCAATGGTCCATCGGTGGGCATCGACTATCGCATGGAAAAAACGCCCCAGGGCTGGAAGATCTATGACCTGAATGTCGAAGGCATCTGGCTCATCCAGAACTACCGCAATCAGTTTTCGCAGCAAATCTCGCAGAACGGCGTCGACAGCCTGATTGCCGCGCTGAACCAGCGCAATCAGTAAAACCGCCGCAAGGCGGTTTACGCCCGAGCCGGTTCCTGCCTGCACAGCAGGTCCGGCCGGCCAGACCTACTATAATGCATAGCTTGGCTTAATTTCGAGCCGGGCTTTTTTTGTTGCCATGTCTGCCCTCACTCTAGAAAATATTTCGAAGATATACCCTGCTCGTCCGCGCGGCATGATCAGGTGGCTGTCTTCGAGCCCCCCGACCAGCGGCTTCCAGGCCCTGGACGACGTCAGCCTGACGGTGGAGCACGGTGAATTCTTTGGATTGCTGGGTCCCAACGGGGCCGGCAAGACCACGCTTATTTCCATCCTTGCCGGCTTGGCCAGGGCTACGTCGGGCACAGCCAGGGTCTGTGGCCACGATGTGGTCGCCGACTTCAAGCAATCACGCCGCTCGCTGGGCGTCGTGCCCCAGGAAATCGTCTACGACCCTTTCTTCACCGTGCGCGAATCGCTGCGGCTGCAGTCGGGGTATTTCGGCCTGCGCAACAACGACGACTGGATCGACGAAGTGCTGGGCAACCTGGGCCTGTCCGACAAGGCCGACGTCAATATGCGGGCACTTTCGGGCGGCATGAAACGCCGTGTGCTGGTGGCCCAGGCACTGGTGCATCGCCCGCCGGTCATCATTCTTGACGAACCCACGGCCGGCGTCGACGTCGACCTGCGCCGCACGCTTTGGGAATTCATTGCACGCCTGAACAAAGAAGGCCACACCATTTTGCTGACCACCCACTACCTGGAAGAGGCCGAAGCCCTGTGCGGACGCATTGCCATGCTCAAGAGCGGGCGGGTGGTGGCGCTGGACACCACGGCGGCACTGCTGGCGCGCGTGGGCGGCACCGACCTGGAAGATGCCTTTGTACGCATCATGAATAATGATGACTTCACTGGGGTGACGGCATGAGTTCCTCTCCGCTGATTCAACCGCGCACCGACATGGGCTCGGGCTTTCCCACCTTGCTGCGCAAGGAGCTGACCCGCTTCTGGAAGGTGGGATTCCAGACCATCGCCGCGCCCGTACTGACCGCGCTGCTTTACCTGCTGATTTTTGCGCACGTGCTGGAAGGCCGCGTACAGGTGTTTGGCACCGTGCCCTACACGTCCTTCCTCATCCCGGGCCTGATGATGATGAGCATGTTGCAAAATGCCTTTGCCAACCCGTCTTCGTCGCTCATCCAAAGCCGCATAACGGGCAATCTGGTGTTCATCCTGTTGCCGCCGCTGTCGCACCGCGAGATCTTCGCCGCCTATATTCTTGCGGCCATCGTGCGCGGGCTGTGCGTGGGCGCCTGTGTCTGGCTGGTGGCGCTGTTCTTCGTTCCCCTGCCGGTGTCGAATGTGCTGTGGGTGCTGGTGTTTGCCGTGCTGTCTTGCGGCATTATGGGCACGCTGGGCGTGATCGCCGGCCTATGGTCCGAGAAATTCGACCAGCTGGCCGCCTTCCAGAACTTCCTGATCATGCCCGCCACTTTCCTGTCGGGGGTGTTCTATTCCATACACAGCCTGCCCCCTTTCTGGCTTGCGGTCTCGCGCTGGAACCCCATTTTCTATACGATAGACGGATTTCGCTACGGTTTTTTCGCGGTATCGGACGTATCTCCCTGGCATAGCCTGGCGGTGGTCGCCGCAGTGTTTACCGTGCTTTGCTTTTTTGCCATGCGCCTGTTGGCCAGCGGCTATAAACTTCGGAATTAATTGCCATGTTGCCTACTCCAGAACAAGTACGCCAGTACATTGCCGACAACCTGCCCTGCGACCACCTGGAAGTCCGGGGCGACGGCTCGCATTTCGAGGCACTGATCGTCAGCCCCTCGTTTGAAGGCAAGCGCCTTATTGCGCGTCATCAGTTGGTGTATTCGGCCCTGGGTGAACGCATGAAAGCCGAGATCCACGCCTTGTCGATGCGCACCCTCACGCCTGCCGAGTACCAGGCCAACCCAAATGGATAAGCTGCTGATCACAGGCGGCAATCGCCTGAATGGCGAACTTGCCATTTCGGGGGCCAAGAACGCCGCGCTGCCTATCCTGTGTGCCAGCCTGCTCACCGCGGACACGATTACCCTCGATAACGTCCCGGGCCTGAAAGACATCGGCACCACCCTGCGGCTATTGGGTCAGCTGGGCGTGCAGTCCGAACACAGCGGGCCGGGCCAGTTGCAACTAAGCGCCGCGCAGGTCAGCAGCCTGGAAGCACCTTACGAGCTGGTCAAAACCATGCGGGCTTCCATCCTGGTGCTGGGCCCGCTGCTGGCACGCTTCGGCGAGGCACGCGTCAGCCTGCCCGGCGGCTGCGCCATCGGCCAGCGCCCGGTCGACCAGCACATCAAGGGCCTGGAAGCCATGGGCGCCGAGATCCGGATCGAGCACGGTTTTGTCGTCGCCAAGGCCAAGCGGCTCAAGGGCGCCTGCATACTCACCGACATGGTGACCGTGACGGGTACTGAAAACCTGATGATGGCAGCCACGTTGGCCGAAGGGCAGACCATACTCGAGAATGCGGCACGCGAGCCCGAAATCGTCGACCTCGCCGAACTGCTCAACAAAATGGGCGCCCGCATCCAGGGACATGGCAGCGACCGCATTGTCATTGATGGGGTAGACAGCCTGCACGGAGCCGCCCATCGCGTCGTGGCCGATCGCATCGAAGCCGGCACCTTCCTGTGCGCCGTCGGCGCGGCGGGCGGCGACATCATGCTGCGCCATGCGGCGCCGTCCACCATGGGCGCCATCATCGAAAAATTGCGCGAAGCCGGACTTGTTATCGACTACGGCGAAGACTGGATACGCGGCACCATGAACCAGCGTCCACGGGCAACGGGCTTTCGTACCCGCGAATATCCCGGCTTTCCCACCGACATGCAGGCCCAGCTCATGGCCTTGAACGCCATCGCCGACGGCACGGCCGTCATTATGGAAAACATCTTCGAGAATCGCTTCATGCACGTCCAGGAACTGGGGCGCATGGGCGCGAATATCGAGATCGACGGGCACACGGCCGTCGTGACCGGCGTTGCGCAATTGTCCGGCGCCACGGTCATGGCGACCGACCTGCGCGCCTCTGCCAGCCTGGTCATCGCGGGCCTGGCGGCCTGCGGCGACACCGTGGTCGAGCGCATCTATCACCTGGATCGCGGCTACGAACGCATGGAAGAAAAGCTGCGTTCCGTGGGCGCCAATATCCAACGTCTAACCCAGGAAGCCGCATGAGCCCCGCCAGCCTAGACAGACCCCTTACGCTCGCCTTGTCCAAAGGGCGCATCTTCGACGAAACCATGCCATTGCTGGAAGCGGCGGGTGTACACGTCACCGAGAATCCCGAGACGTCGCGCAAGCTCATACTGCCTACCAGCAGTCCCGACCTGCAACTGATCATTGTGCGGGCCTCCGATGTGCCCACCTATGTCCAGTACGGTGCGGCCGATTTCGGCATCGCCGGCAAGGATGTGCTGTACGAGCATGCCGCGGAACACCCAGGCGGCCTGTATCAGCCCATCGACTTGAACATTGCGCGCTGCCGCCTGTGCGTGGCCGTACGCAAGGGCTTCGACTACGAGGCCGCCGTGCGCCAAGGCTCGCGCCTGCGCGTGGCCACCAAGTATGTGCAGGCTGCCCGCGAGCATTTTGCGCGCAAGGGCGTTTACGTCGACCTGATCAAGCTGTATGGCTCCATGGAACTGGCTCCATTGGTCGGGCTGGCCGATGCCATCGTCGACCTGGTCTCCACGGGCGGTACGCTGAAGGCGAATAACCTGGTCGCCGTGGAAGACGTTGCCGAGATTTCCTCGCGCCTGATCGTCAACCAGGCAGCGCTCAAGACACGCGCGACGAAACTCCAGCCGCTCATCGATTCGTTCAGGCTCGCCTCGGCAAGCTAATCCGGAGAACCCGCGTACCGGTCCCGCTGCCACGTTGCCTGCGCGTTACGGTATACACTCATCATTACCACCGTATTCCTTCTGCGCCAACCATGCTGATTACCCGTTTAAGCACCCTGTCCGATAACTTCGCGCGCACGCTGCGTGCGCTGCTCGCCTTCGATGCCTCGCAAGACGAGTCCATCGAGCGCGCCACGGCCGATATCCTGCGCCATGTCCAGGAACAGGGCGACCCGGCCGTGCTGGACTACACGCAACGCTTCGACCGCGTATCGGCACCTTCGGTTGCTGCCCTGGAGATCGAACGCGGCGAATGGCTGGCCGCGCTCGATGCTTTGCCAAGCAACCAGCGCAAGGCGCTCGAGACCGCGGCCGAACGCGTGCGCACCTACCATGCCCACCAGCGCGCGGAAACCTGGACCTACACCGAAGCCGACGGCACGGTGCTGGGCCAGAAGATCACTCCCCTGGACCGCGTGGGCCTATACGTGCCCGGCGGCAAGGCAGCCTATCCTTCGTCTGTCCTCATGAACGCCATCCCCGCCAAAGTGGCGGGCGTGTCCGAAGTGATCATGGTGACGCCCACGCCCGACGGCATACGCAATCCCATGGTATTGGCCGCTGCAGCCATCGGCGGCGTGGATCGCGTATGGGGCATAGGCGGCGCCCAGGCCGTGGGCGCGCTGGCTTACGGTACGCAAACGCTCTCGCCGGTCGATAAAATCGTGGGTCCGGGCAATGCCTACGTCGCCGCCGCAAAACGGCGGGTATTCGGCACGGTCGGCATCGACATGATCGCCGGACCCAGCGAAATCCTGATCATCTGCGACGGCACCACGCCCGCTGACTGGATTGCCATGGACCTGTTTTCGCAGGCCGAACACGATGAATTGGCCCAGTCCATCCTGCTTTGCCCCGACGCCGGCTATCTCGACGAGGTCGAGGCAGCCATCACACGGCTGTTGCCGTCCATGCCGCGGGCCGACATCATACGCAGCAGCCTGGCCAACCGTGGCGCGCTGATACTGGTACAGAGCCTGGACGAGGCCTGTGCCATTGCCAATGACATCGCACCCGAGCACCTGGAAATTTCCACCGAGAATCCCGACGCATGGGCGGAAAAAATCCGTCACGCCGGAGCCATCTTCCTGGGCCGCTACAGCTCCGAAGCCTTGGGCGACTACTGCGCCGGACCCAATCACGTATTGCCTACCTCGCGTACCGCCCGGTTTTCCTCACCGTTGGGCGTGTACGACTTCCAGAAGCGTTCCAGCCTGATCCATGTATCACAGGCGGGCGCTCAAACACTGGGGCGGGTGGCCGCAACGCTGGCCTACGGCGAAGGGCTGCAAGCCCATGCCGCCAGCGCCGAATACCGCCTCAACTCTACTGAATCCAAGTCCTGAACATGCGTACTGCCGACATTACCCGCAACACCAACGAAACGCGCGTGCGCGTCACCATCAATCTTGACGGCACCGGCCGCCAGACCATCAATACCGGCGTGCCGTTCCTGGACCACATGCTGGACCAGATCGCACGCCATGGCCTGATCGATCTGGACATCCATTGCGATGGGGATACCCATATCGATGACCACCACACGGTGGAAGATGTCGGCATCACGCTGGGCCAGGCCTTCGCGGCCGCAGTGGGCGACAAGGCCGGCCTGCGCCGCTATGGCCATTCCTACGTGCCGCTGGACGAAGCCCTGTCGCGGGTCGTCATCGACTTCTCCGGGCGCCCCGGTCTCTATTACCACATTCCCTTTACCCGTTCGCATATCGGCCGCTTCGATGTCGACCTGGCGCGTGAGTTTTTCCAAGGCTTCGTCAACCACGCGCTGGTCACCATGCATATCGACAACCTGCGCGGCGAAAACTCGCATCACCAATGCGAAACCGTATTCAAGGCTTTCGGCCGCGCCCTGCGCATGGCCACTGAATTCGATCCGCGCAATGCCGGCGTGGTGCCCTCGACCAAAGGCGTCCTTTAACTCCCCTTGAACGGCTGCTATCCGTGAACACTATCGCCATCGTTGACTACGGCATGGGCAATTTCCACTCGGTCGCCCGCGCGCTGCAGGCTGCAGCCCCGGATGCCGACATCCGCATCTGCAATCAGGCACGCGACATCGACCAGGCCTCGCGTGTGGTTTTCCCCGGCCAGGGCGCCATGCCCGACTGCATGCGCACACTTAACGAATCGGGGCTGCGCGAGGCCATCGTACGTGCGGCGCGCAGCAAGCCCTTGCTGGGCGTGTGCGTCGGCGAACAAATGCTTTTTACCCGAAGCGAAGAGGGCAGCGTACCGTGCCTGGACGTCTTCCCCGGGCAGGTGAAACGCTTTGCCGGACCCCAGTACTCCATCGGCGCGCAGCCGGATCAAGAGCAAGAGCTGCTGAAAGTGCCGCATATGGGCTGGAACCGTGTGCAACACGTGAAAGACCACGCCTTGTGGGCCGGCATACCCGACAATAGTCATTTCTATTTCGTCCACAGCTACTACGTCGAGCCCGAAGATCCTGAACTCACCGTAGGGGTTAGCCACTACGGTATCGGCTTTACGTGCGCCGTCGCAGCGGCTAACATTTTTGCCGTACAGTTCCATCCGGAGAAAAGCGCCGAGCACGGCTTGCGCTTGTACCGGAATTTCGTCGACTGGCGGCCATAACGGTCGACACCCCGCCTTTTTTCACAATCTTTGTTTTTATCGGCTACCCACCATGCTACTCATCCCCGCCATCGACCTGCAAGACGGGCGTTGTGTTCGCCTTCGCCAAGGTGACCTGGACGACGCAACAATTTTCTCCGAAGACCCTTCGGCCATCGCCACGCAGTGGATAGACCAGGGCGCGCGGCGCCTGCATCTGGTTGACCTGAACGGCGCCGTGGCCGGCAAGCCCAAGAACGAATCCGCCATCAAGGCGATTATCGCCGCCGTCGGCGGCGACATACCGGTACAGATCGGCGGCGGCATTCGCGACCTGGACACCATCGAACGCTACCTCGACGCCGGCATCACCTACGTCATCATTGGCACGGCTGCCGTGAAAGACCCGGGATTCCTGCACGATGCGTGCAGTGCTTTCCCCGGCAATATTATCGTCGGCCTGGATGCCCGCGACGGCAAGGTCGCCACCGATGGCTGGAGCAAGCTGACCCGCCACGACGTGCTCGACCTTGCCCGCAAGTTCGAAGACTACGGCTGCGAAGCCATCATCTACACCGATATCGGCCGCGACGGCATGCTGTCCGGCGTCAATATCGAAGCCACCGTCAAGCTGGCCCAGCACGTGCGCATTCCCATCATCGCATCGGGCGGCGTCACCGACCTGCGCGACATCGAAGCGCTCTGCGCGGTAGAAGAAGAAGGCGTGCAAGGCGCCATCCTGGGCCGCAGCCTTTATGAAGGCACGCTGGACTTTGCCGCGGCACAGGAAATGGCCGACGAGCTCGGAACAGCATGACCCAGGCTACTCCCGTTGCAGCGATCGATACGGAACTGACCCGCCGCATCATTCCTTGCCTTGACGTCACGGCAGGCCGCGTCGTCAAGGGTATCAACTTCGTCGACCTGGTCGATGCCGGCGATCCGGTAGAAATTGCCCAGCGCTATAACGAACAGGGCGCCGACGAACTGACCTTCCTGGACATCACGGCCACCAGCGATGCGCGCGACCTGATCCTGCCCATTATCGAATCGGTCGCCCGCCAGGTCTTCATTCCGCTGACCGTGGGTGGCGGCGTGCGGCAGGTTTCCGACATCCAGCGCCTGCTCAATGCCGGCGCCGACAAGGTCTCCATCAACAGCGCCGCCATCGCTAACCCGGAACTCATACGGGCCGCGGCCGATTATCACGGGTCGCAATGCATCGTGGTTGCCATCGATGCGCGCCGTGTATCGGGCGCCGACGAGCCGCCCAAGTGGGAGATCTTCACACATGGCGGGCGCAAGGCCACCGGCATCGATGCACTGGAATGGGCGCGCAAGATGGCCGACTATGGCGCCGGTGAACTGCTGCTGACCAGCATGGACCGCGATGGCACGAAGTCCGGCTTCGACCTGGAGCTTACCCGTGCCGTATCGGATGCAGTGCCTGTACCCGTCATCGCCTCGGGCGGGGTGGGCAACCTGCAGCATCTGGCCGAAGGCGTCTCCACGGGGCGGGCTAGTGCCGTCCTGGCTGCCAGCATCTTCCACTATGGCGAGTACACCGTGCAGCAGGCCAAGGAATACATGGCTGCGCAAGGCATCAAGGTACGGTTGACGCAATGACAGAAAAATCCTCGTGGCTGGCCGCCGTCACCTTTGACGACCAGGGCCTGATTCCCGCCATTGCCCAGGACGCCGACACCGGCACCATCTTGATGGTGGCCTGGATGAACGCCGAATCGCTGGCAGAAACGTTTGCGACGGGTCGCGCCGTATATTGGTCGCGCTCTCGCCAGCGCCTGTGGCGCAAAGGCGAAGAATCCGGCCACGTGCAACAAGTGCGCGAGCTGCGACTTGATTGCGACGGCGACGTTCTCTTGCTAAAGGTCAAGCAAGAGGGCGGCATTGCCTGCCATACTGGACGGGAAAGCTGCTTTTTCCGACGCCTTGACGGCGATACCGATAATGCCGTCTGGACCATCACCGATCCGGTCCTGAAAGACCCTGACCTCATCTACAAATGACCCAATCCGACACCGCAACCATCCTGGCCCGCCTGGCCGATACGCTGGAATCGCGCCTGCCCCAAAATGGGGGCGACCCTTCCAGCTCCTATACCGCCAAGCTGCTGGCGCGCGGCCCCGACTCCTTCCTGAAGAAAATCGGCGAAGAAGCCACTGAGCTCGTCATGGCGGCCAAGGACAACACGCCCGAACGCATCGTCAGCGAGACCGCCGACCTATGGTTCCACTGCCTGGTCGCCCTCGCCCACTATGGCCTTAGACCCGAGCAAGTCCTGGCTGAATTGGCGCGGCGCGAAGGCATATCCGGCCTGGTCGAAAAAGCAGGCCGCCCCTAGGCCGGAGCCCTGCACAGGAAGCCCCTATTCGGGGCAACCCTGCGCCGAGCCCACCTACATTTATTACTGAGAGAACGTTCATGAGCGAGAACTGTCTATTCTGCAAGATAGCAAAGGGCACTATTCCGTCGAAAAAGGTCTACGAAGACGAGGATTTCTTCGCTTTTCACGACATAAATCCCGCGGCTCCCGTACACTTGCTACTTATACCCAAACGCCATATTGTGTCTATGCATGATGTTCAGGCAGACGATGCGCCATGGCTGGGCAAGATGATGGCCCTGGCGCCAAGGCTGGCCGCCGAAAACGGCTGCAGGCCAGGCGCCGAGGGAGGCTTCAGGGTGGTGGTGAACACAGGATCCGACGGCGGGCAGGAAATTGCCCACCTGCATTTTCATATCATAGGGGGCGAGCGCCCCTGGCATAAACGTGCGGCCCCCGCCGCATAACCGGAGATCGTATTATGGGTAGTTTCAGCATTTGGCACTGGCTTATTGTCCTCGTTATTGTTGCCCTTATTTTCGGCACAAAAAAACTGCGCAATATGGGTGAAGACCTTGGCGGTGCCGTCAAAGGGTTCAAGAAAGGCGTTGCCGACGTCAAAGACGACAAGACGCCAGACGCCGTTACACAACAGCGCATGAAAAACGACGAGACCATCGACGTACACGCCAAAGAAAAAACTGACGTATAAGCCATGTTTGATGTCAGCTTCAGTGAATTGCTGCTTATCGGCGTCATCGCGCTTATTGTCATCGGACCCGAGCGTCTGCCTAAGGTGGCCCGTACACTCGGCCACCTGGTAGGCCGCGCACAACGTTATGTGTCCGATGTCAAAACCGATATCCAGCGCGAAATCAACCTTGACGAATTAACCAGCCTTAAAGGCCAAATGGACGATGCCGCGAAGTCGGTCAAGCAGTCCATGGAGGACGCCAGCGAAAGCCTGCGCAAGCCGCTGGACGAAGCACAGCAAGCCCTGAAAGACGCCTCGGCATCGGTCGATGCCCTGGTCAAGGACACCAAGGCCGACATCGACACACCGGACGCCGTCCCCGCCGATACGGCCACCCTGCCTTTGCCCGGCATCGGTCAGGCAGAACCAACTCCAGTCAATACGCCTGCCCCGGAGACGCGCACGTGACCCAAGACGCCTCCACGCAAGACACCTTTATTTCACACCTGGTCGAACTGCGTACCCGCTTGTTGCGGGCCGTCGTCGCGGTCGTCCTGGTGTTTATCGTGCTGTTCATCTATCCCGGGCCGTCCGCCATTTACGACGTGCTGGCGCAACCCATGCTGTCGTCATTGCCGGAAGGCACCCGCATGATCGCCACGGGTGTGATTACGCCTTTCATGGTGCCCGTCAAGGTCACCATGATGGCAGCGTTCGTGCTGGCCTTGCCTGTCGTGCTGTACCAGGCCTGGGCCTTTGTGGCGCCGGGCCTTTACAAGCACGAACAACAGCTTGCCCTGCCCCTTATCGCCTCCAGCACGCTGCTCTTCATACTGGGCATGGCGTTTTGTTATTTCGTGGTGTTCCGCACGGTATTCCACTTCATTGCAGGCTTCGCGCCCCAGTCCATTACGCCCGCGCCAGACATCGAAGCCTACGTCAGCTTCGTCATGACAATGTTCCTGGCTTTCGGCGTCACGTTCGAGGTGCCCATTGCCGTCGTCTTGCTGGTAAAAAGCGGCATGGTCACCGTGCAGAAGCTCAGGGCGGCGCGTGGCTATGTGGTCGTCGGCGCGTTCGTCATTGCGGCGGTCGTGACCCCTCCCGACGTACTCAGCCAGTTCATGCTGGCCGTGCCCTTGTGCCTGCTGTACGAACTTGGAATCCTGGTGGCCAGTGCCCTCAAGAAACGGGAAGCATCTCCCGACGAAACAAGCAGCGACGACGAAATCGCCACCCGCAACGAACCATAAGCCGTATTCGCGTAATCCGCAGCTCAGGGCTTGCGGATCGGCGGGCGTGAACCGACTTCTACGGTGGTTTCACGCTTCTTGCCATCGCGCATGAACTGCAAGGTGACCTTTTCGCGCGGCGCCAAGGGCGCGATCTGGTTCAGGAAGCCGATGGAGTCGTAGACTTCCTGATCATTTATCTTCTGGACTATGTCGCCCACCCTCAGGCCGGCACGCCAGGCCGGACCGTTCCGGAGGACGCCGGCAATGATTACGCCCGCTTCGCTGTCCAGACCGAATGCCTGAGCCAGATCCGGCGTGATGTCCTGGGGTTCGACACCCAGCCAGCCGCGCGTCACGGTGCCCGTTTCGATAATCTGGTCCATGATGATGTGCGCCGCCTGGGCGGGGATCGCAAACCCGATGCCCAGCGACCCACCCGTTTCCGAATAAATGGCCGTATTGATGCCAACCAGGCGCCCGGTAGTATCGATAAGCGCTCCGCCCGAATTGCCTGGATTGATGGCGGCATCGGTCTGGATGAAGTTTTCGTAAATATTGATGCCCAGCCGGTTGCGCCCCAACGCCGACACGATGCCCATGGTGGTCGTCTGTCCCACGCCGAAGGGATTGCCGATGGCCAGCACGACATCGCCGATCCGCACCTGGTGTTCACCGTTGAAGGCGATGGCCGACAGATTCGGCAGGTCTATCTTCAGGACCGCCAGGTCGCTTTCCGGATCGGCGCCCACCAATTCGGCCGACGCATGCCGCCCATCGCTCAGGCCGATGTGAATGGTGTCGGCGGCTTCGATGACGTGATAGTTGGTCAAGATGTGGCCGTCGCTGCGCACGACCACGCCGGATCCCAGGGCAGTGGCCTCTTTGCGCCGGATAAAGCCCGGCATGTCGCGAAAGTAGCGCCTCAGTTCCGGGTCGGCGGGTAGCGGCACCGTTGGTACATTGATATGCTTGCTGGTGTAGACATTGACCACAGCCGGCGTGGCGACGGCCACGGCGCTGGCATACGAGACCTCAGGGCCGCGCGGCGCGTCGGCCACCACGGCTGGCGACGCCTTCGTGGGCACCGGCGGCGACGAGTGCAGCCAATCGGGGCGCAAGGTTGCCACGATGAATAGAATACCCAGGCATACCGTTACGGTTTGGGCAAAAAGCAACCACAATCGACGCATAAGGCTAAAAGGAAAAAGACGAGCAATGAAACAGGTTTCCACGCAACAGCTGGCCAACTGGCTTGATGCCACTTTACAGGTGCAACGCTTCAAGGACTACTGCCCAAACGGGCTGCAAGTAGAAGGAAAAGCCTCGATCGGTCACATTATCACCGGAGTGACCGCCTCGCAGGCATTGTTGGAAGCCGCCGTGGCCCGCAACGCCGACGCCGTCCTGGTGCATCACGGCTGGTTCTGGAAGAACGAAAACCCAAGCATACGAGGACCGAAGCGCAAGCGGCTGGCGCTGGCGCTGCGCCACGATCTCAATGTATTCGCCTACCATTTGCCGCTCGATGCGCACGTTTCCCTGGGCAATAACGCCCAGCTTGCGCGTGTACTGGGACTAACGCCGGACCGGGACCATGAAGGCGCGCCGCTTACCTGCGGACCTGACGGACTGGTATGGCTGGGCCGCTGCGATCCGCCAAAGACACTGGAAGAATTGGGTAACGGTATTTGCAATAGCTTACAACGACGTCCACTGCTTGTGGGTAATACGCAACAACGCATTGAACGCATTGCGTGGTGCACCGGCGGCGCACAAAGCATGTTTGAAGCCGCCGTGGCAGCCGGCGTGGACGCCTACCTGACCGGCGAAGCGTCCGAACCCAGCTTTCACTTGGCTCAGGAAACCGGCACCGCTTTCATCGGGGCCGGTCACCATGCCACTGAACGCTATGGCGTCCAGGCGTTGGGTGCCGCCATTGCCCAGGAGTTCGGCATCAAGGTGGAATTCATCGACGTGGACAACCCGATATAAGCGCTGGCCGCCTATCGTGCATGCCGCCTAACGCTTCAAGGAGTCGCGAATTTCGCGCAATAGCATGACGTCTTCGGGTGTCGCAGCCGGTGCGACAGGCGTGGCCGCTTCCTCGCGGATAACGCGCTTGCGTGCCGAATTGATGGCCTTGACCAGGCAAAACACGACAAACGCCAGCAGTACGAAATTGATAAGAATGGTAAGAAAGTTGCCCCACGACAGTATCACCGCGCCGGCCTCGGTCAGTGCCTCGTAGGTTCGGGGACCGGAGTAGCCTTCGGGGGCACGCAGCACCCAGAACTGATTTGCGAAATCCACCTGGCCGCCAAGTATGAAAGAAACCACCGGCATGATGACATCCTTGACCAGGGAATCGATGATTTTGCTGAATGCCGCGCCGATTATGACACCGACCGCCAGATCGATCATGTTGCCCTTGACCGCGAACTCTTGAAATTCTTGCAAGAAACTGCGTGCTTTACTCATGTCTTCTTCCTTGGAAAATTTCACCCCGGAGCGGGCTAACGCTATAATACGCGGCTAATGCGATAGTACACAGCTAAAAACAGTGAATGGTATGCCCTGGAAGGGCATGAATAAGGATACTAGAATGAGTCAGATTACGACACAGCTCGATGATTCCCCAGCGGTTGATCCCAACCTTCCGCCCTCTGGGTAGCTTCGGCCTGTGCCGTCGGCGGTGTGGCAGGCGTTGCTACGGCAGTGCCTTTTGTCAGCTCCTTCGCGCCGTCGGAGAAAGCCCGCGCTGCCGGAGCGCCCGTCGAGGTCGTTGTCTCCGACATCGCGCCCGGCGAAATGCGTACGGTCGAATGGCGAGGCAAGCCTGTCTGGATCATGCACCGCACCGAAGCCCAGCTCAAAGGCCTGGTCAACGAAAAGCACGAAGCTGAACTGGCCGATCCCGATTCCGATCGCCCCGGCTACACGCCGGAGTACGCAAAAAACGATTACCGCTCACGCAAACCTGAACTTTTCGTTTGCGTCGGCATTTGCACCCACCTTGGGTGTTCGCCATCGCCGGTGTTTGCCACCGGCGCACAGCCAGGCTTGCCTTCCGACTGGGCAGGCGGGTATTTTTGCCCTTGCCACGGCTCCTACTTCGATCTCGCCGGACGCGTCTACGCCAACAAACCCGCGCCCGACAACCTCGAAGTCCCGCCGTACACGTTCTCGGCCGACGGTAGCACCATCACCATTGGTGTCGACGAAAACAACAAGGGCTGATGCCCGGGATCGGGGCGCACACGCGCCCCGGACACTGAACCCGTTACACGCTTCGTAAGATAGAAAAGGAGCCGTTTTCATGGCTGGCGATAAAACCGTCGAAACGACAGGACTCTTGGGCTGGATAGATTAGCTCCCTGTTCAAAGAGCATATGTCCGAATACTATGCACCCAAGAACTTCAACTTCTGGTATTTCTTTGGGTCCCTGGCGCTGCTGGTGCTGGTCCTGCAAATCGTGACCGGTATCTTCCTGGTCATGAATTACAAACCCGACGCAAAGCTTGCATTCGAATCGGTCGAATACATCATGCGTGAAGTGCCGTGGGGCTGGCTGATCCGCTATATGCACTCCACGGGTGCCTCCATGTTCTTCGTGGTGGTGTACCTGCACATGCTGCGCGGCCTGTTTTACGGTTCGTACCGCAAGCCTCGCGAACTGGTCTGGATCTTCGGCGTAGCCATCTTCCTCTGTCTCATGGGCGAAGCCTTCTTCGGCTATCTGTTGCCTTGGGGCCAGATGTCGTACTGGGGCGCACAGGTTATTGTGAACCTGTTCTCGGCCATTCCGTTCATCGGTCCCGAGCTGTCCGTATGGATCCGCGGCGACTACGTCGTCTCCGATGCCACGCTGAACCGATTCTTCGCCTTCCATGTCATTGCGATCCCGCTGGTGATTATCGGCCTGGTCGTGGCCCACATCATTGCCTTGCATGAAGTAGGCTCGAACAACCCCGACGGCGTCGAAATCAAACAGGGTCCCAAAGACCGCAATGGCCATCCCGTCGACGGCATTCCGTTCCATCCCTACTACTCGGTGCACGACATCATGGGCGTGGCCGGTTTCCTCATCATCTTTGCGGCCATCGTCTTCTTCGCACCGGAAATGGGTGGGTACTTCCTTGAGTACAACAACTTCATTCCCGCCGATTCACTGAAGACGCCGCCGCACATTGCACCGGTCTGGTACTTCACACCGTTCTACTCCATGCTGCGCGCCACCACGGCCGACTTTACCTGGGTACTGACTGCCTCCGCCCTGCTTGGCGCCGTGGCAACGCTGGTGACCAGCAAGCAAAAAGGCATCTGGCGCCTGGCCATTCCGGTCCTGCTGCTGGTAACAGCCATCCTGCTTCGCCTCATCGATGCCAAGTTCTGGGGCGTGGTCGCCATGGGCGGAGCGGTCGTGATCCTGTTTTTCCTGCCATGGCTCGACCATTCACCGGTCAAGTCGATCCGCTACCGCCCTACCTGGCACAAGTACTTCTATGGCATTTTCATCGTTAACTTCCTGGTGTTGGGCTATTTGGGCACGCAAGCACCCAATCCGACCTTCAACTTGATGAGCCAAATCGGAACCGTAATCTACCTGGGCTTCTTCTTCCTGATGCCCTTCTGGAGCCGAATCGGAACATTCAAGCCCGTGCCGGACCGCATTACTTTCCGCGCTCACTAAGGCCACCAACACGTTACGGAATGATCATGATCAAAAAGCTTATAGGGACCATTGCTTTATCACTGACCTGCGCGGTATCGTTTGCCGCCGGCGGTGGATACAAGCTGGATCAGGCCCCCAATCGCATCAACGACATGGCAGCGCAAGCTGTTCGTCAACTATTGCATGGGCTGCCATAGCGCCAATTCCATGCGCTATAACAAGCTCACCGACATCGGCCTGACTGAAGAGCAGATCAAGAAAAACCTGCTGTTCACCACCGACAAGATAGGCGATCTCATGCATATCGCCATGACGCCCGAAGACGCCAAGAAGTGGTTTGGCGTTGCGCCGCCCGACCTGTCCGTCATTGCCCGCGCAAAGTCGGCGACCATGGGTCCATCAGGCGTCGACTACGTGTATACGTTCCTGCGCACGTTCTACCGCGACACGTCCAAGGTATCCGGCTGGAACAACTTGGTATTTCCAAGTGTCGGCATGCCCAACGTACTTTGGCAACTGGAAGGACCGCGTTCTCTTGAACACGTTGTCGTCCATGAAGCTGAACGCGAAGATGGCACCAAAGCATGGGAACGCACCACGGCCAACTACGACGCACAGGGCTTCTCCGTCATCAAGAAAGAAGAGCTGAAGGACTACAATGGTTCGCCGGTGGACAAGGCTATACTGACGCCAGCCAATGCCAGTGCCTCTGCGGCATTCGACAATAACGTCGCCGATCTCAGCAACTTCCTCGGATGGATGGCCGAACCCATGCAAATGGAACGCCGGAAGCTGGGTGCCTGGGTACTGTTGTTCCTGGCTCTGTTCATGGTCGTTGCATGGCGCCTGAACGCGGCCTTCTGGAAAGACGTCAAATAAGCAGTCCGCAGCGGCAGGGTCCTGCCGCAGCCAGGCTGCCGGTCAAGAAATAGGCGTAACGGAGACCGATACGCCTATTTCCCTTTTTTGAGTCTCACCTCGGTGGGCTCTTGTTCTTATTTCTACGATTGGAATCCGCGACATGATGGTGCTCTATTCTGGAACGACTTGCCCGTTCTCCCAACGCTGCCGCTTTGTGCTGTTCGTTGAAATCCGCGACATCGACCTGTACAACAAGCCCGAAGACATTGCTGTCATGAACCCCTACGGCCAAGTCCCCATCCTGGTCGAACGCGATCTCATCCTGTACGAATCGAACATCATCAACGAGTACATCGACGAGCGTTTCCCGCATCCCCAGCTCATGCCGGCCGATCCCGTCATGCGCGCGCGCACCCGCCTGTTCCTGTACAACTTCGAAAAAGAGTTGTTCGTGCATGTGTCGGTACTCGAAAACCGCAGCTCCACCGACACCAAGGCACAAGATTTCGCGCGCCAGAACATCCGCGACAGGCTTGCGCAATTGGCGCCCATGCTGTTAAAAAACAAATACATGCTGGGTGAAGAATTCTCGATGCTGGATGTGGCGGTCGCCCCCCTGCTGTGGCGCCTCGATCACTACGGTATCGAACTGCCCAAGAACGCCGCACCTATCCAGAAATATGCCGAACGCATTTTTTCGCGCCCGGCCTACATTGAAGCGTTGACGCCGTCCGAGAAGGTCATGCGTCGCTAACAGCCATGCAAGAATCCTCAACCAAGCCCTACCTGATACGCGCCCTGCACGAGTGGTGTACCGATAACGGCTACACCCCTCATATTGTCGTCACGGTCGACGCCAATACCATAGTGCCGCTGGCGCATATCCACGATGGCCAGATCACGCTAAACATCGGCAGCCTGGCCACCAACCGCCTCACACTCGGCAACGACTATATCGAATTCCAGACCCGTTTTGGCGGGATCACGGAACAAATATTCGTGCCGGTGGCAGCGGTGTCGGCCATCTACGCCCGTGAAACCGGCGCAGGCATGGGCTTTGAGGTCGCCGAGTCAACGCCTTATCCCGGAACCGATACGGACGACGGCCAGCGCCAGGGGCCCAAGGCCGCCAGCGAAACGGCCACCACATCCGCATCAGGCGGCAAGGACGGCGTCGATGACACCGACCCGCCCAAGCCACCCCGGTTGACTATCGTCAAGTAAGCAAATAACGGATCAGCTCATCGCTGATCCGTTATTCTTTCAGTCCCGTGCAGCCACCGCCTGCGGGCGACAGCCATCGGCGCGGCCTATCGGAAACGGGCGGCCAGTTTTTCTGTCTCGCGCGCGAGTATGGCCAAGTCCATGCCCACCGCCGTGAACAGGCTGCCCAGCTCCATATAGCGGCGCGCCTGGACTTCATCGAACGTCAGTATGCCGGGAGCCTTGCCGCAGGCCCGTATGCGGCGTATGGCATCTTCGATGGCGCTTTGGACCTCGGGGTGCTTGGCGTTCCCAAGGTGCCCGAGACTGGCCGACAAGTCGGCCGGACCGATGAATACGCCGTCGACGCCATCCACTGACGCAATCTTCTCGAGGTTATCAAGGCCTTCCTGCGTTTCCACCTGCACCAGCAGGCACAACTCTTGTTCGCATGTATGCGCATAGTCGGTCTGCCGTCCGAAAGCGCTGGCCCGCATCGTCCCGCCCACGCCACGCATGCCGCGCGGCGGATAGCGCATGCCGGCAACGGCCTGTGCCGCCTCCTCTTCATTCTGGACGTAGGGAATCAGCAAGGTCTGCGCCCCGATGTCCAGATAGCGCTTTTGTTGCACCGGGTCATTCCAGCTGGGCCGCACGACGGGGGACACCGGAAACGGCGCCGCCGCCTGCAGCTGACCCAATACGGATCCGACGTCGTTAGGAGAATGTTCCGTGTCGAACACAAGCCAATCAAACCCTGAGCGCGCGACCACCTCCGCACTGTAGGCATTGGCGAGGGAGACCCACAAACCCAATTGGTGCTGGCCTGCGGCAAGAGCGCGTTTGAAATGATTGACAGGTATTTGCATGGACAATGCCTTAGTAGAAATCAAGAAATTGAAGAAAGAAAAACAATAACCTAAAAATGGAGTAGAATGACGCCTTCGCCGGTTTAGCTCAGTTGGTAGAGCAGCGCACTTGTAATGCGAAGGTCGAGGGTTCAACTCCTTTAACCGGCACCAGTATAGTCCTGGATTGGCCTTTTGCGTTTTCGTTTTCGGCAGCTATACAAGTAAACTATGTTTTACACAAAGAGAAAGAGCGTCCGAATTGGACTCGCGAAGAGCTCCTGACGCATACCGCCATTGCGCAATGGCGCGAGCTCCCGCGCCTGAATTCCATGGGGAGCACTGGCTTGGCGCAATTCGATGAACTGCGCCAAAGGACACGGAAGGAGTTAAGTGTGCTCATCGACCGGCTGTTCTCAGAACTCAAGAAGTCCGGTGGTGACTACCGACTTGCAACGGCCGCAGTAACAATGATTTCCACGAGCACGTCTGGTGCAGCCATCTCGCACTGCGCAGTAGCACGTGTGGATGCGGCATCAGGCGTAGTCCATGCATCCCAGACCTCGTTCATGCCCGCAAAGTCATTCTTGATATCTTTGAGCCAGATCTGGGCAGTGAGCAGACGGCTCTTGTCTGTACCTGTCTCGGCCAGAAATTTCTCGATCTTTGCCAGGGTTTGCTGGGTCTGACCACGAATATCTTGGCTGCGATCATCAGCGGTTTGGCCGCCCACGAACACGATACCGTTGTAAACCACAGCGCGGCTGCGACGCTTATCGGTGGCGATACGGAGGATGTCATTCATCTAGATTTCCCTTCTTGAGTTAAGTGTAAATTTCAAGCGGCCAGTTCGCCGATCGTTACCGGCTTGATAGGAGGTCGAATACTGTAGTAGCCGACGTCTTCGGGAGAAACACCGCGCGCCTCGGCAATAAGCTCGGTGACGGTCAAACCGCAGAGACGTCCTTGGCAGGGTCCCATCCCACAACGTCCAAAGGCTTTGGTTTGATTGGGCCCTTGGCATCCAACATCCGTGTATTTTCTAATTTGCCCTGCGGTTACCTCTTCGCAACGGCAAACAATCACCGAATCCTCTCGAGGTATGCGATGTGCAGCCGGCGGCCGATATAGCGCATCTAGAAATGGCCTGATATGAAGCTGCTTACGCAAGTCGGAACGCAAAGCCTTTTCCCGAGCGTCGCGATCACTGACACCCGAATGCTGGAGCCTCGAGGCAATTGCGATCGCGGCCAGCCGTCCTTGTGAAGCAGAAGCCTTGGCTCCAACAATTCCACGACTGTCACCGGCAATGTAAATTCCGGTGTCCTCTATCTGGCCGTACTCATCCGTCACCGGTACCCAGCACAGTTGCGTTTCGTTCCATGTGTGCTTGGCTCTCAGTGACCAACTGAACTGCGTGTTAGGAACAACGCCTTGATGCAGCAACACTAAAGACGATTCGATGCGATGCTCACGCCCTTTGTGGGTGAAGCTAACCGCCTCAGCGCGATCGGTGCCCTGAATTGCAAATGCTTCTGCGCCGGCATAAACAGGAACCTGATGGCGACGCAACTGCTCGAGCATGCGCACACCTTTGCGCAGATCACGCCACCCCCACAGCGCGCCAGGCAGATGCTGCACTGCTCTCAGATAGTCTGATCGTTGCGTGGTATGGACTACCGCCTTTAGCGTCACCCCCGCTTGCAGATACTGATTGGTCAACAGATAGAGCAGAGGCCCACAACCCGCAAGTACGACAGGGGCGCTCGGCAGCGCTCCCGCGCTCTTGTACAGGATCTGTGCCGCGCCCGCGCCCATAACTCCGGGCAGCGTCCAGCCAGGCACGGGAAAAGGCCGCTCCATAGCGCCGCTGGCAAGGACAATATGGCGCGCGTGCAGCACCGTATTGGCACCCTGAAGAAGATAGTTGACCTTCATATCGCGACCGACATTCCACACCGAAGCGCCGTAAATGTGCTGAGCGCCGCTTTCTGCGAAGGCCTTGGTCAAGGCGGCACCCGCCGCGTAGTCTTCGCCGAGCACCGAACGATTCTTGGCGCTGGCCGAATCAACGCCGCGATAGATTTGTCCGCCAGCGGCGGCTTGCTCATCGAGCAGCGCGACGCTTAATCCCCATTCACGCGCTTCGATTGCCGCAGACAGCCCTGCAGGCCCCGCTCCCACGATTACGAGGTCGAAGATATTATTTTCCATTCTGTTCTTCCTCAGTAGTCGGCGGCAGCTCCGAAGCGCCTTGCTGGCGCCTGACGACCATCCCATCGCGAACGGTGGTTAGACATGCTTGACGGCTGGGCTTGCCGTCTACTTCAATGAGACATTCAAAACAAACGCCCATCATGCAATAAGGCGCGCGTGGAGACGAGCTCACCGGTGTGGTTCGGAAATGTCCCGCCCCTCTTAGCAAGAGTGCCGCGGCCACCGTGATACCGGCCGGCACCGAGATCAATTCATCTTCGAACCGCAATGTGACAGTGCGTGAGTGAGGAGAAGGCTCCGCCGAAAAGAGCGGAGAACTTACGCAAGCGTCTTTAATGTGCATTTTCGAAGCTCCTGCTGGGATCTCGATATCGATCCCCCGCAAATTCCGAAATGGCCTCAGGCTCGGCCGCAAGGCCAGCCATCCAAGGGCCGACCGCATAGGCATGCGCGCCTGCAAGCGATACGCCGCTGTGACTGGTGGCGACAAATGCTCCCGGACAGGATGCAGACTCCTGATAAATAGGAGAACCATCAGGCGTCATCACCCGCAGGGCTCCCCAGGCACGCACAAGACGGACGTTGGAGAGAATAGGGAAGGTGGCAACAGCGCGTTTAGCAATCGATTCGATCGCCGAAACCGTCGTGCCGTCGTTCATACCTACGTCTTCAATCGAATAACCTAATTGAACGGTTCCTTCAGCTGTTTGCCTTGCCTTATTGGTGGGATAGGGCAAGAACGGCTTCAATCTCTCCGTAATAAGCACTTGGCCTCTGTTGGGTTCAACCGGTGCATACAGACCAACCTGCGCAGCGAGGTCCTTGTTTCCCAAGCCGGCGGCCAACACAACCCGCGGAGCGCGCCAGGTTTGGCCAGCCGCGCTCCTGACCTCAAAGCCACCGCTTTTCTCTTGGTGTTTCACCTGTAAAACATCGACGCTTGAGACCACCTCCGCACCCAGCGCCTTGAGACCAGCGTGTAGAGCGTGCAACAGCTTCAGCGGATTTACGTGTCCGTCCAGCGAGCAATAGCTGCCACCGGCAACCGTCGGGCCTATGGCTGGAAGGCGCGCCTTGAGCGCAACGTGATCAAGCATCTCGTACGGAATACCCGGCCCCGTATTCTTTAGCTTTTCCAGCATGGCCTCGCGCGATCGCATTTCAGCTTCGCTAAAGCCAATCCAGAAACCTCCCTGCTGGCTAAGGTCTACGTCAACTTCGGTGAGTTCAAGCAGCTCTTTCGCCAGCGTGGGCCACAGATCGACGGCGGCACGGCACCATTGGGCGTACCGAGGAAACCCATCGCCTTTGCTTTGCATCCAAACCAAGCCGAAATTTCCTCTGGATGCCCGATGCGCACTATCACCTTGATCAAGCAAGGTAACAGGCGCACCGGCCCGGGCCGCGCCAAAGGCAATGGCGGCACCGACCACCCCACCCCCTACAACTATGACTTCGTCCTTACGCATAACTTTTTCGGCTGCTACGTCACATGCGCTCGATTATTTTCGATACATGCGACCTTGCTAACCTTTCCTCTCTTTTAGAAACGATGTTCAGGCGAATCGACCTAAGCTTTCCTTAGGAGCCGCGACTGAACCGGTGGATGCGGAATGTCGCTCCTTCGACTACGCAGGACTCAAGAACTCAGATCAGTCCAGCGAAATGTTGTTATCCCTGATCACCTTGCCCCATTTCGCATTGTCCACGTCGATCATTTGGGCAAAGTGGCTTACAGTGCTCGGGGCCACCGTAGCCCCTAGATTCTCGTGTTGCTTTATTACCTTGGGGTCTGACAACACCGCATTGATTTCGGCATTGAGCTTCTTCACGATTGCCTCAGGCAAATTTGCCGGGCCAATCACCCCACCCCATGTTTCCATTTGGACAGCGGGGTATCCCGCCTCTGCGATCGTCGGGACATTCGGCAACAGCGGCGAACGAGTTGGACCCGTAATGGCCAAGGCGCGGATGCGGCCAGCCTTTATCTGGGGCTCCATCGAGGTGAAATTACTGATCATCATTTGGATCTGCCCACCGGCGAGGTCCGATTCAGCGGCTGGGGCACTTTTATAGGGAACGTGTTCCAGCTGAATGCCTGCACTTGTGCGGAATAGCTCTGTCACCACGTGAAGAGACGTACCGAGTCCCGTCGAGCCGTAGAAGACTGCCTTGGGATGGGTCTTCGCATAGGCGACAAGCTCGCTTACAGAATGAACCGGAAGACTTGGCGTAACGCCCAGGAGGTTGGGCTGCGTCCACTGCTTCGCAATTGGCGTGAAATCCTCTGATGTCTTATACGGAAGATGCTTTGCGGCCTGAGCCGCGACGACAAAGGTTGCGAGATTCGCTCCGCCAATTGTGTAGCCGTCGGGCTTCGCCTTCGCAATTTCGTTCAGGCCGATAGCCCCCGAAGCGCCCGGCTTGTTTTCGACGAGGATGGATTGCCCGAGTCGCTGGGACAACGCATTACCAAGGATTCGCGCCGTCGTGTCCGCAGCCCCGCCTGGTGCAGCGTTGACGATAAAACGAATGGGCTTGTCAGGATATTCGGCGCGTGCAACTTGCGCCGTAGTGACAAATACGGAAAAAAGACAGAGGGTGAACCCTCGAACGTTCAGCCAGCATGGCCTCATAACAGTCCCCTTTATAGATTGAAGGTATAGGGGAATTCTATGAGATGCATGGTGATCAATCCATGCTCAAAACTTTGTCGATCTATTCATCCATGCTATGGATTTTTCCCTTCTCGACAGCGGATGCCAGATATCGCAAGAGGTCGTGCGCTGGCTGGCTTAAGCGGGTGTCACTCATCGCCGTTGCGTATACCGTATAGCTCAATGCGGGGCGAAGCGACAGTGCAATGCCCCCACGACGTCGATGGAGAGCACCTGTGAGCGGGTCGACGATCGAGATGCCCATACCTCCAAGGACCAGCTCACTGACCGAATGGAATAGTGATGCCTCGACCATGATGTCCAGTTGCTGGTCTGTGGTTGCCAACCAGGCCTCCAAGCGCTTTTGAAATGTTCCAATGAAGCCAATGAAGGGTTTCCCAATCAGATCTTTCTGGTCTACTACGGTTGCCTCCGGAGAGAACCACTTGGACGTGCCGATACAGACGCAATCTGCCGAGAACTCCGCTACGGTTTCAAGCCCCCCCATGGAAAGCGTATCCGCCGTGAAACCAATATCAGCTTGGCGATTTTTCACGTTGCGCGCAACCTCGATATAGGAAGCCACTGTCAAACTGATAATCACGTCAGGATGCTTATCTCGCAGGTATGCGACAATTTCAGGCATGATCGAATGCCCGATAGAGGGTATCGTGCAAATCGCAAGCCGTCCCATTCTTTGTTTTCGCAATTGGTCCGAGAATCGCGTAATTTCCTCAAGACCCAGAAATGATTTCTGCACTTTTGTCATAAGAGCGAGGGCTTCGTCTGTGGGTCTTATTGTTCTGCCGTGCTTCATAAAGAGGGGAAAGCCCACGACTTTTTGAAGGTCCGTCATCAACCGGCTCATAGATGGCTGGGACATTCCTAAAGCATCGGCCCCGGCGCTGATGCCACCGTGAACAATTGCTGCTCTGAACGCCTCAATCATTCTGTGCGTCATAATTTTTTTTTGCATATCTGCCTCGCTTGTTCGGTCATAAGCATGACCGAATTAGCGCTGGTTGACAATGTGTCAGCGACAGTTCCGCCTATTTGTCGCTTGGCCAATCTCCCGTTCTCATAGGCGTGTTGAACACAACCTTGACGAAGCCGCCGCCCCCCCCGCCAACAACGACAACGACAACGTCAAATGTTCTGTTTTCATGACTCACTTAGATGAGGGCGGACACGGGGTTCTCGATAATCTGCTTGAACACGCCCAGCCATTTCGCTGCCAGCGCGCCGTCGATGGCCCGGTGGTCCACCGACAGGGTCACTGTCATCACCGAGGCCGGGCCAAGTACCCCATCGTTGACAACCGGACGCATCTCGACGCTGCCCACTGCCAGAATGGCCGCTTGCGGAGGATTGATGATGGCCGAAAACTCCTGAACGCCGTACATGCCCAGGTTGCTGATCGTGAAGCTGCCGCCCTGATACTCCTGCGGTGCCAGCTTGCCGTCGCGCGCCCTTTGCGCCAGATCGGCAATGTCGCCACTAATGACCGACAGCGGCCTGGTATCTACCGCCTTGACGACGGGTGTAATCAATCCCGCCGGCGTCGAAACAGCCACTGACACGTCCACCGCCTCATACTGACGCAGCGCCGCTTCGGTCCAGCTCACGTTCATCTCCGGCATCTGCCGCAAGGCAACCCCCACCGCCTTGACGATAATGTCGTTCACAGAGATCTTGCGGGGCGCCGCCTGGTTGATCTGTACGCGCAAGGCGAGCAATGCGTCCATGCGGCAATCTGCGCGCAAGTAGAAGTGCGGGACCGTCTGTTTGCTTTCGCTCAGCCTGCGCGCAATGGTGCGCCGCATGCTGGTATGGGGGACGTCGGTATAGGACTGCCCGGAGGCGTCCGGCGCTACCGCAGCGGCCGGCTGGGCTGCTTCCGCCGTGGATGTTGCAGCGGGGGAGCCGGTCGCTGCCTGCACATCGCGCTTGACGATGCGACCTTGCGGGCCACTGCCTTCCAATGTTGCAAGATCGATCCCGGCAGTGCGGGCTAGACGCTTTGCCAATGGGCTCGCGAAGACGCGGCCGCGGGTAGCAGCGGCGGCTGGCGCAATCGTATCGGCATCAGCGTCAGGCGGCTCCACCGCGACATCGAGGCCGGTCACATCAGCCTCGGTCTGCACGTCCGTGCCGGTCTTTCCAGATAGCAACGCATCCATATCCGCGTCTCTTTCGCCTTGTGCAAGCAAAACGGCGATGGGCGTTCCCACGGCGGTGTCTTCGCCGGCCTGGACCAGGATCTTGCCCAGTACGCCGGACTGTTCCGCATTGAACTCGATCACGGCTTTATCGGTTTCGATCTCAGCCAGGCAATCGCCCTGGGCGACGGTGTCCCCTTGCTGTTTCGCCCAGGAGACGATAACCGCGGAATCGGTATTGGCGGCCACCTCGGGCATACGTATGAGTGTTGCCATGTCAGCCATTCCCCCATGTCGTGTCGAGTTTCAGGCCTGCGCCCTGCGCGTGCATCATCTCTTGAAGGCCTGCAACCACTTCTTCCGTGCGGGCGCAGGCAGCCCGTTCGAGCACCTTGCAGATACTCGGTGAGGCCTCGCCGCCGGTCACCCGCTGCACGGGCTGGTCCAGCCAATCGAAGTAGCGGCGCTGGATTTCGTCCGACAGCCAAGCCCCGTAAGAAGTGCCTTGCGACCCTTGTTCTACGATCAGTACATTATTGGTTTTCTGTATGCTGGCACCGATCGTGTCCCAGTCGATGCTGGCTCGGTCAAGCCAGCGAAGGTCGATGACTTCCGCGTCCACACCAGTTTGCTCTACGGCTTCCAGGCTGTGTGCGACCATCGATAGATAGGCCAGCACCGTCAGCTCGGTCCCGCTACGGCGCACAGCAGCCTTGCCAAAGGGAATCTGGTAGTCCAGGTCGTCAACAGGCGCCAGGCCGCTTGATCCATAAAGGTCGACGTGCTCGATCACCAGGACCGGATCGTTCAGTTGCAGGGCTGCATTCATCAATCCTATGTAATCGAACGGCGTGGAAGGCGCGACGATGCGCCAGCCGGGACTGGCCGCGAAAATGCCTGCCGGATCCATGGAGTGCTGCGAACCATAGCCGGTTCCCATCGCGACTTTGCTGCGCAGGACCAAGGGCATATTGATGTCGCCGCCAAACATGTGGCGTGCCTTACCGATCTGATTGAAGACCTGGTCGGCAGCCACCCACATGAAATCGGGGTACATGAATTCGACCACCGGCTTGTAGCGGCCATCCATGGCCACCCCTCCGCCCAGACCCGCGAAAGCGTTCTCGCTGATGGGCGTGCCCAGTACACGGTCCGGAAACCGGTCTTTCAATCCTCGCGTTGCACCGTTCGTGCCGCCCTTCAGGCGGTGCACGTCTTCACCCAGCACAATCACGCCATCGTCCGTTTCCATGCGACGCGCCATGACATCGGCCACCACGTCGATGAACTTGCGTTCCTCAAGCCTGCCCTGGAACGACGCCTGTTCTTCGGTGCGCACACCGGCCAGTTCGCTAAGGTCGCCACGCACGCCGACGTCACGGAAATCGGCCTTGGGCCAAAGCCCGGGGCAAATGCGTTTTTTGCCCGGCTTGCCATCCGGGTCGGCCTCGGTCAGTGCTGCGACAGCCTTCTTCATGGACGCCTGCATGCGCTGGCGAAGCTCGGTGATTTCTTCCGCGGAAATCAGTGTGCGCGCGATCATTTGATTGCCGAGCATATCCAGCGGATCGCGTTGCCGCCATGCCTGTTCTTCTTCTTTCGTGCGATACCCGAAGGCGCTCCCGGGAAACCCGCCATTCTGGTGGAGAAAGCGGTACACGTCCGCCTCGATAATGGTGGGACCATTGCCGGCACGCATGTGCGCCAGGGCTTGCTCCATGGCCATGTGCACGGCCAGCGGATCCATGCCGTCGACCTTCCAGCTTGCAATATTGAAGGCTTGCCCCCGTGCCGAAAGGCGTGGCTCGGCAGTCGCTTCTTCTACGGTGGTCGACACAGCATAGCGGTTGTTCTCGATGAAGAAGCACAACGGCAGCTTCCATGCCGCGGCAAGGTTCATGGTCTCGAGCACTGATCCGATATTCACGGCGCCGTCCCCGAAATAGGTGACGGCGACCGCATCCGTCCCGGCATGCTTGTGCGCCCAGGCTGCCCCGGCCGCCAGCGGCACACCGCCGCCCACGATAGCGTTGGTACCCAGCACACCGGCCTCATCCCATCGCAAATGCATCGAGCCGCCACGACCGCGGCAGAACCCTTGCGACAGCCCCATGATTTCGGCCAGGGTGCGCTGCAACAGCGTATCGATTTCAGGACTTAAGCCGCGCCTGGGGTCGATGCCGTCCGGCGTAATATAGGCCAGTGCCTTGCTTAGAAATTGATGGTGGCCGCGATGCGAGCCGTTGATCTGGTCCGCGGCGGTCAGCGGCACGATGGAACCGGCGGCGCCGCCCTCTTGTCCGATACTGGAGTGAGCGGGCCCGTGCACCAGCCCGTCCATGGCCAGTTCTATCACGGTCTCTTCGAAAGCCCGGATAAGATGGAGGTGGGAAAGCAGCGTGCCCAATAGCTTGGGATCCGCCTTGCTCCAGTCTTCCTTGGTGGTACGCAGCTCAATCCATCGGGAGGACGGGGCAAGTTCGGTGATTTCTGGCATGGGAATCGTCTCCGGGCGGGTTAATTCGGGTTCAGATATAGCTGTAGGCAGACCAGCCGCCGTCGGCCACCGCAACATGGCCGTTGATGAACGAGGCATGTTCCGACGCCAGGAAAAGCGCCAGCATCGCAATTTCGCGAGGCTCGCCTAATCGGCCAACCGGCGTTCGCCGTGTCAGCGCGTCCAGGTCCATGCGCCCGCTGTTGACCAGATCGTCGACCAGTGCCGTCCTGACGTAGCCCGGCGCGATGGCATTGACCCTGATGCCCAATTTGCCCCACTCTATGGCAAGCACCTTGGTCAACATGGCAACGGCGGCCTTGCTGGTGCAGTAGGCGGCACGCTCGGGCGCGGCGACCGTACCGTACATGGACGACATGTTCACGATAACGCCGTGGCCCTGTTCCGCCATATAGCGTCCAGCTGCCTGCGCGCAATAAAAAACACCGTTTACATTGACGTCCATGGCCCTGCGCCAGTCCTCACCGGTCAGCTCCAGCGTGGAGCGGTTCATGGAAATGCCGGCGTTGTTCAAAAGGATGTCGATACCGCCAAACGCGGCATGCGCTGCCGACACCGCCTCGTTAACGGCCGTCTCGTCGTTGACCGCCGCCACCCAGGTCTGAATCTCGACATCCGGAAACTCATTGTTCAGTGATTCAGCCGCCGCTTTCAGGTCCTTAGAGTCGATATCCAGCAACGCAAGGCGCGCCCTGCATGCCGCAAACGCGCGTGCCATGGCCAAGCCGATGCCCTTGCCGGCGCCGGTAATGAACACGGCTTTGCCTGCGAGATCTTCAAAAGATTTGCCTTGTGCCAGCCGTCGGAAAATTTCCGCTTCAACGGTATCAGTCATAGGAGATTAGTTCTTCAGCTTTTGGTACATGTCTGATAACATTTCTAGCTTATCAGACATGTTGGCTGGAAATTCTACGCGTGGGAAAAACCAGTGTCAAAGCATGTGTCGCCACGAAGCGATGCCCGTCGGACAAATTGGTAATATCCGTTATAAAACAATGGAATGGAGCATCTAGGTATTATCCCTAGAGAATGAAAAAGCATGATTTCTTTCGCTGGAAACACAGTACTTATTACTGGCGCGGCGGGTGGTATTGGCCGGGCCGTGGCAGTCAAAATGAGCAAGCTGGGCGCCAATGTGGCGCTTTGCGATCTCAAGCTTGAAGCCCTGGAAACCATACAGAATGAATTGGACCCAAGCGCTGCAACGGTAAGCATCCATTGCACCGATGTTTCCGATGAAGCATCCTGCGCAACAACCGTAAGCGACGTCGCCGCGCGTTACGGCAACATCAGCCATCTCGTGCATTGCGCCGGCATCTATCCCGAGAAAATGGTCGCGGACATGACGCAGGCCGAGTGGCGCCGCCTGATGAGCATCAACCTGGATGGCACCTTCTATATGTGCCGCGCCGTTATTCCGCACTTGGTCGAGAACAGCTCCATCGTCAACCTGGCCTCGATGGCCGGCCATCGGGGCAGCCATTCCCATGCGCACTATTCGGCTTCGAAAGGCGCGGTCGCCAGCTTAAGCAAAAGCCTGGCGCTCGAGCTTGCACCCAGGACGCGTGTCAACGTCGTGTCACCGGGCATTATCGACACGCCCATGGCGTCCGCCCTGTTGCAGCAGAAAGGACAGGCCTTGCTTGACAGCACACCGCTCAAGCGTTTTGGAACCGCCGACGAGGTCGCCGGCGCCATCATCTTCCTGTGTTCCGATCTGGCCAGCTTCGTGAATGGCGAAACCTTGCACGTGAACGGCGGCCTGTACATCGTCTGACTGAACCTATAGTTCAGCCGCATGCGCCACTTAGCAGATAATCGCTACCGAACCTTACCTATGGACGACCCACATACCTTGTCACCCACGCAGTCACTTACCACACCCATTGCCGCATGGCTGAAAGATGAGATCGAGCAGCAGCGGCTCACGCCGGGAAGCAAGCTGCCCAGCGAAAAACAGCTTTGCGAACAATTCTCTGTCAGTCGCTCGGTCATTCGCGAAGCCGTATCCCAGTTGAAGTCGGAAGGCCTTGTCTGCGCCCAGCAGGGCCGCGGTGTGTTCGTGAACGCGCGCGGCTCAAGGCAATCCTTCAGGCTGGACCCGACTCGCCTGGACGACGAGGAAAACGTCGGCTATGTAATAGAGCTACTCATTGCGATTGAAGTGGCGGCCGCGCGGCTTGCCGCGCTGCGCCACACCCCGGACGACCTGAAGAAGATCAAGCGGGCGCTGGTTGGCATGGAGTACGCCATCGTCCATGAGCAACTCGGCGACGCCGAGGACTATGCCTTCCACCAGGCCATCGTCGATGCCGCCCACAATCCGCACTTCATTGCGCTCAATGAGTACCTGGAGCAGCACATCAGGCGATTGATCCGCAAAGCTCGCAGCAACACCGCCCAGCATCATCAAGACCTGGTCGAATGTGTGCAGGAAGAGCATCACGCCATTGTCCGCGCTATCGAGGCGCGCGATCCCGATGCCGCGGCCAGTGCGGCCGAAGCGCACTTGCGCAACGCCGCCCAACGCCTCAGCACCTATATGGCGGGTCCGCCGCAATAATCATGCGTCGGCGGGACGGTGAGCCAATCGTTCAAGCCTTTGCGTCCTGCAGGATCATATCGGCGCCCTTCTCGGCCACCATCATGACGGCACCCTGTGTGTTGCCCGACACCATCAGGGGCATGACGGACGCGTCGATAACACGCAGCCCCTCGATGCCACTGACCCGCAAGCGCGGATTCGTGACGGCCCCGGCGTCAACGCCCATCCGGCACGTCCCTACCGGGTGATAGATGGTCTGACCCGTGCGGCGCGCGAAGTCCAGCCAGTCATCGAACGTGGTGACGTCTTCGCCCGGATTCATTTCGTGGGATACATAGTGCTGCATGGCCGGCTGCTTGACGATGCGGCGTGCGATCTGCATGCCTTTGATAAGCGACTCGCGGTCTGCCGGTGCATCAAGAAAATTGGGCCGGATGGCCGGACATTCGAACGGACTTGAAGACTTGATATGTATGGTGCCACGCGATTCCGGACGGAGCTGCGCAACACCTATCGTCATGCCGGGCTCCTTATCGAGCACCCGGTTGGCTGCATTGGCATAACTGGCATGCACGAAGAAATACTGTACGTCCGGCGTGGCAAGCTCTGGCGACGTCTTGACGAAGCCGTGCACCAGCCCCGTGCCCAAGGTCAGTATGCCTTTGCGCTGCAGGTAGTATCGGGCCACATGGCCTGCCAGCGACATCCCGCGAGACATCTCGTTTAACGTTATCGTGTTCCTGACCCGCCAGTTCATGCGCGTGGCAAAATGCTCGATGTAGTTTTCGCCCACGCCCTTCAAGGCATGAACAACCGGAATGCCGTGAGCCTGTAGAATTTCCGGATTGCCCACACCCGACAACTCGAGCAACTGCGGCGACTGAATGGCGCCCAGGCATACCAAGGTTTCGCGATTTGCCTTTACGGTGAAATCACGGCCGTCTTTGCGGTAGACCACGCCCGTGCACCGCTTGTGTTCAATGAGCAGACGGACCACATGCGCGTTCGATTCGATCGTGAGGTTCTTGCGCTTCCGGGCCGGCTTCAAATAGCCATCGGCAATGCTCCAGCGCCTGCCCTTATGCTGCAGGACCTGATAATAGCCAAAGCCCTCCTGATCCTGATCGTTGTAATCGTCGTTATACGGCTGCCCGTCTTGGGTGGCGGCTTGCAGGAACGCCTCGGCTATCGGGAAACGCTCTGCCACTTGCTCCAGATGCATGGGACCGTTCTTGCCGCGCCGGGCATTGCCGCCAGCGTAGTTTTCCAGCTTGCGGAAATAGGGCTCGACGTCGCTAAACGCCCACCCCCGCGCCCCGGCCGCCTCCCAGGCGTCATAGTCCTGCACCTGGCCTCGAACGTAGATCATGCCATTGATCAGTGACGAACCACCCAGGCCCTTGCCCCGGGGCACAGCAATGCTGCGGCCATTCACATTGTCTTCGGGTTCGGTCTGAAAGCCCCAGTTGAACCGTGGGTCTGTCATCAATTTGCTGAAGCCGGCGGGTATGGGTACCCACATCGACGACGCATCCCGTCCCGCCTCGAGCATAAGGACGCGGTATTGTCCGCCTTCGGTCAGTCGGTTGGCCAGGATGCAACCGGCTGTACCACCGCCGGCAATAATGTAGTCGTAGTCCGCCATGATTTACCTTGCGGCCGTGACGCCAAGAAATTCTGCCATCAATTCAATCTGGCATGCCAGCATGGGTGCGCCGTAATGCACCGTGCAGCCGCGTTCGCGCGCGGCGTGCAACAGTGCTGTTTCCACCGGTTGCATAATCACTTCACAGACTGTCTGGCTGGCGCTGAGCCTGGACGCATCCAGGGGCAGTGCATCGCCCTCTTTTAACCCTAAAGACGTCGCATTGACCACAATATCGTGACCCGACGGATCGGGCGTACCGATGTTGATTCGGGCTTGCGGGTAAAGGTCCAGGACACGGCTTTTCAGGTCTTCGGCCTTGGCGGCGGTACGGTTGGCAATGGTCAGGCTGCTGACACCATACTGCACCAGGGCGAACGCAATGGCGTTGGCGGCGCCGCCGGCACCCGCCATATAGGCCGTCTTGCCTTCTACATCGTGGCCGCAAGACCGCAGTCCGCGCACGAAGCCTTCGCCGTCCAGCATATGGGCAGTAAGCCGCCCGTCGGGTTCACGCCGCACAACATTGGCCGCGCCGATCTTGCGGCTTGCCTGGGAGGCGTCGTCGCATAAAGCCAGAATGGCGGTTTTATGGGGAACCGTAACGATAATGCCGCCCAGGTTCTCAAGCCGCTTCAAGCCGTCCAGTACTGCCGCCAAATTCCCGGGCCGCGCATGAAATGGCACGAGCACACCGTCGTAACCGGCCTGGGTGAAATATTCATTCATGCGTTGCGGCGTCTTTACGTGATGAATAGGGTCGGCCAGGATTCCGAACAGCCTGGTTGCACCGGTAATTTCTTTCATGACTTGGCTTCCCATGTTCTTATACAATTTTCCTGCCGTTTAATCCGCCCAACGCGCACGTCGCCTATGGCGCAATAATATATGATATATAATATACATTGCGAATCGCAAATTGACTACAGCCAGGTAAAGCTCTCATGTCCAGCCTAAAACCTGTAAAAAAAGAAAACCTTTCCGTCAAGGTTTACAAGCAAATACGCGAAGCGCTGATCAATGGGCAATACGAACCCGGTGAACGCCTAATCATAGGCGAGCTCGCCGGCGAAATGGGCGTTTCCATCACGCCTGTGCGCGAAGCAATCTTTCGTCTTATCAGCGAGCAAGGCCTGGAAATGCAGGCGGCCACTGCCGTCTATGTGCCGTTTCTCGATTCCGAGCGACTGGCCGAAATCCAGCAGATACGTTTTCATCTGGAAGGCATGGGAGCCGCCGAAGCCGCACTCAAGATCACCACCAAAGAGCTGGACGACCTCAGCGCCCTTCAAGAAGAATTCATCGGCCTGACATCGTCCAATCCCAAACGGGCAAGCTACCTGAACCGGAAATTTCATTTCGCGATTCTTGAGGCCAGCCGGATGCCCATGCTCATCAGCACGGTGGAATCGTTCTGGGTCATCACCGGCCCCATCCTCAAGATATTCCATGTCAAGACATCCGGACTGGACTACTCCGGCGGGCAACACCGGCACGAAGCCGTACTCGATGCGCTCAAGGCGCGCGACCCCGTCGCGGCAGCCAAAGCCATCCAGGCCGACATCACCTGGGGCGGCAAAATCATGATCGATTGGCTTGCCGAGCGTGAAAAAGAACAGGCCCTGATCCAGTCAATCAAGCCAGCGACCCGAAAAAAGCCAAGCATCTCCCAGGCATTTACGGACCGCTAGGGAAATCCCCGATTCGCTGGCCCGCAGCGATAATTAGAATGATCAGGGAGGCGGTTCCGCCTCCAAGAACATATATCATATATTTTCCCACCCGGAGACATCAGACTCATCCTCCCGATTCCTACCCAATAAAAGCAGGAGCCTATACATGTTCAAGTTGAAGAAAGTAGCCATGGCGTTCGCCGCTTGCGGTGTTCTGGTAACCAGTGCAGCATCCGCCGACGTCAAAGTTGGAGCGGTATATCCGTTTAGTGGCGCACTTGCCTTGCTGGGTCAGGAAAGTTTTCGGGGGCTGGAGCTTGCCGTTAACGAACTCAACGAAGCCGGCGGCCTCAACGGCGAAAAAATCACCGTCCTGAAAGCCGATGCGGTCGATCCGACGCAGGCCGTGTCCGAGACCAAGCGCCTCACGTCCCAAGACGTGGCCGCCGTATTCGGCAGCTATGCATCGGGCATTTCGTATGCCGCCACGCCTGTTACCGAGCTGGCGGGCATTCCTTACTTCGAGCTGGGTGCCACGGCGCACAAGATCACGACACGGAACTATAAATACTTGTTCCGCAGCAATCCCAATACCGCCCTTTATGGCGTGTCGGTCGTGAATGCGCTGCACGAGACCATTGCCCCGGGTACGGGCATGAATAAAGAAAACATCGTTATCGGGATCATCCACGAAGATGGGCCTTATGGCACGGACGTAGCCGCCACCGAGAAGCAGCGTGCCGGCGAGCTGGGCTATAAGGTTGCCGAGGTGCTGCCCTATTCCGCCAAGACGGTCGACCTCTCCTCGCTCATACTCAGGCTGAAGGGTGCGGGCGTCAACGTCGTACTGCATACGGCTTATCAGAACGACGCCATTTTGTTCTTCAGCCAGGCCAAAGCGGCCGGCTTCAATCCCGACATCATTATTGGTGCAGGCGGCGGCTATTCGCTGGCTGACACGGCCAAGGCCGTGGGTGCCGGCATGAACGGCGTCTTCGACCTGGACTTCCCGCAGTCCTCCATCAACCCCGAAGGCGCTCCCGGCCTCAAGAAATTCCTGGATGCTTATCAGGCAACCTACAACAGCGGACCGCAGTCCGGCCATAGCCTGGCCAATTATGTGGGCGCAAAGGCCTTCCTCGAGGCCATGGCCAATGCCAATTCCACCGACGCGGACAAAATCCGCGAAGCCGTGCTCGCCTACAAGAAACCCGCCGGGTCAACTGCCAACGGCTGGGCATTCGCATTCGGTGAAGACGGTCAAAACAACGCATCCACGTTCTACCTGATGCAGTGGCAAGACGGCAAGCTGGTGACGATTGCCCCCGAGAACCTCGCGCTGGGCAAGCCGATCTTCAACAAGAAGTAACGACTGCGGGCTGGAAAAAGCAGGCATCCATCCGGATGCCTACTTTTTTCCTACTTCAAGAGGTTGCAACATGGATATTTTTGTACAGCTGATCATCAACGGATTGTTGCTGGGGGGCGCCTACACCATTATCAGCCTTGGGCTTACGCTGATTTTCGGTGTCGTGCGGGTCGTCAATTTCGCGCATGGCGATTTCCTGATGGTCGGCATGTATATGGTCTACCTGCTCGCCGCCAATTTTGGGCTGCATCCCTATATCGGCCTGGTCCCCGTCGCCGTCATTTTGTTTGCACTGGGCGCACTGACGCAGAAAGTCATCATCCAGCCCTTGCTCAATTCCGATGAACATATACAGATTTTTGCCACCGTCGGCCTGTCCACCATTTTGCTGAACCTGGCCCTGGTTCTCTTCGGTGCAAATGTGTTTCGCGCTTCAGTCGAGACCGGCACCAACGCGATTACGGTAGGCGGCTACACCATGGTTACCGGCCAGATCATCACCTTCGTCATTGCAATCTGCCTGGCCATCCTGTTGCATCTGTTCATGCATCGCACCTATCTCGGCCGCGCGCTACGCGCTGTCGCGCAACATCGTTACGCAGCGATGCTGATGGGCGTCAATGTCAAGAATGTGTATATCGTCGCCTTCGGACTCGGAACGGCTTTTGTCGGCATTGCGGCCGGCTTGCTCGCGCCGCAGTACCCGGTTTTCCCGACAGTAGGCACTTACTTCGTCCTGACCGCATTTGTCATCGTGGTGCTTGGCGGCATGGGCAGCCTTTATGGCGCGGTCGCCGGCTCCATGATCATCGGCGTTGTCGACACACTGGCTGGCTACTACATCGCGCCCGACTTGAAAGAAGTCGTTTACTTCGGCATTTTCCTGCTGATACTAGTCGTGCGTCCGAACGGCCTGTTTGGCTTTGGCACAGAATAAAAGGAGTGCGCCTTGTTTCCTGATTTCCGTAGCCCTAAGGCCTATGTCAGCCTGATCCTGATGGCCATCATGCTCCTGATTCCTGTGATCATGGGCAGTTCCTTCTGGACCAATCTCTTTGTCTTGCTGTTCGTATTCTCGGCCCTGTCCGTCGCCTGGAACATCGTAGGCGGCTACGCGGGGCAGCTGTCTCTCGGCCACGCTGTCTTCTACGGGATAGGCGGCTACACCGCCACGCTGCTCACCCAGAACTTCGGCATTACGCCGTGGATCGGCATGTTCGCAGGCGCCATTATTTCCGGCCTGGTCGCCGTGGTCATCAGTTACCCGACCCTGCGCCTGAAAGGCCCGTTCTTTGCGCTGGCCACTATTGCCATCCTCGAGGTTGTGCGCTTGCTGGTCATTCATGAAGAAAGCTGGACGGGCGGTTCCAGTGGCATCAGCCTTCCACTGAACATCGGCTGGACCTGGATCGTTTTCCGGGAAAAGATTAACTACGTTTATATCGCGTTCTTCCTTTTCGTCATGGTGGTCTGGGCCTCATGGTACGTTCGCAAGTCGCGCATGGGCCACTATTTGATTGCCATCCGCGAACGCGAGGACGCGGCCAGGGCTGTCGGTATCGCAACCGCCAAAATGAAAATACGGGCCGCGGTGATTTCCGCCATGCTTACCAGCCTGATCGGCACCTTCCACATCACCTACCTGACTTTCGTCGACCCCGCCTCCGCGTTCTCGCTTGAGCTATCGATCCAGATCGCCATGTTTGCGTTGATCGGAGGCCTGGGCACGATTTCCGGCCCTATTGCCGGTGCATTCCTGGTCCTGCCTATCGCAGAGCTCGCTCGCGGATGGTTGAGCAGCGTCGGCAACGGCATGCATGGCCTGGTCTACGGCATTATCCTGGTGGTCGTCGTACTGACTATTCCGCATGGCCTGGCCGGTGCATTCGGCCCCAGGATCGAAAAACTCCTGGCCCGCCTGCCGTATCTGGGCACCCGCCCGGCCAAGCCGACATACCAGCACGACATGGACAGCGGCCATGTCCTGCAACCCGGCAAACCGGTGTTGAAGGCAGAAGGGCTATACAAAAGCTTCGGGGGTCTGCAGGCCACCGACAATGTCTCCTTCGAGCTCTACCAAAACGAGATACTGGCCATTATCGGACCGAATGGTGCCGGCAAAACCACGGTATTCAACCAGATGTCGGGCTTTCTGGCGCCCGACAAAGGCACCGTCTCGCTGGTCGACCGGGATGGCAACTGGACCCATTGCAAGTCCCCTGACGAGTTTGCACATAAGGGAATGGGCCGCACATTTCAGACGGCTAAGCCTTTCACGGGCTTGACCGTACTCGAAAACATCATGCTTGGCGCCTTCATCAATACGTCCGATCGCGATGAAGCCGAACAGATCGCCGTCGAGGTTGCATCCCAGACAGACCTTACCGCCTATCTGCATACGGAAGCGCGAAACTTGACGGTGGGCGGCATGAAGCGCCTGGAAATCGCTCGCGCACTCGCGATCCGCCCAAAGATCCTGCTGCTCGATGAAGTGATGGCGGGCCTGAACCCTGCCGACCTGGAGAAAGCGGTGAAGATGTTGCGCCGCATACGTGATTCCGGTGTGTCCATATTGCTGATCGAGCACATGATGCAAGCAACCATGGCGCTGTCCGACCGCATTATCGTCATCAATGAAGGCAAGGTACTGGTCAGTGGGCCGCCTAAGGAAGTGGTCGAAAACCCGGCCGTTATCGAAGCCTATCTGGGCAAGGAGTACGCCGATGCTTAAAGTTTCAAACCTGCATTCCGGCTATGGAAAAACGCAAGTCCTCGACGGCATTGACTTCGAAGTCAACAAGGGCGAAATCGTTACGCTTATCGGTGCCAATGGCGCGGGCAAGACCACTACGCTGAAGACGCTATGCGGCGTGATTCCCACCATGTCGGGGAAAATCGAATTTGAAGGTCGGGACATGACCGGCAGCACCACGTACGACATGGTCGAAACCGGTATCAGCATGATCCCCGAAGGTCGCCAACTGTTCCCGAACTTCACGGTTCGGGATAACCTGCTCATGGGCTCATTCAAGCGTAGCGCCCGTCCAATCGTCCACCAGAAAATGGACGAAGTGCTTCAAATATTTCCCCGCGTCAAAGAACGTCTGAATCAGCTTGCCGGTTCCCTGTCCGGCGGCGAACAGCAAATGGTGGCCATTGCACGCGGCATGATGGCCGACCCCAAGCTGCTGATGTTCGATGAACCTTCGCTGGGCCTGTCGCCCATACTGGTGCAGCAGATGTTCGATATTGTCCGCGACATTACCAGCCATGGCGTCACCGTCCTGCTGGTGGAGCAGAACGTGTTCCGAACCTTGCGGCTGGCCGATCGCGGCTACGTGCTCGAGAATGGCGCCATTGTCATAAGCGGCACCGGCGAAGAACTGCTGGGCAACGCCCATATCAAGAAAGCATACCTGGGTCATTGATCCATCAACGAGAAACGATACTATGACTTCTACCTTCAAATTCATCGACCATGGCAAGGGCGGCGCATCCGCCTGCATGCAAATCGCTGTTCGCGATCGACCACAGCCTGCGGGCCGGCAAGTCCTTATCGACGTGCATTATGCTGGGGTGAACCGCCCCGACGTCCTGCAGCGATCCGGCTCTTATCCGCCGCCGCCCGGGGCTTCACCCTACTTGGGGCTGGAGGTGTCCGGCATGATCGCGGCAGTCGGTCCCGACGTGCAAGACCGCAAGGTCGGTGACGCCGTTTGCGCTCTGACGCCGGGCGGTGGCTACGCCGAATATTGCCTCGCGGACGAACGCCACTGCCTGCCTGTGCCAAAAGGGATGGACATGCTCAGTGCGGCGTGTATTCCCGAAAATTACTTCACCGTCTGGACCAATGTGTTCGAGCGCGGCAAATTACGCAACGGCGAAAAATTCCTGGTTCATGGCGGTTCCAGCGGCATAGGCCTGACAGCCATACAGCTTGCCAGTGAATTCGGCGCCGAAGTCTGGACGACCGTCGGCAATCAGGAAAAGGCCGACGCCTGCAAAAAGGCCGGTGCCGCGCATACCATTCTGTACAAGGAGCAGGACTTCCAGGATGTCATCCAGAAGGCCACCAAGAGCTACGGCGTGGATGTCGTCCTGGATATGGTCGGCGGCGACTATATCAACAAGAACATCCATACCCTGGCGCTCAATGGGCGGCTCGTGCAGATCGCATTCCTTGAAGGCAGCAAAAGCCAGATCGACGCCCTGCCCGTCATGACCAAGCGGCTGACTTTCACTGGTTCGACACTGCGTCCACGCAGTGACGAAGACAAGGAAAAAATAGCGCAAGCATTGTGCGAGCATGTTCTCCCGCTGATGGAGCAAGGCCGGTGCACGCCCATCATCCATGCCGTCTTTCCCCTGCACGAGGCGTCAAAGGCGCACGACCTTATGGAAAGCAGCCGGCATATCGGCAAGATTGCCCTGAAGATCAAGGATGCCTGATGAGACTCCATAATAAAGTGGCGCTGGTAACCGGCGCGCTGGGCGGCATCGGTTCGGCCATCGTAAGGGCGCTGCTGGCCGAAGGCGCACGCGTGGGTCTGGTCGACCTCAATGCCAAAGGAGGCAGGAGCTTCGAAAAGGAACTGAAAGCAGCCGGTCATCACGTCGTGTATGTCAACGCCAATGTATCCAGCTTCGCCGAATGCGAAACCGCATTCAATACCGTCGCGGCCGAGCTCGGCGCGGTTGATATCCTGGTCAATAACGTCGGCATTTCGCCCAAGCAGGACGGCCGGGCTCTGAAAGTATGGGAAATGCCCCCTGAAGAATGGGACACCGTGGTTTCCGTCAACCTGAGCAGCATGTTCTACATGACCCGCCTCGCGACTCCGGGCATGATCAAGAAACGCGAGGGCCGCATCATCAATATGTCGTCAGTCGCCGGTAAAGCCTACTGCGATATCGTCGCGGCGCATTATGCGGCCACCAAAGCGGCATTGATCGGTGCAACGCGCCACTGGGCGGGAGAGCTGGGCGACTACAACGTAACGGTCAATGCCCTGGCGCCGGGGCGCATCAGTACGCCGCTGCTGAAGATGGTGCCACAAGAGACCAACGATGCCGTCACCCAGGTTACGGCACTCAAGCGCTTGGGCACACCCGAGGAAGTTGCAGACGCCTGCGTGTTTTTCGCCTCTGACCAGGCTCGTTTTATTACCGGCCAGACCTTGGACGTTGCCGGCGGGTGGCTGATGACCTAGTGCTCAAAATATGCATAGCTCAAAGGTTGATACGTAAAGCTTACTAAATTTTACATACTAAAAGGTCAAATTGGCCGTGAGCCGCCTCATCTTTTCTCCAGTCCAGCCGTAAACATCCGTAGAAACCCTAGCTAATCATAGCGGGGCACTCCCACGGAACTCCGGATGAACAATATCAATATCGGCACTCGCCTGATTGCCGCTTTCACCTTCATGCTGCTGCTTGTAGCCATTCTTTCCGGCATAGGGCTGTGGCGCATGCAAGCTGCCAGCGCGATGACCGACGACATCATCGAAGTCCGTTTGAAAAATGAACGGCTTATTGCAGAGTGGAACAAGGCCATTGCGCTGAACGGCGTGCGTACCGTCGCCGCTGCCAACACGACAAATGCCGCAGCGGCGCGCCGCTTCGAGGAGGATATGGCGAAGACCAGCGCGATCGTGAGCAAGCTGCAAGAAGCTGTCCATGCGAATGTCACGGATCCGCAAGGGGCCGAGCTGTTTAACGTAATCTTGCAGAAACGTGCCCAGTACCGCGATGCGCGCGCCGCGGCTTTTGACGCGCAATCCAAAGGCAACCCCCAGGCCACCGCCACTTTCATCGAGCGTCACATGCCTGTTCTACAGGGGGCTTATCTGCAAAGTGTGGATGACTTGCTCACCTTTCAAAAGACGTCGATCGACGACAACGCCGCACTGCTGGATTCCAATAATGCATTCGGACGGAATCTGCTGATAGGCGTGACTGTCCTGG
>LNAP01002859.1_pt1 | contig 42175 bp, 38 predicted proteins | sample 602601 | NCBI WGS metagenome assembly LNAP01 (sample SAMN02440304, study PRJNA202911) | soil metagenome | biome: Subtropical and temperate rainforests or woodlands; isolation source: soil samples (1 kg each in a 20% v/v slurry with milli Q water) were... ...
CAGGGTAGCCTCGCCGCCTGGCAGGTGGCGCGCCGCGCCGCCGAGGCCGCCGACACCCACGCCGCGCGCGCCCGGCGCGGCTACCAACTGGGCGAGACCGACCTGTTCAGCCTGCTGGCCGCCGAGCGCACCGCCCAGGACGCCCGGCGCGCGGAAATCGCCGCCCGTATCGCCGCGCACCGCGCCATCGCCCGGGTGCGGGTCGACGCCCACGAGATGTGGGCATACCACCACGGGCACGAGGAAGACGGCGCAGCGGCGGACGAGCACCGCCACGGCCAGTGAAATCCGGCAGCGGCCTGACGGTGCTACGCAGGAGCCTGGCTTGCCGGGCGATGGCTTACCGCATGGGGCCGGCCTGCCATCTGCGAATGGCTGGCCGCCCTCACCGCTCCGGGCGCAGGTGCGGGAACAGGATCACCTCGCGGATGGAGGTGACGTCCGCGAACAGCATGGCCAGCCGGTCGACGCCGATGCCCTCGCCGGCGGTCGGCGGCAGGCCGTATTCGAGCGCCTCCACGTAATCGGCGTCGAAATACATGGCTTCCTCATCGCCGGCGGCCTTGCGGGCGGCCTGCTCCAGGAAGCGCGCCGCCTGGTCCTCCGGGTCGTTCAGCTCCGAGAAGCCGTTGGCCAGCTCGCGCCCGGCGATGAACAGCTCGAAGCGCTCGGTCAGCGCCGGGTTGTCGGCGCGGCGGCGGGCCAGCGGCGAGACCTCGACCGGGAAGTCGGTGACGAAGGTCGGCTGGATGAGCTGTTCCTCGACCACTTTCTCGAACAGCTCGAGCTGCACCTGCGCCAGCCCGTCGTCGTCCTTGACCACCAGGCCCAGCTCCCGCGCCAGGGCGCGGGCGGCGTCCAGATCGGCCAGCAGCGCCGGGGTGGCGCGCGGCAGGTAGGCCGTGATGGCCTCGGCCAGCGTGTAGCGGGCGAAGGGTTTGCCGAAGTCGATCGGCTGGCCCTGATAGCTCAGTTGGGTGCTGCCGAGCACGCGCATGGCCAGATCCCGCAGCAGGCGCTCGGTCAGGTCCATCAGGTCGCGGTAGTCTGCGTAGGCCTGGTAGAACTCGAGCATGGTGAACTCGGGGTTGTGGCGCGTGGACAGCCCCTCGTTGCGGAAATTGCGCCCCAGCTCGAACACCTTCTCGAAGCCACCCACCACCAGCCGCTTCAGGTACAGCTCCGGCGCTATGCGCAGGTACAGCGTCATGTCGAGCGCGTTGTGATGGGTCACGAACGGTCGCGCCACGGCGCCGCCGGGCATCGGCTGCATGAGCGGGGTTTCGACTTCCAGAAACCCGTCTGCGACGAACCACTCGCGCAGGCCCGTCACCAGCGCCGAGCGGATGGCGAAGGTGCGCCGCGCCTCCTCGTTGACGATCAGGTCCAGGTAGCGCTGGCGGTGGCGGCGCTCGGCATCCTGCAGGCCGTGCCACTTGTCCGGCAGCGGACGCAGCGATTTGGTCAGCAGGCGCAGCGACTCGGCGCGCACGGTCAGCTCGCCGGTGCGGGTGCGAAACAGCGTGCCGCTCACGCCGACGATGTCGCCCAGGTCCAGGCGCTTGAAGTCCTCGTAGGCGTCCTCGCCCAGCACGTCGCGCTGCACGTACACCTGCATGCGGCCGGAGCTGTCCTGCAGGTGCACGAAAGAGGCCTTGCCCATCAGGCGGCGGGTCATGATGCGCCCGGCGATGCGCACTGCCACCGGCTGCGCGTCCAACGCCTCGGCCGGCGTGTCGGCGTGCGCGCGCAACAGCTCGGCGGTCAGGGCGTCGCGGCGAAAGTCATTCGGGTAAGCCTGCCCGGCGTGGCGCCAGTCAGCCAGCTTGCCCCGGCGAATGGCGATCTGCTCGTTGTCGTCTTCGTGGTGCATGGCTTACAGGCCGCTCTTGAGGCTGGCTTCGATGAAGGGGTCCAGGTCACCGTCCAGCACCGCCTGCGTGTTGCCGGTCTCGACGTCCGTGCGCAGGTCCTTGATGCGCGACTGGTCCAGCACGTAGGAGCGGATCTGGTGGCCCCAGGAGATGTCGGACTTGGCGTCCTCGGTGGCCTGCGCCTGGGCGCGGCGGGCGTTCAGCTCGCGCTCGTACAGCTTGGCGCGCAGCTGCGCCATGGCGGTGGCGCGGTTCTTGTGCTGCGAACGGTCGGCCTGGCAGGCCACCACCACGCCGGTCGGCACGTGGGTGATGCGGATGGCCGACTCGGTGCGGTTCACGTGCTGGCCGCCGGCGCCGGAGGCGCGGTAGGTGTCCACGCGCAGGTCGGCCGGGTTGATGTCGACCTCGATGTTCTCATCCACTTCCGGGTAGGCATAGACGGAAGCGAACGAGGTGTGGCGGCGGTTGCCGGAGTCGAACGGCGACTTGCGCACCAGTCGGTGCACGCCGGTTTCGGTGCGCAGGTAGCCGTAGGCATACGGGCCGCGCACGTGCACGGTGGCGGACTTGATGCCGGCCACCTCGCCGTCGGATTGTTCCGTGATCTCGACCTCGAAGCCTTTTCTTTCGCACCAGCGCAGGTACATGCGCAGCAGCATCTGCGCCCAGTCCTGCGCCTCGGTGCCGCCGGAGCCGGCCTGGATGCGTTGTTGGCGTCGGCCTCGCCCGAGAACATGCGCTGGAATTCCAGCCGCTGCACATGGGCTTCGAGACGCTCGACGTCCTTTGTCAGCGCAGCCGCGGCGGACTCATCGTCCTCCAGCTCGATCAGCTCGGCCAGCTCCAGGCTGTCGGCGATGCCGCGCGTCAGCTCACTGATGCCGCCGACGACTTCTTCCAGGCGCGCTCGCTCGCGGTTCAGTTCCTGAGCGCGCTCGGCGTTTTCCCATACCTTGGGGTCTTCGAGCTCGCGCAGGACCTCGGTCAGGCGCTCTTGCTTGGTATCGAGGTCAAAGATACCCCCGTAGCGTGGCCACCCGCGCCGCCAGTTCTTTCAAGGTGTTTCGCTGGGTGCTGATGTCGATCATGGTCGGGCGGCGGGCCGGTGGCGAATAAAGGGCGCGCATGGTACCGCGCCGGCCTCGCGTGCGCCCCAAAAAAAGGCGCCGCGGCGCTGCTACCATCGCCCCGCGCGACAACACCATCAACGGAGGAGCCCCATGCCCATCGCCCGCCTGAACGGCATCGACATCAACTACCAGGTCACCGGCGACGGGCCGGCAACGCTGGTGCTGGTGCACAACGTGATCGCCAACATGAGCGCCTACGACGACAACGCGCCTGTTTTCGGCAAGCATTTCCGGACCATCCGCTTCGACCTGCGCGGGCACGGCCAGTCGTCCAAGGTCGCCACCCAGCAGGAGGCGCCGGCGTTTTACACCTTCGAGAACACAGCCGCCGATCTGGCCGCGTTGCTCGATCACCTGGGCGTCGATCGCTGCCACGTGCTGGGCCAGGCCTACTGGGGCGTGAGCACGGCCAGCACCTTCATGGCCAGACACCCCGAGCGTGTGCAGAGCCTGACCGCGGTCAGCTGCGACCTGCTGGCCACGGAGGACGGGTTGGGTCTGTTCGACAAGCTGACGCCGGAGCTGCGCGCCGGCTTCGAGCGCCTGCACGCGGTGGCACGCAGTGAGGGCATGCTGGCCGTGTTCGAGGCGCGCAAGCAGACGCGCACCTTCTGGGGCGACCGGCTGATGGCCAGCCCGGCCATCCTGGAGCGGTTCCGGCAGATGTACGCCACCACCTCGCCGCTGACCTTCCTGAACTTTCCGCTCATGCGCCCGGCGGCCAAGCAGGCGATCACCGACGCTCTCAAGGCGCACCGCATCCCGACCTTCGTGCTGATGGGCGTGCAGGACCCCCACCCAGAAGAAATGATCGCCCACTGGAAGACCGACTACCCGGACTGCCACGCCCTGCTGCTGCCGGACTGCGGCCACTACGTGGCGATCGAGAACCCGGCTGACTTCAACCGGGCGGTGCTGAATTTCCTGGCGGGTGTGCGCGCGTACGGCAGCGGGTTTTGACGCCAGGTCGAAAGGCCGTTTGAACCGTCCACGGGGTGGGGTGCTCCCATACCCCGTGGACTTCGCCCGGGCTCAGTGGATATGCGCCCCGGCCACAAAGCGTTCCGGCAAGGCCCCCGGCAGCGCGTGCGGCACCACCTCGCCCTTGTCGTAGAAAGCCTCGAGCACCGGATGCACCAGCCGCCGCCACACCGGCGGCACGAAGGCGGCGAAGATCATGGTCAGGTAGCCGTACGGCAGACGCGGAGCCTCGGGTCGCACGCGCAGGATCTGGAATGGCCGGCCGGAGTTTTCGTGATGGTCCGCATGGCGATCCACCGCCGTGAACAGGAAGTTGCTCAGCATGTAGCTGTCGTCCCAGGAGTGAATGGCCCGCGGCGGCTCGTACTCGCCATTGGGCAGCTTGCGCCGCGACAGGCCGTAGTGTTCCAGGTAATCGCCCACCGACAGCAAAAAGCGCGGCGCGGCGTATTGCAAAGCAAACAGCGCCAGCGCCAGCGGGCCGAAATACCAGGTCAGACCCACCACCCAGGCCAGCTCGTTGAGCGTCAGCCAGATCATCAGATTGCGCGGCGACAGCCAGCCGCTGCCCAGACGGCGCAGGCGCTGCGCCTCGATCTGCCAGGACATCACGAACTTGCGCGAGATGTTGCGCACCGTGAACTGCCAGAACGATTCACCGTACCGCGCCGAGCCCGGATCCTCGGGCGTCGCCACCACGTTGTGGTGCCCGTAGTTGTGATAGACGAGAAAATTGGCCATGCCGCACAGGCACAGCACCTGCACGCCGATGAAGCGGTCCAGGCGGCTTGGGTGATGACACAGCTCGTGTGCCAGCGTGGCGCCAAAACCCACGCCGACCGCCATCGACAGCGCCAGACCGATCTGCGCATGCAGCGCCATGTCGGTTTCGATGATCAGGTGATAACTGAACAGCACCAGCGCGATCTGCACCGGCAGGTACAGCCACAGCGTCAGGCGGTAATAGAGGCTCTGCTCGTACTGGCGTTCGAGCTGCGGCGGGACGTTCAGGTTGTCCTCGCCGAGCAGGCGATCCAGCACCGGACCGACGACGAAAATCAGCACGACGGTCAGCCAGTGCCAAGCGCCGCCGCCCAGCCAATAGCCGACAAACGGCAGCAACGCCACCAGACTGACTGGAATGGCGCCGACCTTGGTCAGCGGACTGAGTCGAACCTTGCCTTGCTCAAGCGCCACGTCCATGTCGATTTCTCCTCCTTGGAATTATCGAAAAATCACTTCACGAAGCGGTCCATGATTCGGGACAACCGCGCCGAGTACGGCGGCATGATCCAGCGCGTGAAGCTGATGCGGCTGGTCTGGCGCAGCACGGCGCGCTCGTTCGAGAAGGCCTGGAAGCCATAGAAACCGCCCGACTTGCCGATGCCGCTGTTGTTCACGCCACCGAATGGTAGGTTCGGGTGCAGGCCGTGCAGCATCACGTGGTTGATGGTGGTGCCGCCGGCCGAGGTGCCGCGCAGGATGCGCTCGACGTTGTCCTTGATGCGGCTGCCAGCGGCTTGGGCTTGGCGTTGATCAGCTCCAGCGCGCGGTTCAGATCCTGATAGCCGAGCACCGGCAGCAGCGGGCCGAAGATTTCCTCCTGCATCAGCCTGGCGTCGGGCGGCACGTCGGTGAGCACGGTCGGCGCGATGAAGCGCTCGGCGGCATCCGACTGGCCGCCGGTCACCACCCGCGCGCCGCGCGCCAGCGCATCGTCCAGCAGGCCCTGCACGCGGGCGTGGTGGCGCGGATTGACGATGCGCGTCAGCTGCGGCAACCGGCCGGCCTGGTCGCCGGCGTGCGCCTTGAACTGGCGATCCAGGGCGCCCAGCAGCTCGTCCTTGCGCGACTCGTGCACCAGCACGTAATCGGGCGCCACGCATACCTGGCCGCCGTTGAGCAGCTTGCCCCACACCAGGCGCTCGGCAGCGGCCTCGATGTCGGCGCTCTCGTCCACGATCACCGGCGACTTGCCGCCCAGCTCCAGCGTCACCGACGTCAGATGCTCGGCCGCGGCGCGCATGACGACTTTGCCGATCTCGGGATTGCCGGTATAGAAGATGTGGTCGAAGGGCCGGCGCAGCAGCGCCTGCGCGACTTCCGGCCCGCCCTCGAAGACCGCCACTTCGGCCTCGTCGAAGGTTTCGGCGACGATGTTACGAATCACCGCCCCCAACGCCGGCGTCATCTCGGACGGCTTGATGATGGCCGTGCAGCCAGCGGCGACGGCGCTGGCCAGCGGCACGAAGCTCAGGAATACCGGCACGTTCCACGGCGCGATGATCAGCGCCGCGCCCTTGGGCTCGTAGCGGATTTCGCCGCGCGTGCCGAGCAGGTTGATCGGCGTTTTCACCCGCTGCGGACGCATCCAGCGCTTGAGGTGTTTGAGCGCCAGATCGATGCCCTGCGTGACCGGCATGATCTCGCCCAGCAGCGCATCCACCGGCGGCTTGCGCATGTCCGCGTCGGCCGCCGCGAGGATGTCGGCCTTGTGCGCGATCACCGCTGCGCGCAGGCGGCGCAGTTTTTCAAGCCGCTGCTCGGCGGTGGTCTGGCGCAGTTCGATCTTGCGCGCCTGCTGCAACGCGAAGACCCGATTGATTTCGTCCTGCAGACGGGACTGGGGCAGCTCGTTGATGGCATTCATCGCGGTTCTCCTTAACCTGGGCCGAAGAACCCGAATATAAACTGAATAACCGTTAGGGAAGCGTTGCAAGCGGCCAAAGCTGCACCAGACGCCTTGCAGACGGTCGACAGTTGAGCGCCGCTCAAAGCGAAGCGCCGAACAGCTGCACGCCGGCCTCCCGTTCCAGCGGCAGCAGCATGGCCAGGGTGTCGCGGTCGGCATAACCGGCTTGCATGGCTGCCTCGATGGCCGCGAACGCCGCCTCGCCGGTCGCGCTGCGCACGCCGCATTCGGCGGCCATCTCGAGCGCCAGGCGCAGATCCTTGTGCAGCAGTTCCGTGCGGAACTTCGGCTCCAGGTCGCGCGCCTTCAGGCGCGGGTACATCATCTCCAGAATCGCGCTGCGCCCGCTGCTGCCCATCAGCACCTGATACAGCGCGTCCAGGTCCACGCCGGCCTTCTGGCCCACCAGCAGCATCTCGATCAGCGCCCGCTGGTGCACACCGACCAGCAGGTTGTTGATCAGCTTGGCGACCGCGCCGCTGCCGGTCGGCCCCATGTAGACGACGGTCTTGCCCATGGCATCCAGCACCGGGCGCGCCTGCTCGAACACCGGCCATTCGCCGCCGACCATGATGCCGAGCGTACCGGCCTGCGCGCCGGCCGGGCCACCGGAAACCGGCGCATCCAGGAAATGCACGCCGCGCGCCCGGGCGGCAGCGGCGATCCGGCGACAGGTGTCCGGCCCGACCGTGCTGTGGTCGATCAGCAGCGCGCCCGGCCGGGCGGCGGCCACCAGGCCATCGGGTTCGAGGTAAACACGCTCGACGTCAGCAGGCATCGGCAGGCAGGTGCACACCACGTCGACCGCGGCAGCGAGGGCTGCATAACCGCCGGCCTCGGTTGCACCGGCGGCCAGGGCCTGCTCGATCGGCCCGCGGCTGCGGCTGACCACCTGCAAAGGGAACCCTGCCTTGCGCAGATTCAATGCCATCGGCAGCCCCATGCTGCCCAGTCCAACGTAACCGACCTGCACCATCGCGCACCTCCTGCAAAAATTGACCGCGTCGCCGCTCAGCTCAGCCAGCGGGCCCCGGCAATCAGCACCCACACCGACGCGGCCAACACCAGCGCCACGAACACCGCCGCCGAAGCCATGTCCTTGGCCCGACCGGACAGTTCGTGCCGCTCCGGGCCGATACGGTCGATGGCCGCCTCGATGGCCGAGTTCAACAGTTCCACGATCAGCAGCAACAGCAGGCTGCCGACCAGCAAGGCCCGCTCCACGGCGGTGCGCCCCAGCCACAGTCCGGCCGGCGTCAGTACCGCCACGATCAGCAGCTCCTGGCGAAACGCTTCCTCGCCGGCGAACGCGGCCCGCAGACCCTTGGCCGAGTAATACGCCGCACGCCCGATCCTGGCCAGACCCATCCGCCACCCCCGGAATGCAAACGCCCCGAACGGGTCGGGGCGTTTGCAGCCAAACCACCCGGTGGCGTCACCACCACCGGGCACGGACCTGCTGTCAGGCCTTCATCTCCAGATCCATGCCGAAGCCGGAGGCCTCGACGCCATGACCCCACACGTCGGCCACGTAGTACTCGGACTGGTGGGTAGCCTTGCGCGCGCCCCAACCGTATTCCCACAGCCAGCCGGACGGGTTGCCCATGTAGAAGGACCACATCCGGTCGTTGCTGTGCTTGCCTGGCTGGATGGCCACCGGAATCTTGCGCTTGCGCACGATGTCGTAGGTGTAGCCGACGTCATCCATGTTGTCCACCTCGATCATCAGGTGGTTGATGCGCTTTTCCATGGGCGCGCCCAGGAAGGCCACCGAGTGGTCGCGCTCGTTGCAGTGCATGAACACCGGCGAGGCGGTCATGTCGGTGCCGGGGATCGGCAGGTTGTACTCCACCGAACCGCGCATGCCCAGCACGTCGGTGTAGAAGCGATAGGCCTTTTGCACGTCATGCTGGCGCAGGATGCAATGACCAACGCCACCGGCACCGGTCAGGAAGCGACCGTACATGCGCCGGCCGGGATGAAACGGCAGGAAGGCTTCGACCCGCGGGCCGTGGAAAATCTCGGTCGGGTTGCCGCCCGGGTCGGTGAACTTGAGCAGGTCGAGCACCATGCGCTCCTTGCGCTCCTCGCCGTCGGCCTGCTTCCAGTCCACGCCGGCGGCGTCCAGCTGGCGCTTCATCTCGTCGAACTCGTCCGGCCCGGCCACGCGCCAGCCGATGAAGTCCATGTCGTCGTCGCCGTGCAGGTTCACGACGATGCGGTGATGCCAGTCGTCCATTCGCAGGTAGAAGCGATCGCCGTCGCCCTCGTCCAGCACCTCCATGCCAACCACCTGACTGGCAAACTCACGCCAGGCGTCGCCGTCCTTGACACCGATGCCCAAGTAGCCGAATTCCGTTACCTTCGCCATGCTGAACTCCTCCGTGGGGAACGCCGCCTCCCACACATGGCAGAAGGCAAGAATCGGGATGATAACCAACAAATCACGCTGCGGAGTGACTGTCCGATGACGACCGCCATCGGCCTGCTGGCGGCGCTGCTGACCACGGCCGCCTTTCTGCCGCAGGTGCTGCACACCCTGGCCACGCGCGATACGCGCGGCATCTCGCTGCCGATGTACGTGATCTTCGTGACCGGCGTATTGCTGTGGTTGATCTATGGCCTGCTGACCGGCGACCTGCCACTGATCCTGGCCAATGCGATCACGCTGCTGCTGGCGGGCGCGATCCTGTACCTGAAGCTGCGCCACGGCTGAGTTCGCCTTGATGGCTGCAGGATGACCGCGTTGCGTCGCCTGCTTTAACATGCGTTAAGCGCTTGCCCGCCGGGCTGCCCAAATCGCAGCAGCGCGGCGGTCGCCAAAGAATCCTCCGAATCCAGACTGCACGCGGGAGCCTTCGTTGTCCTCACCCGGCATCACCCTCGAACCGGCCCGTCTGCCGCCGGTCTGCGAAGTCTTGCGCAGCCAGGTGCGCGAGTTTCTGAGCCAGGAGCTGGCCGCCGGCCGCTTCACGCCCTGCTGCGACAACTGGCTGGGCGGCTTCGATCCGGATTTCAGCCGCCGCCTGGCCGCGCGCGGCTGGCTGGGCATGACCCTGCCGCGCGAGTACGGCGGCCACGGCCGCACAGCCCTGGAACGCTACGTCGTCACCGAAGAGCTGTTGGCGGCCGGCGCACCGGTGGCCGCGCACTGGGTGGGAGACCGCCAGACCGGCCCGTCCCTGCTGCGCTACGGCACCGAGGAACAGAAGCGGTTCTTCCTGCCCAAACTGGTCAGCGCCGAGCTGTTCTTCGCCATCGGCATGAGCGAGCCGGATGCCGGCTCGGACCTGGCCTCGGTGCGCACTCGGGCCGAGCGGGTGGACGGCGGCTGGGCCATCACCGGCACCAAGCTGTGGACCTCCAACGCCCACCGCGCGGACTGGTTCTTTGCGCTGTGCCGCAGCGCGCCGCTGGGCGAGGACCGCCACGCCGGCCTGTCGCAGTTCATCATCGACCTCAAAAGCCCCGGCATCCGCATCCGCCCGGTGCCGATCCTGACCGGCGCCCATCACTTCAACGAGGTGGTGATGGATCGCGTGTTCGTGCCCGACACGCGGGTGCTGGGGCAAATCGGCCAGGGCTGGCAGCAGGTGACCTCCGAGCTGGCCTACGAGCGCTCCGGTCCGGAGCGGTTCATGTCCACCTTCCCGCTGCTGCAGGAGCTGCTGCGCGTGGTGGGCGACACGCCGGACGAGCGCACGGCGATTGCCATCGGCGAGCTGGCGGCGGAACTGTGGGCGCTGCGGCGCATGTCGCTGTCGGTGGCGGCGGCCCTGCAGCGCGGCGAGGCGCCCGACGTGGCGGCAGCGCTGGTCAAGGACCTGGGCACGCGTTTCGAGAGCGAGGTGTTCGAGCGCGTGCGACTGCTGATCGACTGCGCCCCGTCGCTGGCGGCGCGGCGGCGCATCGACCTGCTGCTGGCGCAGGCGGTGCTGCACTCGCCCGGCTTTACGCTGCGCGGCGGTACCAACGAAATCTTGCGCGGCGTCGTGGCCCGCGCCCTGGGACTCAGGTGAGCGCTGCGATGAGCGACGATACCCGTCAGATGCTGCTGGACACCCTGGAGCGGGTGCTCACCGATCACTGCACTGCCGAGCGCGTGCAGGCCGCCGACCAGGGCGGTTTCGACGCCGCGCTGTGGCAGACGCTGGAGGAACTCGGCTACCCGCTGGCCAGCGTGCCGGAACAGGCCGGCGGCATCGGCCTGCCGCTGCCGGAGCTGTGCGCGCTGCTGCGCGTGTGCGGGCGGCACTGCGCACCCGTGCCGCTGGCGGAAAGCGCCATGCTCGCCGCCTGGCTGCTGGCCGGCGCCGGCCTGGAACCGCCGCACGGCGTGCTGGCGGTGGCCGCCGCCGACTCGAAGCACGTCCGGATCACCCAGCAGGACGGCGGACTGCGCCTGGCAGGCAGCGTGTCCCGCGTCGCCGCGGCCCGCCACGCCAGCGCCGTCGCGCTGTTGCTTGAAAACGGCGGCGACTGTCAGGTGGTCGTGCTGCATCCCGCCGATTACCGGCTGGAGGTCAGCGACAACTTGGCCGGTGAGGCGCGGGACGACATGCACCTCGACCTGACAATCGACGCCGGCCGGCTGCACGCCGCCGCGGCCGGTGTGACACTCGAAGCCTTCCACGCCCGCGCGGCCTTGCTGCGCGCGGCACTGATGACCGGCGCCCTGGAACGTGCCCTGCAACAGTCGCTGGACTACGCCCGCGAGCGCAAGCAGTTCGGCCGCGCGCTGGCCGCCTTCCAGGCCATCCAGCAGCAACTGGCCATCCTGGCGGCGGAAGTCGTGGCGGCCAACGCAGCGGTGGACCATGCCGCTGCCGTGGCGGAAACCGGACCGGCTTTGGACGAGATCGCCGTGGCCAAGATTCGCGCCGGAAAGGCCGCCGGCATCGCCTGTCGCATTGCCCATCAGGTGCATGGCGCCATGGGTTTCACGCAGGAATACTCGCTGCAACACGCTACGCGCCGGCTGTGGTCCTGGCGCGACGAGAACGGCACGGAAGCCGCATGGGCGCTGCGCCTCGGCCAGCGCCTGGCGCGCGCGGGCGCCGCTGCGCTATGGCCGCTGACCACGGCCAGCGGCGCTGTGGCAGACTGACCGGCAGGGCAGCCGGCAGCGGCGCCATAACGACAGATCAGCGCCCGGCGTGTACACGGACGTTTGAGGAGGACGAGCGGTGGAACTGAACATTCGCCTGCTGCTGGAGCGGGCGGCGCGCTATTTTCCGGACAACGAGATCGTCACCCACCTGCCGGATGGCGGCCTGCACCGCTACACCTACCGCACCCTGAACGAGCGTGCGCATCGCCTGGCAAGCCGCCTGGCGAGCATCGGCGTGCGCCCCGGTGACCGGGTGGCCACGCTGGCCTGGAACACCTACCGCCATTTCGAGCTGTACTTCGCGCTGCCGTGCGCCGGCACCGTGCTGCACACGGTCAACTTGCGCCTGGCCGATGAACACATCGCCTACATCCTGAACCACAGCGAGGACTCGGCCGTTTTCGTTGATCCGGACCTGCTGCCGACGCTCGAGCGCATCGCCGACCACATAAAAACGGTCAGGACTTTTGTGGTGCTGGCCGACCGGGTGCCGGCAACCTCGCTGCCGAACGTGTTGGCCTACGAGGATTTGATCGCGGCGGGCGATCCCGGATTTGCCTTCAATGAACTGCCGGAGCGCACGCCAGCCGGCATGTGCTACACCTCGGCCACGACCGGCCTGCCCAAGGGCGTGGTCTACAGCCATCGCGACATTTACCTGCACACCATCACCGAGTGCCTGGGCGACGTGCTCGACATCCGCGAGCGCGACACCCTCCTGCCGGTGGTGCCGATGTTCCATGCCAACGCCTGGGGGCTGCCGTTTGCCGCCGCTTGCATGGGTGCCAAGGTAGTGCTGCCGGGCGAGCGGCCACACGCGCCGATGATCCTGGACCTGATACAGGAAGAAAAGGTCACCTTCGCTGCCGCCGCGGTAAGCATCGGCATCGACATGATGACGGAGCTCAAACGCCAGCGCCGCGACCTGTCCAGCCTGCGCGGCATCATGCTGGGCGGCTCGGCCACGCCGGCGGCGGTGATGGAGTTCTACCTCAAGGAATTCGATGTCCCGATCATCACTGCCTGGGGCGCGACCGAGATGGCGCCGCTGGCCACCTGCGCGCACATCCGGCGCGCCGATCTGGACAAACCACCGATCGAGCACATACCGACCCGCATCCGCCAGGGCATCCCCTGTCCGGGTGCGGAACTCAAGGTGCTGGACAACGAAGGCCGCGAGGTGCCCTGGGACGACCAGGCCGTCGGCGAGATCTACGTGCGCACGCCCTGGAGCGCCACCGAGTATTACCACGACGAGCGCAGCCGGGAAAGCTTCATCGACGGCTTCTGGAGAAGCGGCGACATGTCGGCGGTGGACCGCCATGGCGTGCTGCGACTGGTGGACCGGTCCAAGGACCTGATCAAGAGCGGCGGGGAGTGGATTTCGTCGGTCGATCTCGAAAATGCCCTGATCGCCCACCCCAAGGTCCGTGAGGCTGCCGTGGTGGCGGCGCCCGATACCAAATGGCTAGAGCGCCCCTGCGCCTACGTAGTTCCGGAGCCCGGCGCCGCGCCGTCGCCGGCGGAGCTGCGCGCCTGGCTGGAGCCGAAGTTCGCCAAATGGTGGCTGCCGGATCATTACCTGATCGTCGATGCCATCCCCAAGACCGGTGTCGGCAAGATCAACAAGCGGGCTCTGCGCGAGCAGGTCGAACGGGATATCCGCCAGTCGGCGGGTGCTTAAACCACAGCTTCAGGCGCTGCGAGGAACGACCATGCGCGGAATAAAGATTCGTCCCCTGCACCACGGCAACATGCATGCCGACCTGGAGCTGCTGGTCACCGGTCACCCGGACCTGATGCTCACCAAGAGCAACCATGCCAAGAACAAGGTGTGGTGCGAGGTGCCGTCCTTTACCTTCCTGATCGACCACCCGGACGGTCGCATCCTGTTCGACGCCAGCATTCACCGCCACTGGGAGGACCAGTGGCTGCCCGGCTACAAGGAACTGGCGCCCTACGACGACTACACCGAAGAACAGCTGCTGGAGAACACCCTGAAGCGCAACAAGCTGGGGCCGGAGGACATTGACTACGTGTTCCTGAGCCACCTGCACGTGGACCATGCCGGCAACGCCAAGCTGTGGAACACCTGCCCGTCAACCAAAGTGCTGGTGCACCAGGACGAGTACGCGGCGGCGGCGAACATGACCCAGGACGAGCATTTCTTTTTGCGCTGCGACTACGACGTGCCGGGCCTGCGCTTCACCACGCTCGGCGGCGACACGGAAATCCTCAAGGACGTGCATGCCATTTCTGCGCCCGGCCACACGGCCGGCACCATGGCGCTGATGGTGCACCTGGAGCACGCCGGCACGGTCATCCTGACCTCCGACGCCTGCTACATGAAAGACAGCTACGACCACGAGACCGGCTCCATCATCTCGAACGACCTGGTGCGCTGGAAGCATTCCCTGCACAAACTGAAGATGCTGGCGCGGGCTCACAACGCCTGTGTGATGCCGGGCCATGACCACAAGCTGTGCCATGAGGGAGAAACGCCACTTCGGGATGAACCCAGATTGCGTGTCGGCGGCAGCTACGACTGACGTTTCAAGAGCAACCCACGGGGCCTGAGCCCCTTAACCCGCGGGGCATGTGCCCCAACACCAGAGTGAGGACGGAGCCGTGAAGTTCATATTGTTTTACTTGCCCTCGGTGGGCACGCTGAGCCAGACCAGGAAGGGCATGGCCGGCATCAACACGCAGAACTACCAGAACATGCTCTGGCAGGTCAGCGAACAGATCAAGTTCGCCGACAAGGCCGGTTTCTGGGGCGCGGCCTTCACCGAGCATCATTTCCACATCGAGGGCATCGAGCAGTCGAACAACCCCATCCTCCTGGGGCTGTATTTCGGCATGCAGACCACGCGCATCCGATTGGGTCAAATGGCGAATGTGATTCCCTTTCACAACCCGCTGCGCCTGGCCGAAGACATGGCCATGCTCGACCAGATGCTGCAGGGACGCACGTTCTTTGGCATCGCCCGCGGCTACCAGAAGCGCTGGGCCGACGTGCTGGGACAGACCTACGGCGTCGGCGGCACCATGTCCGACAAATCGGAAGTGGACGCCAAAAACCGTCGCCTGTTTCTGGAGCATTACGAAATCATCAAGAAGGCCTGGACCACGGACGTGTTCAGCCACAAGTCCGAGCACTGGACCATTCCGCCGGAGGGCCTGCATTTCGGGCACGAGGCGGTCAGCCGCTTTGGCAAGGGTCAGAGCCCCGAGGGCATCATTACCGAGATCGGCACCGCCCCCAAGCCCTACCAGAAGCCGCACCCGCCGATCTTCCAGCCGTTCTCGTTCAGCGAGGACACGTTCCGCTTCTGCGCCCGCGAGGGCATCGCGCCGTTCGCCCTGGCGACCGACGACGACACGCTCAGCGACCTGTTCCGCGCCTACCAGGAAGAAGCCGCCGCTGCCGGGCGCGACTACGCGCTGGGCCAGAACATCGGCATTTTCCGCGACACCCTGGTGCTGGAGGACGCCGCCGAGGCGCACAAGTACGCGGCCATGGGCAACGGCTTCGTGTGGCCAGAGTGGTTCGCGCCGATCGGCTTCAACGAAGCCGGGCGAGACCGGCAGGATCGGCCCGGAGTGCGACTACAACTATCTGGTCGAGAAAGGCTTCGAGTTCGTCGGCAACCCGGATCAGGTCAACCGGCAGATCGAAAACATGGTCAAGAAACACAACCCGGAATACTTCCTCATGTGGCAGTACCCGGGTCCGATCCCGCACCATATCCAGATGCGCAACCTGGAGCTGTGGGCGACCGAGATCCTGCCCAACTGGAACGACTGACGCTGCCCGTTTTCGCCTTCCTCGGCAGCGGCCGCGCCGGATGCGTTTCGGCGCGGCCGTTTTGCTGTGGCCGGCCGTCGCCGCGTTGGCCAATGCCCTGCCTTGCTAAACTGCCGGCCCCGTTTCCGCCCAGGTAGGCACATCCGTGAACTGGCAGCCCTTCACTGCGGTGTTCGTCACCGTTTTTCTGGCCGAGATCGGCGACAAGACCCAACTGGCCACGGTGCTGTTCGCGGCCGATGCCAAGGCCAGTCGCTGGCTGGTGTTCGCCGCCGCCGCCAGCGCGCTCGTGCTGGCGGCCGGCATCGGCGTACTGGTCGGCGGGCAGCTGGAGCGTTTCGTGTCCCCGGCAACGCTCAAACGGGTGGCCGGCGTCGGCTTCATCGCGATCGGGCTGTGGACCCTGCTGTCACGCTGAGCCCCTGCCCGCGGGGCTCTATTCCAGCGGCTCCAGATCCAGGCTGCGCCCGTCCAGCGTGACGCCGGCCCAGCGCTGCAGCACCTCGATCTTCTGCGCGATCCCGCCGAAATAGCCCAGATCCCGACAGAACAACTGGTAGAGGTGGTAGGTCAGTTCGCCGAGCAGCTTTGGCCCGTCTCTGTCGGGCGGGCTAAATCTGCGACGTCCGGGTCATCAGACCGACTCTGCATCGGATAACCGCCGGTCGTGTCCAGCATCAGCAGCTACGCCGCATGGAGCAGAGCCGCGCGCCCCAGAAAGGCCCGTCCCGACGCACGCTCGAATCCCGCGCCCGCGATGTCACCCGATCGCGGGCGGCTGCGGCCTGCCGCCCCCGCCGCAGCCGCGAGCCGCGCGGAATCCGCGTGCGTGTCCCCAACCCAGACCGATCGATCATGCCAACTGCCGGCGGCCCGGGCAAACCGCCGGCCTATCAGATGGGATAGGCCACGTAACGCGGCACGACATTGGTGTCGAGCACCGCCCGTCGGCTGCGAAAGCGCGCCTCGCCGTTCACGACGACTTCATCGACGTAGGTGCCAGTCGCCAGAACTTCGGTGCGGCCGGTGTTGTCGGGCGTGTAATTGACGGTGAAATGCGTCTCCACGCGGTAATTCACGCCGCCCAGCGGCCGGATGTCGACCACCTGTGTGAAGTGGCGCGGCTGGTAGTGCTCCACGGCATCGGGCTGGATCTTGGTGACCTGCGTCACCCGGTCCTGCAGGCGCGCGTAGCTGTCGTCGAGCATGTACGCGATCCCTCGTTTTCCTTGGGGATGCACACGTAGGTGCCCGGGTTGTCGAAGGTGGCCAACCAGCCTTGCATGTCGCGCCGGTCCAGGGCGCGGATGTACTTCAGGTTCAGCGCCTCGACGGCGTCGCGGACCTTGTAGTCGATGCCCATCATGCGGAGGCCCTCCGAAAGCCCATGCGTTTGCGGTAATGCTCCCAGCGCGGCAGGTTGCCGGATTCGTCGTTCTGCTTGACCTTCAGGTCCAGGCGGTATTCGTCCACCACGCCTTTCTGGAAGATGGCGTTGCCCGGCGAGCGGTTGCCCAGGTCGATGCGCGTGAAGATGGCGGCGTCCTCCAGGCTGATCAGGCCGCTGGGACCGAGCAGGTTGGAGCACTGGCGCGTGCGGTGGGCCAGCAGCTCGGGGCTGTCGTCGTCGCGCGCGAAATAGGCGTAATGGACCTCCACGCCGCGCGGCCCTTTCGGGAAGGCGTAGCGGATATTGAGCATGTCCATGTGCTTGGTGAACACCGTGATCGGGAAGGTGCTGACCACGATCGAACCCTTGCTGTCGGGATCGCCCAGGAACTGCACGATGGAGCTGTCCTGCAGCGCGTCGATCTTCTTGGGGATGCTGAGCTCGGAATCGAAGGCGATATGGATCTGCTCGCCATGGCCGCCTTGCCAACCCAGCAGCTTGAACGCCAGGTGCAGCAATGGCGCGTGATAGCCATCGTTATCGACATAGGCCTTCCAGTTGCAGTCGTAATAGACCTTCTGGTAGCCGAGCAGCTTCAGGCCGTGGCCGTTGCCCAATACCCGGCCGAGCGGATCGGCCACCGCCTCGGTCAGGTACGTGCGCAGGTCCGGCGTCTTGTCACTCATGGTGACGAAGTACAGCTCCGAGAACGATTCGGTGCGCAGCTCCTTGAGGCCGAACTTCTCCTTGCTGAAGCTCGGCGAGAACTCATGACTGTTGGGGCAGCCGACCAGCGACCCTTCGCGGCTGAACAGCCAACGATGGTAAGGGCACTCGAAGTCGGCCTTGTTGCCGGCACTGTCGGTCACCAGCGTGGCGCCGCGGTGGGCACAGGCGTTGTGGAACACGCGGATCTTGCCGTCGTCGCCATGCACGGCAAAGATCGGCATCTCGCCGATGAAGGCGGCCTTGTAGTCGCCGGGGTTCGGGATCTCGGCGCGGTGTGCAATCGGGTGCCACTCCTCGCCATAGAAGATGTTTTCCAGCTCCAGGCGCCACAGGCTGGGCTCCTCGAACACGGCCTTGGGGATTTCGTTGTACTTGGCCGGCCACTCCATGACGGTGTCCGGCAGGCTGATAGTGGCAGTCATCGGCGTGGCTCCTCCTTGGGGCGCAGTTCCGTCCGTCACGGTGGCAACAGATGGTAGGCACGCCCCCGACCGCCGACCTGACGCGCATCAAGCTTTGCCGCGGAAATCCGTCCAACGGATTGACGGCATTCGGCGCCGCGCAATGCACGGGTCGGTACTGTCGACCGGCCATCTGCGCTTATACTTGCGCCATTCCAGCGGCCCCAACCAGGAATCCCGGACCTCCGGGGCCTGCGCGTCCGCCCGTCATATTGACCGACCGGTCAGTCTGCGGCCGCAGCCACCACGCTTCACTGTAGAGGGAACATCCATGCCCGAAATCCGGCGCGCATTTCGCACCAGCCTGCTGGCGGCAAGCCTGGGGATGCTTTACGCCTGCGGACCCTCCGCCCCGCCCCAGGCACAGCGCCCGCCGCCGGAAGTGAGCGTGATCGAAATGCAGCCGCAGCGCTTCGAACTGACGGTCGAACTGCCCGGGCGCACCGCCGCCTACCGGGTGGCCGAGGTGCGCCCGCAGGTCAGTGGCATCCTGCAAAAGCGTCTGTTCGAGGAAGGCAGCGCCGTCAAGGCCGGGCAGGTGCTGTACCAGATCGACCCGGCGCCCTACCGCGCCGCGCTGCAGCGCGCCGAAGCGGAACTGGCCCGCGCCCGCGCCGCCGCCGAGGTGGCACGCCTGAAGGCCGCGCGCTTCGCACCGCTGGCCGCCTCCGGCGCCGTCCCCAAGCAGGACAACGACGACGTGCAGGCCATCTACCGACAGGCCCAGGCAGACGTTCAGGCAGCACAAGCCGCGCGCGACAGCGCCCGCATCGACCTCGACTACACGCGCATCGAATCGCCGATCGACGGTGTCATCAGCGAATCGTTTCTCACCGAGGGCGCCCTGCTGACGGCCAACCAGACCCAGGTACTGGCCCGCGTCACCCAGCTCGACCCCATCCATGTCGACATTCAGCGGCCTACGGCCGAAATGCTGCGCCTGCAGCGCGAGTTCGAGGCCGGACATCTCGAACGCAGCGGTCCGGACAGCGCACGCCTGGAACTGCTGCTGGAAGATGGCGCCACCTACGCACAGGCCGGTGAGCTCAAGTTCTCCGGCGTCACCGTGGACCGCGGTACCGGCTCGGTGACCGTGCGCGCCACCTTCCCCAACCCCGACCGCCAGCTGCTGCCGGGCATGTACGTGCGCGGGCGCCTGCTCGAGGGCGCGGAACCGGCCGCGTTGCTGGTACCGCAGCGCGCCGTCACGCGCGACGCCCAAGGCAATGCCAGCGTGCTGGTGGTGGGCAAGGACGACAAGCTGGAACTGCGGCGCATCCATACCCGCCGGGCCGCTGGCGATGCCTGGCTGATCAGCGACGGCCTGAGCGCCGGTGAGCGCGTGGTGGTCAGCGGACCGCTGCGCCTGGCGCCGGGCATGCCGGTCAAGCCGGTAGCGGCCGGCGCCGCGCCGGCCCAGGACACCAGCGGGAAGGCCGGACATGGTTAATTTCTTCATCGACCGGCCGATCTTCGCGTGGGTGGTCGCCATCGTCATCATGCTGGCCGGCGGGCTGGCGATCACCACTCTGCCGATCGAGAGCTACCCGGATATCGCCCCCCCGGCGGTGCAGATTCGCGCCAACTACCCGGGCGCTTCCGCGCGCACCGTGGACACCACCGTCACGCAGGTCATCGAGCAGCAGATGGTCGGCCTAGACGGGCTGCTGTACATGGCCGCCGAGAGCAACAACACCGGCGATGCACAGCTCACCCTGACCTTCCAGCCCGGGACCGACCCGGACATCGCCCAGGTGCAGGTGCAAAACAAGCTGCAGCTGGCGCTGCCGCTGCTGCCGGACGAGGTGGCCCAGCAGGGCGTGCGGGTGGCCAAGGTGGCGCAGAGCTACCTCATGGTGCTCGCGCTGGTCTCCGAGGACGGCTCCATGACGCAGTCCGACATCGGCGATTTCGTGGCCGCGAACCTGGTCGAGCCGCTGGGGCGCGTGGACGGAGTCGGCGACGTGCTCCTGTTCGGTGCCCAGCACGCCATGCGTATCTGGCTCGATCCGGAGCGCCTGACCCAGTACAACCTCACCGCCTCCGACGTCAACGCGGCGATTCGCATACAAAACGAACAGGTGGCGGCCGGACAGCTCGGCGGGCTGCCGGCGGTGCCGGGCCAGCAGCTGAACGCCGTGGTCTCCGCGCAAAGCCGCCTGGAGACGGCCGCGCAGTTCCGCGACATCCTGCTCAAGGTGCAGCCCGACGGCGCGCGCGTGTACCTGCGCGATGTGGCGCGTGTGGAGGTCGGCTCGGAGAACTACGCCTTCGCCAACCGCTACAACGGCAAGCCGGCCGCGGGCATGGCGATCACCACGACGCCGGGGGCCAATGCGCTGGCCACCGCTGCCGCGGTGCGCGCGCGTCTGGCGGAGCTGCAGCCGGTCTTCCCAGCCGGCCTGGCGGTGCGCTACGCCGAGGACAGCACGCCGTTCGTGCGCACCGCACTCAAGGAGGTGGCGATCACACTGGTCGAGGCGATCGCCTTGGTGTTCCTGGTGATGCTGCTGTTCCTGCAGAACCTGCGCGCCACGCTCATCCCCACCATCGCGGTGCCGGTGGTGCTGCTGGGCACGCTCGGCATCATCGCCGTGGCCGGTTTCTCGATCAACATGCTGACCATGTTCAGCCTGGTGCTGGCCATCGGCCTGTTGGTGGACGACGCCATCGTGGTGGTGGAAAACGTCGAGCGCGTCATGCATGAGGAAAACCTCGACGCCCGCTCGGCCACGCGCAAGTCCATGCGCCAGATCACCGGCGCACTTGTCGGCATCGGCGCGGTGCTGTCGGCGGTGTTCATTCCCATGGCCTTCTTCCCCGGCACCACCGGCGCCATCTATCGTCAGTTCTCACTGACCATCGCTTCTGCCATGGGCCTATCGGTGCTGGTGGCGCTGATTTTCACGCCCTCGCTGTGCGCCACGCTGCTCAAACCCAAGGCGCACGCCCCATCGGGCCGTGGACCGCTGGGCGCCTTCCAGCGTGGGCTCGAGACCAGCACCAACGGCTATGTCGGCGTGGTCGGCTACATGGCCCGCCGCATCCCGCGTTTTCTGCTGGTGTACGTCCTGATCGTCGGCGCCTTGGGACTGTTGTTCCTGCGCCTGCCCGGCGGCTTCCTCCCGGACGAGGACCAGGGCACGCTGTACGCCAACGTGATGCTGCCTCCGGGCGCCACCACTGAGCGCACCACCCAGGTCATCGAACAGGTCGGCCGTTACTTCTACGAGACCGAAAAGGACATCGTGTTCGGCGCCATGAACGTCTACGGCTTCAGCTTCGGCGGCCGCGGGCAGAACGTCGGCCTGGTGTTCGTGAACCTCAAGGACTGGGAGGAACGCCCCGGTGAAGAGGCCAGCGCGCACGCCCTGGCGGCGCGTGCCAGCCGGGCCTTCGCCGGCATGGTCAAGGACGGCCTGGCGTTCGCCCGCCTTCGGTGCGCGCGCTCGGGCGCACCGCGGGCTTCGACCTGCAATTGCAGGACCGCGCCGGCCTCGGTCACGACGCGCTGTTGGCGGCGCGCAACCAGCTGCTCGGGATGGCGGCGCAAAGCCCGGTGCTGACCAACGTGCGCCCGAACGGCCTCGAGGACGCGCCGCAGTACGTGGTACGTGTGGACCAGGCCAAGGCGCGCGCGCTCGGCCTGTCGATGGACGAGATCAACCAGACCCTCAAGACCGCGTGGGGCTCGACCTACGTCAACGACTACATCGAACAGGGCCGCACCAAAAAGGTGTTCGTACAGGGCGACGCCCCGTATCGCATGCTGCCGGAGGACCTCGAGCAGTGGTATGTGCGCAACAGCGACGGCGAAATGGTGCCGTTCAGCGCCTTCTCGAGCGCCGAGTGGACGCTCGGCTCGCCGCGCCTGGAGCGCTACAACGGCGTGCCGTCGAGCGAGATTCTCGGCGAGCCGGCCCGTGGCTACAGTTCCGGCGACGCCATGGCCGAGATGGAGCGACTGGCCGCGCAGCTGCCCCCGGGCATCGGCTACGAATGGACTGGCCTGTCGTACCAGGAAAAACTGGCCGGCTCGCAGGCGCCTCTGCTCTACGCCATCTCGGCACTGGTCGTGTTCCTGGCCCTGGCGGCGTTGTATGAGAGCTGGTCGGTACCGTTCGCCGTCATGCTGGTGGTACCGCTGGGTCTGCTGGGTGCCGTGCTGGCGGCTCTGCTGCGCGGGCTCAACAACGACGTGTTCTTCCAGGTTGGGCTGCTGACCACGATGGGCCTGACGTCCAAGAACGCCATCCTGATCGTGGAATTCGCGCACGACCTGCACACGCACCAGGGCAAGCCCTTGATCGATGCGGTACTGGAGGCCGCGCGCATCCGTCTGCGGCCGATCCTGATGACCTCGATGGCGTTCGTGCTCGGCGTGATGCCGCTGGCCATCGCCACCGGCGCGGGCGCGGCCTCGCGCATCGCCATCGGCACCGGCGTGATCGGCGGCATGGCCACGGCGCTGTTCCTGGCTACTTTCTTCATTCCGCTGTTCTACGTCGCGGTGCGCAGGCTGTTTGGCCGCAACCGGCCCCGGCGCCTGCCGACTCCGCAAACCGGCGTGTGAGCGAAACACCCAGGTAGGCGCTGAGAAATCCATCCCGGATTTCTCGGCGCCTACCTCTTGGAAAACTGGGTAGCGCAGCTTCGCTGCGCGACAATCGCCAGGCACGGCCGGGCTCCTGCTACAAGCCGCTGATTTTGGCAGCGCATCCCTGCGTTTCCCTGGTCCGGCGCGCTAAAAAAAACGCCGCGACAGGCGCGGCGTTTTGATATGGGGGTCGGCCCGGGCTGCGGCCCGGCCGTCGCTCACATCCCCAGAGCCTTCTTGACCATGACGCCCAGGTTCGCCGGCGAACGGGCGATATGCACACCGGCGCGCTCCATGGCGCGGAACTTGTCCTCGGCCGTGCCCTTGCCGCCGGCAATGATGGCGCCGGCATGGCCCATGCGTTTGCCGGCCGGCGCGGTGGCGCCGGCGATGAAGCCAACCACCGGCTTTTTGACTTCCGACGCGATGTACTCGGCCGCCTCTTCCTCGGCGCTGCCGCCGATCTCGCCGACCATGACGATGCACTCGGTCTGCGGATCGTCCTTGAACAGGCGCAGCGCATCGATGAAGCTGGTGCCCGGAATCGGATCGCCGCCGATGCCGATGCAGGTGGACTGACCGGCGCCGATGGCCGTGGTCTGGGCCACCGCCTCGTAGGTCAGCGTGCCGGAACGCGACACGATGCCGACCTTGCCCGGCAGGTGAATATCACCGGGCATGATGCCGATCTTGCACGCGCCCGGCGTGATGACGCCGGGACAGTTGGGACCGATCAGGCGCGAGGCCGAACGGTCCACCACCATCTTGACCTGCAGCATGTCCAGCGTGGGCACGCCCTCGGTGATGCACACGATCAGCGGCACGCCGGCGTCGACAGCCTCCAGGATCGAGTCCTTGCAGAAGGCCGCCGGCACATAGATGACGCTGGCATCGGCGCCGGTCTGCTGCACCGCGTCGCGCACCGTGTCGAACACCGGCAGACCCAGATGCTCCGTGCCGCCCTTGCCCGGCGTCACGCCACCGACCATGCGCGTGCCGTAGGCGATGGCCTGCTCGGAATGGAACGTACCCTGCTTGCCGGTGAAACCCTGGCAGATGACCTTGGTGTCCTTGTTGACCAGCACGCTCATGCCACGCTCTCCACTGCCTTGACGACTTTCTGCGCGGCATCGGTAAGGCCGTCCGCGGGGATGATGTTAAGACCGCTGTCGGTCAGCTTGCGGCTGCCCAGATCGGCATTGTTGCCGGCCAGGCGCACCACCACCGGCACCTTGACGCCGACCTCCTTGACCGCGGCGATGATGCCGTCGGCGATCAGGTCGCAGCGCACGATGCCGCCGAAGATGTTCACCAGCACGCCCTTCACGTTCTGGTCGGCGAGGATGATCTTGAACGCCTCGGTCACCCGCGCCGCCGTGGCGGTGCCGCCGACATCCAGGAAGTTGGCCGGGTTGCCGCCATGCAGCTTGATGATGTCCATGGTGGCCATGGCCAGACCCGCGCCGTTGACCATGCAGCCGATGTTGCCGTCCAGCGCCACGTAGCTGATGTCGTGCTCGCGGGCGCGGTTTTCCTTCTCGTCCTCCTGCGAGGCGTCGCGCATGGCAGACAGGCGCGGCTGGCGGTACAGGGCGTTGTCGTCGATGTTGATCTTGCCGTCCAGGCACACCAGGCGGCCATCGCCGGTCACCACCAGCGGATTGACCTCCAACAGCGACAGGTCGCATTCCACGAACATGCGCGCCAGTCCCGTCATCAGCGTGGTGAACTGCTTGATCTGGTCGCCGGTCAGGCCCAGCCCGAAGGCGATCTGGCGACACTGGTAGGGCTGCAGGCCGACGATGGGGTTCACGGCGGTGGTCAGGATCTTCTCGGGCGTCTCGGCGGCGACCTTCTCGATCTCGACTCCGCCCTCGGTGGAAGCCATGAACACCACCCGCTGGCTGGCCCGGTCGACCACAGCGCCCAAGTACAACTCGCGGGCAATCTGGCTGACTTCCTCGACCAGCACACTGTTCACCGGCTGGCCTTCGGCCGTGGTCTGGTAGGTGACCAGGCGCGTGCCGAGCATGGCCTCGGCAACCTGCGCCACCGCATCCGGGCTGTCCACCAGCTTCACGCCACCGGCCTTGCCGCGGCCACCGGCGTGAACTTGTGCCTTGACTACCCAGCGACTGCCGGGCACGCGGCCGGCCGCAGCCTTGGCAGCCTTGGGGCTGTCGGCGACTTCACCGCGCGGCGCGGCGATGCCGTAATCGGCAAACAGTTGTTTTGCCTGGTATTCGTGCAGATTCATGGATGTGATCTTTCCCTATGACTGAAGGGACGGCGCCCGGCCGCCTAACGGCCTGCCCGCTCCACGTTGCAGGTATGTCATCGACCTGAAGACCCGGATGCAAGCCCCACTGCCTGCGCCGTCTCAGATATGTATCGCCCGCCGGTGGGCCGCGAGGGCCGCCTCATGCAGCACTTCCGACAGGGTCGGGTGGGCATGCACGATGCGCGCGATGTCCTCGGCACTGGCGCAGAACTCCATCGCCACCACCGCCTCGGCAATCAGCTCCGAGGCGTGTGGGCCGATGATGTGTACGCCCAGCACGCGGTCGGTTTCGGCATGGGCAAGCAGCCTGCGCGGCCTCCATGGCGCGCGCCCGACCGTTCGCCTGGAACGGAAAAACACCCGTCACATAGGGCACGCCCTCGGCCTTGAGGGCCTGCTCGGTGCGACCGACCCAGGCGATTTCCGGCCAAGTGTAAATGATCCACGGGATGGTCCCGTAATCGACGTGGCAGTGCTGGCCGGCGATACCCTCGGCAACGGCAATCCCGTCCTCGGACGCGCGGTGCGCCAGCATCGGCCCGCGCACCACATCACCGATGGCGTAGACCCCGGCGGCACTGGTCTGAAAGCGCCCATCGACGGGAATGAAGCCGCGCTCGTCGCGGCTCACGCCAGCGGCGTCCAGGCCCAGATCATCCGTTACCGGCTGGCGACCAACCGCAACGATCAGCCGGTCGAACTGTGCCTGCTGCGCGCCGGCGGCGTCCTCGAAATCGACCGCAACCTGCCCGGCTGCGACCTGTGCGCCGGTCACCTTGGCGCCCAGCCGAATGTCCAGCCCCTGGGCAGTGAATTCCTTGCGTGCAATTGCCGCGATGGCACGATCCGCAGCCGGCAGGAATTCCGGCAGCGCCTCCAGCAAGGTCACCTGGCTGCCCAGGCGCGACCACACGCTGCCCAGTTCCAGACCGATCACGCCCGCGCCGATGATGCCCAGGCGCGCCGGCACGGCCGTGAAGTCGAGCGCCCCCGCCGAATCGACGATGTGTTCGCCATCGACCGGTGCCACGCTCAGCGGCGTCGGCCGCGAGCCGGTCGCGATCAGGATGTGCTGCGCGGCAACGGTTTGCACCGCGCCATCGGTGGCCGTCACCTGCACCTGGCCATCGCCCAGCAGGCGCGCCGTGCCCTGCAGCCAGGCAATGCCGTTTTTCGTGAAGAGACCCTTGATGCCGCCGGTGAACTGGGCGACGATCCTGTCCTTGCGGGCCACCATGGCGGCCGGGTCGATGCTGACCTCGCCCACGGTGATGCCATGCGCGCCAAGGCCGTGCCGGGCGCGGTGGTACTGCTCGGACGATTCGAGCAGCGCCTTGGACGGGATGCAGCCCACGTTCAGGCAGGTACCGCCCAGGGCCGGCTTGCCGTCCTTGCCGATCCAGCGCTCCACGCAGGCCACGCGCATGCCCAGCTGGGCGGCGCGAATGGCCGCCACGTAGCCGCCCGGCCCGGCGCCGATTACCAACAGATCGTAGCGGTCCATGCTCAAAGCCCCAGCAGCAGGCGGGCCGGGTCTTCCAGCGACTGCTTGATGGCGACCAGGAACTGCACCGCCTCGCGTCCGTCGATCAGGCGGTGATCGTAGGACAGGGCCAGGTACATGATCGGCCGCACCACCACCTGACCGTGCTCCACCACCGGCCGCTCGACGATGTTGTGCATGCCAAGGATGGCGCTTTGCGGCGGGTTCAGGATCGGCGTCGACAGCATGGAGCCGAAGATGCCGCCGTTGGTGATCGAGAAGGTGCCGCCGGACAGTTCCTCCAGCGTCAGCTTGTTCTCGCCGGCGCGGCGGCCGAAATCGGCGATAGCTTTCTCGATGTCGGCAAACGACATCTGCCCGGCATCGCGCAGGGTCGGCACCACCAACCCGCGCGGGCTGCTGACGGCGATGCCGATGTCGAAATAGCCGTGATAAACAACATCGCTGCCGTCGATGGAAGCATTGACCAGCGGGAACTTCCTGAGCGCCTCGACGGCGGCCCTGACGAAGAACGACATGAAACCGAGCTTCACGCCGTGGATCTTCTCGAAAGCCTCTCGGTGACGGGCGCGCAGGTCCATCACCGGCTGCATGTTGACTTCGTTGAAGGTGGTCAGGATGGCGGCGGTGCGCTGCGCCTCGACCAGCCGCTCGGCAATGCGCTGGCGGATGCGCGTCATTGGCACGCGCTGCTCGGGGCGTTCTGCGGCCGGCTGCGCCGCCAACTCGGTAGTCGCTGTGGGCGCCCGCTGCGCCACCGCCGCGAGCACGTCTTCCTTGATCACCCGACCGTCGCGGCCGCTGCCGCTGAGCGTCGCCGTCTCCACACCCTGCTCCACCGCCAGCTTGCGCGCCGCCGGGCTGGCTGCCGCACTGCCCGCGGCGGGCCGGATCTCGGCCACCGGCTGCGGCTGCGGTGCCATGTCCGGCGCAGCTGCCACCGCGCCGGCAATCGGCGCCGTGGCGCTGGTGTCCAAGGTCGCCAGCAGCTCGCCGGAATGCACCGTGGCGCCACCGGGCTGGTGAATGGCGGTCAGCACGCCGTCGGCCGGCGCCACCACTTCCAGCACCACCTTGTCGGTTTCGACGTCGATCAGGTTCTCGTCGCGTCGCACCGCGTCACCGGGCTGCTTGCGCCACTGCAGCAGCGTGGCTTCGGCGACGGATTCCGGCAGTACCGGCACCTTGATTTCGAGTTGCATGTCAGTCCCGGGTTGAATGAACCACTTTCAGGCGGATTTTTGTTTGCGGGCGGCAGCGGCTTGTGCCGGCGCCAGGGCGTCGTCGACCAGCGCCTGTTGCTGCGCCTGGTGCAGGGCATAGCTGCCGACCGCCGGCGCCGCCGAACGCGGTCGACCAACGTAGCGCAAGCGCTGGCCGGCGGCCAGCGCGTCGGTCAGCTTGTGGCGAATCTGGTACCAGGCGCCCTGGTTCTGCGGCTCTTCCTGCACCCACAGCACCTCGGCGGCGGTACCGTAATTTGCCAGCTCGGCCGTCAGGCGCGCCATTGGGAACGGATACAGCTGCTCCACGCGCACGATGGCGATGTCCTCGATTCCGCGCTCCTGGCGGGCCGCGTAAAGATCGAAATACACCTTGCCGCTGCACAGCAGCACGCGCCGCACCTGCGCCGGGTCGGGCCGCTGCGGGTCGCCGATCACCAGCTGGAACTCCCCGCCTGCAAGCTCGTCCAGCGTCGACACCGACAGCCGGTGCCGCAGCAGGCTCTTGGGCGTCATCACCACCAACGGGCGGCGGAAGCGGCGCAGCATCTGCCGGCGCAGCATGTGGAACATCTGCGCCGGCGTGGACGGCACGCATACCTGCATGTTCTGCTCGGCGCACAGCTGCATGAAGCGCTCCAGGCGCGCCGAGGAATGCTCCGGCCCCTGGCCCTCGTAGCCGTGCGGCAGCAGCAGCACCATGCCGCACAGGCGTTGCCACTTGGCCTCCGATGAGCTGATGAACTGGTCGATCACCACCTGCGCGCCGTTGGCGAAATCGCCGAACTGCGCCTCCCAGATCACCATCGTCTGCGGGTCGGCGCTGGCGTAGCCGTACTCGAAACCGAGCACGGCCTCCTCCGACAGCAGCGAATCGATGACCAGGAAACTGGGCTGGCCGGGCTGCAGGTGTTGCAGCGGCACGTGGCGCTGCGCCTGCTCCGGCGCGTCCAGGTCCTGGTTGTGCAGGACGGCATGGCGGTGCGAGAAGGTGCCGCGACCGCTGTCCTGACCGGACAGGCGCACCCGGTAGCCTTCCGTCAGCAGCGTGGCATAGGCCAGCGTCTCGGCGCAGCCCCAGTCCAGAGGCAGCGCGCCGGCCGTCATTTGCCTGCGATCGTCCAGCATCTTGGCCACCCGCGGGTGGACCTTGAAGCCGGCCGGAATCGTTGTCAGCTTCTCGCCGAGCCCGCGCAGGGTGTCCAGTGGCACGGCCGTTGATGCCGGTTCGGTCCACAGGGTATTCATGTACGGCGCCCAATCGATGGCCAGCAGCGGGCGCTGGTCGCTCATCGGCAGCGGCGCCACGCACTCGCCGCGGTCGAGCGCCTGCTGGTAGGCCTCGGCCAGGGCCTGTGCCTGGCCGCCGGCAAGCACGCCGGCACTTTCCAGGCGCCGCGCGTACAGCTCGCGCACGCTCGGGTGGCTGGCAATCTTCGCGTACATGCGCGGCTGGGTGATGGCCGGCTCGTCGGCCTCGTTGTGACCCTGCCGGCGGTAGCAGACCAGATCGATGACCACGTCGCTGCCGAAGGCAAGGCGAAAATCCAGCGCCAGCCGCGTCACGAACAGCAGCGCCTCCGGGTCGTCGCCGTTGACGTGGAACACCGGCGCCTGCGTCAGCCGGGCGATCTCGGTGCAGTAGTAGGTCGAGCGGGCATCGGCCGGGTTGCTGGTGGTGAAGCCGATCTGGTTGTTGATGACGATGTGCAGCGTGCCGCCGGTGGCGTAGCCGCGCGTCTTGGCCAGGTTCAGGGTCTCCATCACCACGCCCTGCCCGGCAAACGCGGCATCGCCGTGGATCAGCAGCGGAATCACCTGCTGGCGGGCCCAATCACCGCGGCGCTCCTGGCGCGCCCGCACCGAACCTTCGACCACCGGGTTGATGATTTCAAGATGCGAGGGGTTGAAGGCCAGCGTCAGGTGGATCGGTCCGCCCGGCGTGATCGGATCGGCCGAAAAGCCCTGGTGATACTTGACGTCGCCGGAGCCGATGACTTCGGCCTTGCCCTCGAACTCGGCGAACAGCTCCCGCGGCTGCTTGCCAAGGATATTGACCAGCACGTTCAGGCGGCCGCGGTGGGCCATGCCGATGACCAGTTCCTTGACGTCGGCCGACCCGGCCCGGCGCACGATTTCATCCAGCACCGGGATCAGGCCGTCACCGCCTTCCAGCGAGAAACGCTTCTGGCCGACGTAGCGACGATGCAGGTACCGCTCCAGCCCCTCGGCGGCGGTCAGCGCCTGCAGGATCTGCCGCTGCTCGGCCTCGTTCAGCACCGCGCGCCCGCGGCCGGCCTCGATGCGCTGACGCAGCCACTCGACCTGCGCCGAATCGGACTTGTAGGCGTACTCGAAGCCGATGGCGCCACAGTAGGTCGCCTCCAGCGCCGATAGCAGCTCGCGCAGCGGTGCACCGGTCGGCAGCGGGAAATTGCCGGCAGCGAACTGCAGGTCCAGATCGTCCTTCGTCAGGCCGTGGTAATCCAGGCTCAGGCTCGGCACCTCCATCGGTTCCTGCAACTGCAGCGGATCGGTGCGCGCCCGCAGGTGGCCGCGCTGGCGATATTCGTTGATCAGCTGCTGTACCGCGTTCTGCTTTTGCAGGCGCTGCAAGTCGCCGCTGGAGGCGGCCAGCTGCAGCGTCGCCGGGCGCGTGGCTCGCTCGCGAAACCGTGCCTGCACCGCCCCATGACTTGCACCGACCGGGGCGTTGCCCCAGGACTCGAACTCGCGCCGCCACGGCGTGGGGACGCTGGCCGGATCGGCCAGAAAATCCTCGTACAGCGCCTCGATGAAACCGACACTGCCGAAACCAAGACTGGAGCTGGCGTCCATCACAGATCCCATACCCGTTAGATTTGTGCCCGATTTTACGGCCAGCGGGCCCCGTATCTGAAACGCCTCCCATCCGGCAGGCCTTGCGGCCGGCCCGATCAGCCGCGCTCGAGAGCCTGCAGCGGCTCCAGCCGCGCCCGATGATGGCCCTGCGCGTGAATGCGCGCGGCATGTCTCAGATGGGTCAGGCGCAGCACCACGGCGGCCACCAGCGCAGTCAGCATCAGGTTGGGCGCCATCAGCCAGCCGAGCAGGGCGGCGCCCGCCGGCAACAGGCCCAACCAGACAGCGGCAGCGGTACCGATTAGCCCCACCCACTGCAGCGCGAGCGACCACAGGCCCAGGCGCGGCCAGAAGCGGTCGGCCTCCAGCGGCTGCGCCAGGGCCAGCAGCAAGGCCAGCAGCTGCGCGCCCACCACCACCGCCAGCACCGCCCGCGGCTGGCACAGGTCCGGCACAAAGCCGCCGTCCGGGGCGCGTTGGTCCGCTATAATCGCTGGCTTCGCCACGCCCGCCCTCCCGCCCATGTCCGAAGCACCCCGCAAACCCTGGGGCGGCCGTTTCGCCGAGCCCACCGACGCCTTTGTCGAGCGTTTCACCGCCTCGGTCGGCTTCGACCAGCGCCTGGCCCGCCACGACATTATGGGTTCCATCGCCCACGCCCGGATGCTGGGCCGGGTGGCGGTGTTGGACGAGGCCGAAGTCGCCTCCATCGTCGCCGGCCTGCAGGGCATCGGCGCCGATATCCAGGCCGGCCGTTTTCAGTGGCAGGTAGCGCTCGAAGACGTGCACATGAACATCGAGACGGCGCTGGTGGAGCGCATCGGCGAGGTCGGCAAGAAGCTGCACACCGGCCGCTCGCGCAACGACCAGGTTGCCACCGACGTGCGCCTGTGGCTGCGCGACGAGCTCGACGCCATCGACGGCCAGCTGCACGAGGTGCTGACCGTCCTGGTGGATTTGGCCGAACGCGAGGCCGACACCCTGATGCCGGGCTTCACGCACCTTCAGACGGCGCAGCCGATCACGTTTGGCCACCACCTGCTGGCCTGGTTCGAGATGCTGGCGCGCGACCGCGAGCGCTTTGCCGACTGCCGGCGGCGGGTCAACGTCATGCCGCTGGGCGCCGCGGCGCTGGCCGGTACCAGCTTTCCGATCGACCGCCTGTACACGGCGCAACTGCTCGGCTTCGACCGGCCGGCCGAGAACTCGCTCGACGCCGTCAGCGACCGCGACTTCGCCATCGAATTCGTGTCCGCGGCGGCGCTGCTGATGACGCATTTCTCGCGCATGTCCGAGGAACTGGTGCTGTGGTCCTCGGCGCAGTTCGGCTTCATCAGCCTGGCCGATGCCTGGTGCACCGGCTCGTCGATCATGCCGCAGAAGAAAAACCCCGACGTGCCGGAGCTGCTGCGCGGCAAGACCGGCCGCGTCAACGGCCACCTGGTGGCGCTGCTGACGCTGATGAAGGCGCAGCCGCTGGCCTACAACAAGGACAACCAGGAAGACAAGGAACCGCTGTTCGACACCGTCGACACCGTGCGCGACAGCCTGACTGCGGTGGCCGGCATGCTGCCCGGGATGACCGTGAATGCCGAGCGCATGCGCGCGGCGGCACGCGCCGGCTTTGCCACCGCCACGGATCTCGCCGACTACCTGGTGCGCCGCGGGCTGCCGTTTCGGGATGCCCATGAGGTCGTCGGCCGCGCCGTGCGCGAGGGCGTCGTCACTGGACGCGATCTTGCCGAGTTCACGCTGGACGAACTGCGAGCGTTCTCGCCGCTGATCGAGGCCGACGTGTTCGCCGTATTGACGCTCGAAGGCTCGGTTGCCGCGCGCGATCACCTGGGCGGCACGGCACCGGCGCAGGTACGGGCCGCCGCGGCGCGGGCCCGCGCCCGGCTTGACAATTTCCAGGGCGCCCGCTGAAGCTCATGGGCTTTTGATGGCAACTCGGCCCCGCGTTGACGGGGCCCGGATCGCCGCGTCAGGGATGTTCGCGGTACACAGGTGTAACGGGGGAATTTGCTCATGACGTCGAATCAGGCACTTGCGGACTGGGTCCGCGAGGTGGCAGCGCTCACGCAACCGGACCGGATTCACTGGTGCGACGGGTCGCAGGCCGAATACGATGCGCTGATCGCCGGCATGCTGCAAAGCGGCACCCTGATCGAGCTGGATCAAGAAACCCGCCCGCGCTGCTACCTGCATCGCTCGGACCCGTCCGACGTGGCGCGCACCGAGCACCTGACCTTCGTGTGCACACCCGAGCGCGACGATGCCGGCCCGAACAACCAGTGGATGAGCCCGGCCGACGCGCACGCCAGGATGGACGCGCTGTTTGCCGGCGCCATGCGCGGGCGCACGCTGTACGTGGTGCCGTACTGCATGGGCCCGCTCGACTCGCCGCTGGCGCGCTGCGGTGTGGAGATCACCGACAGCCCGTACGTGGCCGCCAGCATGCGCATCATGACCCGCATGGGCGCGCCGGCGCTCAGGCGCATCGAACGCGAGGGCAGCTTCGTGCGCGGCCTGCATTCGCTCGGTGACCTGCACCCCGAACGGCGTTTCATCATGCATTTCCCGCACGAGCTGTCCATCCAGAGCATCGGCTCCGGCTACGGCGGCAACGCTCTGCTGGGCAAGAAATGCCACGCACTGCGCATCGCCTCCTACCAAGCCCGCCAGGAAGGCTGGCTGGCCGAGCACATGTTGATCATGGGCATCGAAGACCCACAGGGCCGCCTGCACTATATCGCCGCAGCCTTTCCGTCGGCCTGCGGCAAGACCAACATGGCGATGCTGATCCCGCCCCAGGAATACCAGGGCTGGAAGGTGAAAACCATCGGCGACGACATCGCCTGGCTGCACGTCGGCGACGATGGCCGGCTGTGGGCCATCAACCCCGAGGCGGGTTTCTTCGGCGTGGCGCCCGGCACCAGCCGGCACACCAACGCCAATGCCGTCGACATGCTGCAGCACGACACCATCTTCACCAACGTGGCGCTGACCGAGGATGGCCGGCCGTGGTGGGAGGGGCTGTCGGACGAGACGCCGGCCTATGACTGGCAGGGGCGCCCGTACGATCCGGCCAACGGCCCGGCCGCGCATCCGAATTCACGCTTTACCGTGGCGGCGCGCCAGTGTGCGTCCTGGTCGGATGCCGCCGAGCGGCCGTCCGGCGTGCCGATTACCGCCATCATCTTCGGCGGCCGGCGCGCCTCGCTGGCGCCGCTGGTGCTGGAAGCCAAGAACTGGCAGCACGGCGTGCTGCTGGGCGCCTCGATGGCGTCGGAAACCACGGCCGCGGCCACCGGCCAGGTGGGCGTGGTGCGGCGCGACCCGATGGCCATGCAGCCGTTTTGCGGTTACCACTTCGGTGATTACTGGGCGCACTGGCTGGCCACCGGCGCGCGCCTGAGCCAGGCGCCCGGCATCTATCAGGTCAACTGGTTCCGCCGCGATGCCGAACGCCGCTTCCTGTGGCCCGGCTACGGCGAGAACCTGCGCGTGCTCAAGTGGATCATCGAGCGCTGCCAGGGCAGCATCGACGCCCAGGAAACGCCGGTCGGCAACCTGCCCCTGCACGGCGACATCGACCTGACCGGTCTGGATGTATCGCATGAGCACATGCGCCAGCTCACGCACATCGAGCCGCAGGACTGGCTCAGCGAGATGGACGAGGTGGCGAGCTTCCTGCACGGCTATGGCCCGCGGGTGGCGCAGGCCCTGGCGCACTTTGAGTTTCCGGTCAACGGCTGGAGCCGTACCCCAAAGGTTCTCGACGGTGTGCGCGGTTTCAACGGCGCGTCGCAACTCGATGAGTTTCTGGCCAGCAGCCGCGTGTTGGTCAACCTGCTGCCACTGACACCCGACACCACCAACATCCTGAACCACGAACGCTTGAGTCGGCTGCAACCGGGTGGCTACGTCATCAACGTGGCGCGCGGCGCGCACTTGGTGGATGAGGATTTGCTGGCGCTGCTCGACAGCGGCCACCTGGCGGGTGCCACGCTGGACGTGTTCCGCACCGAGCCTTTGCCGGCAGATCACCCATTCTGGCGGCACCCAAAAATCACGATCACACCGCACACCTCGGCGCGCACTTTGCGCGAGACCAGCATTGCGCAGATTGCGAGCAAGATGGCGGCGATTGAGCGCGGTGAGCCAGTGGCGGGGCTGGTGGATGTTTGGCGGGGATATTGATCAGAGCTTAGACGGCCGGAGCGCAGCGTTATGCACAGCTCCCAGTTATGAACAGTTGGCGTCAGCAGTTCACTTGGAAGCCGCGTGAATGTTAAGTTTGGTCGAATGCCTCGAAGTTGTATCTCACCATAATTCGGAGGTCTTGAATACCGCAAGATCTTTCGCCTTACCTTTCTGCGGCAGTGCGTACATGACACGTTTTCATGTCAATTGTCATCTCCCACCCAATGGGGCGAGTATTAAGTAGTTGCTTTGGACGGGTAAAACCATGTTCAACCTCGGCTCGCCGTTCAAGGTCTTGGTCAAAGGCTGGTTGATGAAATTATGTAGAGGTCAGATCAATGCATGATATGGATTTGCCAATGACAGACAGCTCGCTGGAGACGGCAACTGCACATAACTGTGAACTGTACATAAGGGTCTTTATGCAGAGATGTGCATAAGCAGCGGAAGCTGACATAGGACTGCCCGAAATGCTCGCTCCAGACCCGACATTCACCCAAGTAGTCAGCCCTGCGTATGGCGTGGTTCAGACTTCGTCCAGAGCCTAGTCAGTTTCCTTTGGCTTTACCGATCCCCGGCATGTTCGGTAAATCTCGGGACACGGCTGTTTGGCTAGTGGCAACATGGCTTCATGAGCCTATCAACGCTTCTGTGGTTCAAGCGAGCCTGGCCCAGGCCATATGCGACAAGCTGCCAAGAACAGTGCTTCACCCCTCGTTTCGATTGTGGCTTCATCCCAGGTGGTGGCAGTAAGCATTGCCCTATTGAGGTGAAGATTCGAGTGCCGCAGAAATTGCTCTTGCTTAATAACGAATGCAAAGTTCTTTGCCGCGCGATTGGTTCCGTAATGAAGTAAGGTCAAATTACCCATTGTAGGAACCACCTCCTCGCGGGCTTTGATCATTTTTTGTTTGGATGTCAAAGTCCAGCCGGGGGGCAATCCATGCCGTACATGATTCACCTCTTCGAAAGTTGCTTGAGATCCGTCACCAAGTGGCCAATGATCCCACCAAGATTGAGGTAGCATGTGATCGATATCAAGATTTCCTAACGCGGGTGCCACTGGCTCTTCTGTGCGCTGTGTTCTTAAAGCGTTTTCCAGTTCAATCAATACCGTTCGCATCTTTGGTGCATCAAGATTGTCAGGGTACATGCGGCTGTGCTTGAACGCTCGCTTGAAATCGTCGTCTCGCGGCCAACGTGTTGCTTCACCACCAAGTCCTTCAAGTGCAATGCGAATACTGTTGATAGTTAAGGGGGCCCCCTTCAAGTTCTTGAGAAGTTGGAGAAATACCTTGTTGTAATTCTTGTTGGTAAGGCCGCAGATTGCTCGCCGAACAAGATACGAACCCACCATTCCGAACATCTCGTCCTGCTCTGCCTCAGTACACCCTGACTTGGCAATCGCAAGAGCTAGCACATAAGTTGTACTTGCGTCCCATTGTGAGAACCGCTTCCCAAAGCGCCCAATCGGTTTGCTCACATCTGCATCAAGCATTGCTTGGTAGAAATCAGCAAAATCACCAAGAATCTTTAGTTGATGCTCGACTGTAAAGCCAGTGCTCTTCGCATAACGCTGATACTCAGCATAAATTCGCCCCTGATCGACTTCGTCGCGCAATTCAGCCTGGAGCACGGTCTGAATAAACCACTCCATGCGGGGTCGATTGAGGCGACCACGACGTTCGGGTTCCTTCCATGAAGCGCTTTCAAATCGACTCCAAGAGGATGAATACAACAAGGCTGCATCGGACCCATCAGCTTCGGCTCGAAGGAAGACGTAGTTGCGAATGAGGTCGGTTGCCGTTAGCTCCACTCCGTGTCCATTTAACGTTTCGAAGATCACCTGTGCATCGTCATTTTCTCCAAGCGTAATTGCTATGACTACGAGATCCTCCAGAATCGCCTCAGCTAATGCCTCCACTACTTCGGACTCTTTACGGCCATTGGTCGGTATCCAAATAGTGATTTGTTGCGCAAAGAACCATATAGCAGCAAGCGCGGGCGGATGGCGAATACCGATTTGCTTAATTGAACCCCGCTGGGTAAAGTGATCTGGGAAGTCTCGACGCAGCTCGTCGAGCGACGTTGCTTTGACAGTCTTGATGTACGTCGCTCGATCATAAAACGTTGGCCACACCTTGAACGACTCTACAGCCGTATCACGCATGTTTCTCACATCAGAGTTATGGATAGCGACTTCAACCGCCGGCAGTAACTCAGTGTGCCCGTTTGAGCGCAAGACAATTGCCAACGCTGAAAGAACGAATTGCAGCGTTGTCATCCGCTGTTGACCGTCGATGATGTGAACCTTCTCGACGCCGATGAGTTTTTTTCGCTCTTGTGGGTCGAGCACTACTGCGCCCATAAAGTGTGGGGTCGGCGTTAGGCCAGCCAGCCTAGCTTCGGCTTTTTCCTGTATGTCCGACCACAGGCGCATCCATTGATCTTGCTGGTTCCAGACGTATGCTCGCTGGTAGAGTGGCACGCAATATTGCCTCTCGGTTCTGAAAAGTTGATTGACCGAGGTCGGTTCGGAATCCATAAACATCTCCCTTCGCAATTCCTAGCCGCTGTGTCCCACTTCGTCCCATGAGTCACAAATCAAATAGGTGAAACAATTATCGTTAATCTTCGCGAGCAATCATACGCTACGCCAATGGCCACCAGCGTGGTCAACTCGCGAGCAAATTGCCCGATGGCAGGTCCCAAAAACTCGAAAATTGAACCCCCAGATAGCTGCCGGTGGCGATCGGCAGCAACGGGTCTTCTGCTGCCTGAAGCTGCTAAACGTCAGGTGAAACCCACATCATTCACTTCGTGGCATCGCAAGATGCCATTAGGCAGCCTCCTCCTTGAGAATGTTAGCATCGCCAACCAACCAGACCACAGGACAAAATGGGCAAGATCGAAGACACATTTGCCATGCTTGCAACCGACAACGCGCCGGGGCAAGAGGGGCGCCAAAAGGCAGCTGATCTGGGTCCTTTGCTGCGCGGCGGCCCGCTTGAAGGCAGGCCGGTTGATTTTTCGCACGGCGATGTCAATGCGTTCGAACCCACCCCTGGCGCCTTTGACGCCTTTGTCGCGGGTGTCGAAACCGGCGCCGACCAAGCCTATACCGAATACCGTGGCAAAAAGAACATCCGCGACCACCTTGCCGCCAAACTCGCCGAGTTCACCGGCGCACCGGTCTCGGCTGACGATGGGCTGATCATCACCCCGGGCACCCAGGGCGCGCTTTTCCTGGCCATCGCATCCACTGTGTCAGCGGGCGACAAGGTCGCGATTGTGCAACCCGACTATTTCGCCAACCGCAAGCTGGTTCAATTTTTTGGCGCCGAGATCGCACCCGTCAAGCTCAACTACCTGGCCGCAAGCGAGCATGCGGGTATCGATTTGGGGCAGCTTGAAGCCGCTTTCAAAGCCGGCGCCAGGGTGTTTGTTTTCTCCAACCCGAACAACCCGGCGGGCGTGATTTACGCTGACAGTGAAATCAACGCGATCGCGCGGCTGGCGCAGGCTTACGGCGCCACCGTGATCGTTGATCAGCTTTATTCCCGGCTGCTGTATCCGGGCAGCCGCTACACGCATTTGCGGGCCAACCCCCACGCCCCCGACAACCTGATCACCATCATCGGCCCTTCCAAGACGGAGTCACTCAGCGGCTACCGCGTGGGCGTGGCCTTTGGCTCGGCGGCGCTGATTGACCGGATGGAAAAGCTTCAGGCCATCGTCTCCTTGCGGGCCGGGGGCTACAGCCAATCGGTGCTGCGGACCTGGTTTACTGAGCCCGCCGACTGGCTGCAGGAGCGGATTGCCCTGCATCAGGCGATCCGCGACGCGCTGCTGGCCCGGCTCCGCGCTGTGGAGGGGCTGGCTGCCCGCACCCCGCAAGCGGGCAGTTATCTGTTCCCGCGCCTGCCTGAACTGGCCGTGCCGACCCAGACCTTTGTCACGATGCTGCGCCATCAGGCCGGCGTGACGGTCACCCCCGGGGCTGAATTTGGCCCCCACTCCATCGACAGCATCCGCTTTAACTTTTCGCAAGACCGTGAGGCGGCGATTGCGGCGGTCGAGCGCACCTGTGCCCTGATCGAGCGGTATCGAAAATGACGCGCCCTCCGTTCCGCAAGGGAACTATGTCGCCGCCAAGCGGCATGGCGATCGGATGCCGGGCCGCCGTCGGGGTGGCCGGCCTTCCGGGCAACGCGCCCGTCGAGATCCAGCTTGTCGCCATCATTGCCAAGCAGGCGAAAAACGTTGAGATTGTGGATTACCACTGAAGGAGATTGACTATGCGAACCGTCCCCCCTGTTTCCCCCGGTGAAATGCTGGACGAAGAGTTTTTGAAGCCGCTGGGCCTGACCAAGTACCGCCTGGCCAAAGACATTGGTGTGCCGCCACAGCGCATTGGTGACATTGTGGCGGGCAAACGCGCGATTACCGCAGACACTGACCTGCGCCTATGTCGGTACTTTGGGCTCAGCGACGGCTGGTGGCTTCGCGGCCAGGCCAACTACGATACAGCGGTTGCGCGCGAAGCCATGGGTGAAGCCCTTTCGCGTATTTCCCGTTGCCACTTGCTGGCGGCCTGAGTCGCCTCGTCAATTTACTTCAGAGAGTTCTTTATGTCCCTTCCTAAACGAGTCAAACTGGTCGAAGTCGGCCCCCGTGACGGCCTGCAAAACGAGAAGAGCCTGGTGCCGGCCGCCGTCAAGATCGAGCTGGTGCACCGGCTGCAAGCCGCCGGCCTGAAAGAGATCGAGGTCACCAGCTTTGTCTCGCCAAAATGGGTGCCGCAAATGGCCGACAACTTGGATGTGATGGCCGGCATCAACCGTCTGCCCGGTGTGCGCTACTCGGTGCTGACGCCCAACCTCAAGGGCTTTGAGGCCGCATTGGCTTCAAAACCCGACGAAATCGTGGTGTTTGGCGCCGCCAGCGAGGCCTTCAGCCAGAAGAACATCAATTGCAGCATCGCCGAGAGCATCGAGCGCTTTGCCCCGGTGGTGGTGGCTGCGCGTGACGCGGGCATTTATGTGCGCGGCGTCATGAGCTGCACGGTGGGTTGCCCGTATGAGGGCGACATTGCGCCGGAGCGGGTGGACTACCTGGCCGGGCTCATGAAAGGCATCGGCGTGCAGCATGTCGGTGTGGCCGACACCATCGGCGTGGGCACGCCGCTCAAGGTGCAGCGCGCGGTGGAAGCCACGCTCAAGCACTTTGACCTCAAGGACCTTTCGGGCCACTTTCATGACACCTACGGACAGGCGCTGGCCAATACGCTGATCTGTCTGCAAATGGGCGTCTGGCAGTTTGATACCTCGGTGGCCGGGCTGGGCGGTTGCCCCTATGCCAAGGGCGCCACCGGCAATGTGGCGACCGAGGACGTGGTGTACCTGCTGCACGGCATGGGCATCGAGACCGGCATCGACCTGGACCTGTTGATCGATGCCGGCCAGTTCATCAGCGACTTCTTGCATCGCCCGACCAACTCACGCGCGGGCAAGGCGTTGTTCACCCAGCGGCAAGCCTGATGTGCGGTGCTGAATTGAAGCCCCTGCCTGAAGGCATGCAGCGGGTGGCGCGCGCCCTGCAGGACACCCTGATTGACCGCGAGCTGTTGCGCTTTGACGAAATCTGGGCGGCGGCCGGGCATCCGCATGGCGTTTTCAAGCTGCAACCGGCGGACCTGGTGCACCTGACCGGTGCCCCGGTGGTGGATGTGACGGCAGGAGAAACCGCTTGAGTCCCGAGCCCAAAGCCATGAAATTCCTGGCCGCCAGCGCCAGACACGTCCGCGTCAGCGAGCAAAATTTTGCGCAAACGGTGCCGTCGCCCTGCATGTCGGTGTGCCAGATGGACGCGGCCACGGGCTGGTGCCAGGGCTGCTTTCGTACCCTGGAAGAAATTGGCCAGTGGGGCAATGCCGATGACGCGTTCAAGCGCGTCGTCTGGGCCAGAATCGAGACGCGGCTGGCGCAGTTCGAAGAAACATGAAACACATCACTTGTTACCTGGACTTCATCTCGCCCTACGCCTACCTGGCGTTCGAGCAATTGCCCGAGGCGCTGATGGGCCACAGCACCAGCGTGACTTACAAGCCGGTGCTGTTTGGCGCCTTGCTGAAACACCACGGACAACTGGGTCCGGCCGAAATCGCGGGCAAGCGCGAATGGACTTACCGCCAGGTGCTGTGGCTGGCGCACCAGCACGGCGTTGAACTGCAGTTGCCCGTGACCCACCCGTTCAACCCGCTGGCCTTGTTGCGGCTGGGGCTGGCCTGTGGCGCGCCCGAGCCGCCCAACCGCTATGTCTGTGAGACTGTGTTTCGCCATGTCTGGCAGGGCGGGCTGGAGGCTGCTGACCCGGTTCGCCTGCAGGCGCTCACCCGGCAATTGCAGCCGGCACGCCCGCCAGACAGCGACGAGGTCAAGGCCCGGCTCAAGGCCAATACCGCCGAGGCGATGGCGCTGGGCGTGTTCGGCGTGCCCACGTTCGAGGTCGATGGCAAGTTGTTCTGGGGATTGGATGCCCTGCCCATGTTGCGCGCTTATCTGGCGGGTGATGCGTGGTTTGAGGGGGCGTGGGATGCGGCGGCGACTATTGCGGTGGGGGTAAAGAGGTAGTGCCAAGGTCGCAAAAGGCATAAAACGCTTGACAACGAACACCATGTCGCCGGATGATATCGTGCATTATTAAACTAATGCTTTAAATAAACTCGATATGTACCTCCGGCAAAGTTCCACGCGTTTGGCGCAACTGGCCCGTCAGTTTCCGGCAGTATTGATTCTTGGCGCGCGCCAAGTGGGCAAGACCACCTTGGCACGGCAGGTGTTTTCTGACTTCACTTACCTTGACCTGGAAGACCCGGTGACCCGGGCACTTTTTGCCGAAGACCCGCGTTTCCAATTGGATGCACGCGAGGGCAAGGGACTGATCCTGGACGAAGCACAGCGTCTGCCCATCGTGTTTGATGCGCTGCGCGGTGCCATTGATGCCGATCGCCAGCGTATGGGCCGTTTTGTCATTCTGGGTTCGGCGCAGCCTGCGCTGGTGCGTCAGGTGGCCGAGAGTCTGGCGGGCCGCGTGGGTATTCTGGAACTTAGCCCCCTGACCGTGCAAGAAGCAGGCACGGGCGACGCACCCGTGGCCGACTACCGCACGCTGTGGTTATGCGGTGGTTTTCCGGATGCACTGGGTGCAGCCGCGCGCGGCGGGCATTTCCGGGACTGGTGGGAGGCTTACTTGCGCACCTACGCCGAGCGTGACCTGCCTGCCATGGGCGTGGCGGCAGACCCCTTATTGATACGCAAACTTCTCACCATGCTGGCACACGCGC
>LNAP01001761.1_pt2 | contig 42173 bp, 41 predicted proteins | sample 602601 | NCBI WGS metagenome assembly LNAP01 (sample SAMN02440304, study PRJNA202911) | soil metagenome | biome: Subtropical and temperate rainforests or woodlands; isolation source: soil samples (1 kg each in a 20% v/v slurry with milli Q water) were... ...
CGTCCCAAGTGTTGCGGGCCTTTCCCACCCAGCGCGAGGTAACGCGTTGCGGGTGTAACAGGTCGGCGCGGATGTGCGCCTCATGATCTGCCGAGTGGGCCTGCTTCTGGCAGTCCCTCTACAGCGGACTTTGGATTCTTCTGTTTCGCCCTCTGCAAGTCAAGCCGTCAATGTGCTTTATTCGAAGTAAGCGCATGAGAACGCAAGAAAAAACCTTTAAACAGCAACTGTGTTAGCTTCAATTGCGCAACCCATGACAAGGAAACAGCATGCGAATGTTCTTCTTGACGGCCAGCCTGCTGGTTGGCCTGAGCCCGATGTGCATGGCCGGTCAGGTCTATAAATGGGTGGACGCCCAAGGGGTTACCCACTTTGGCTCCCAGCCACCGCCTGAAGGACAGGCCACGACGGTGATCAAGTCCTCCCCTTCCGCCGCCAAGCCAGCAGCCCCACCGCCTGCTGGGGTCATTGGCGACCAGAAGGCGATTGACCAACAGGTCAAGGAACAGATTGCCGAGCAGCAAGCCCAACTCAAGGCCTTCTGCGAACAGACTCGGACCAATCTGGCGCAACTGCAGAACAACCCGAGGGTACGCGAGGATGTGGAAGGGGAAATGCGCCGCCTCACAGAAGAGGAGCGGCGCCAGCGCATCGACGAAACCCGCAAGCAGATCGAGGAGCACTGCCAATAAATGGCGGTCAGTTAACGTCGCTGATCAATTGGTCGAACTGCGCCAACAGTCGCTGCAACTCGACGCCTTGCCCCGGCCGCTGGGCATAGACCATTTGAGCCATCTCCAGGATGCCCGAGGCGTTGGGCAGCGGCAGGTCATTTTCCAGGATGGCTTTCATGCGCGGCAGGAAAATCCATTGCAGCCATTGCTCGAAGTCCAGCGTGTCGACCGCGAACGGCTCGACACTGGCCAACGCCTCGGCCGACGGCGAAACGCTGCTCCACCAGCCCTGGACCCGCAACTCGCGCTCAATCAACAGCAACTGATCGGCGATCTTGGGAAAACGCGTATCCATCAGAGCGAAACCTTGGCCTTCTGACGGGCCAATGCCGCGCCGGCGGAGTCGCCTTGTTTCTCACGGGCCTGAGCGATCAATTCCCACAGGCTGGCCTGAAGCGCCGGACGACCGTTGGCGAATGTCAGGCCACGGCGGGCCAGTTGCTCGGCTTGCGGCGCATCGCCCTGGGCCATGCGCACCTGGGCCAGGCGATAGAGAACCTGGGGTTCACGCGGCGCAACACGCTGGGCTCGCTCAAGGCTGGAGGACGCACCATTGAGGTCACCACCGGCCTGTTGCTGTTGGGCTGTGGTGAGCAATGCCAGTACTGGACCGTCCAATTGTTCATCAGCGGACAGACCTCCCGAACTGGTCGAGGGAATGCTGCTCGGTGCAGAAGGCATGTTGAAGCTGCCCTGGTCGATTGGTGAAGTATCGATAGGGCCCGGCGTGATCGGCCCTGGCGTGATCGGTGTGCTGCTGATCGGTGCCGACGTCGTGGCGCCGCCACCGGGCACCATCACGACGACACCGGTATCGCCCTGGGGAATCGCCTGGACCTGTCCCTGCACCGGCCGCTGCACCGTCGTTTGACGGAAGCCGCCATTGGCCGAGACCCGCTCGCTATTGGAAACGGCAGTGCCGGAATCGACAACCGGAATCGAACCGCGTTGTACGGTAGAGCAACCGCTGAGCAATGCCACGGCCGTAACCGCTGGAATCAACCACTTGTTCACTTGAAACCCTCTTTGCTTAATTCATCCAGTCCTTGACCCAATCCATGACCGATTCGGCGGGGTTTGGAATGCCACAGGCTGCACCGGGTGGTGGTTCGCTGCCGCGAATATACGGCATCTGCACCGCGCCCGGGCAACTGGCGTCGGAGCCTTGGCCGGTGCGCGAATCCACCCAGGCCTGAACGATATTGTCTGGTTGCGGCATGTCCAGCGGCAACGGATCGGCCTTGCGCATGAAACTGGTCCAGACCTGCAATGCCCCGGTGGCGCCAGTGAACGGGGTCTTGCCATTGTCGTCACGGCCGAGCCAGACCACTGCCAGCAGGTCCTGGCTGAAACCGGCAAACCAGCTGTCGCGCGAGTCGTTGCTGGTACCGGTCTTGCCCGCCAGGGTCAGGTTACGCGGTAGTACGTTATAAACCGAACTGCCGGTGCCTTCACGCATGACCCGTTGCATGGCGCTCTGGATCAGATAAATGGACGCGGGATCAAAACGCTGCTGGATCTGGAACGGATAGCGCTTGAGCGGCTCGCCGTCGGCGGTAAGCACGCTGCGAATGCCGCGCATCGGCGTGTTGAAGCCACCGTTGGCCAGTGTCTGGTACATGGCTGCCACTTCAATCGGCGTGAGGCCACCGGCTCCCAGCAGCATCGATGGGAATGCCGGGAATTCGCGACTGACACCCAGGCGGGCCAAGGTCTTGAGGACGTTCGGCACGCCGATTTCAAGCCCGAGGCGAGCCGTCGACAGGTTGTAGGAATGCGCAAGCCCCTGGTACAGGAACACCGTACCGTGGGAGCGGCGATCATAATTCTGCGGCTTCCACACCTGACCGTCCGCGCCCTTGACCGAGAACGCCTCGTCGGACAGCCAACTGGTCAGGGTGTACTGGCTCGGTTTTTCCAGGGCGGTGAGGTAGACCGCCGGCTTGATCAGGGAGCCGATCGGGCGGACCGCATCGAGCGCCCGGTTGAAACCGGCAAAACTGGCCTGCCGACTGCCGATCATGGCCTGGACTTCGCCGGTTTCCGGGTTGGTCACCACCATCGCGGCTTCCACTTCATCAGAGCCCTTGCGCCCGGCCAGTCGCTTGAAGGTGTCATTGACCGATGCTTCGGCCTTCATCTGCAGGATCGGGTCGAAACTGGTGAAGATCCGCAGGCCTTCTTCGGTCAAGTCTTCATCGCGGTAGTCTTCACGCAGTTGACGCTTGACCAGGTCCATGAAACCAGGAAACGAGCTGTCGGCCAGACTGCCGCGCTTGGTCACGCCCAAAGGCATCTTCTTCGCCGCTTCGACTTGCTCGGCCGTCGCCACGCCTTGCTGTTGCAGCAAGTCGAGTACCAGATTGCGCCGCTCGAGGGCGCGCTCCGGATTACGCCGCGGGTTATAGGAGGACGGCCCTTTCACCATCCCCACCAGCAATGCCACCTGATGCAGCTTGAGCTCGGACAGCGGCTGGCTGAAGAAGAACTGGCTGGCCAGGCCGAAACCGTGAACCGCTCGCTGGCCGTCCTGGCCGACGAAAACTTCGTTGAGATACGCCTCGAGAATCTCCCGCTTGTCGTAGTGCAGCTCCAGCAACAGCGCCATCATGGCTTCGGTAAGCTTGCGGCTGAGGCTGCGCTCGTTGGTCAAATAGAAGTTCTTGACCAATTGCTGGGTCAGGGTACTGCCGCCCTGGCGCATACGGCCTGAGGAGGTGTTGACCCAGATGGCCCGGGCAATCGACTTGGGCGAGACGCCGAAGTGATGGTAGAAATCGCGGTCCTCGACAGCGATCAGCGTATCGAGCAGGAACGGGGGCACCTGGTCGATCTTGATCAGGATCCGGTCTTCAAGGTTCTTGGGGTAGAGGCCACCGATCAGCAGCGGTTCAAGGCGCACCACTGACAGCTTCGCATTGTTGGCACCGGTCAGCGCAGCCACGTAGTCGCCGGAGAAACGCACTCGCACCGCCTGTGCCTGCTCCATGCCTTCATAGAACTGGAAACCACGGGTATTGAGGTCGACGGTATTGCCATTGACGGACGCGGCACCCGGGCCATTGGCAACGCTTTCACGGCGATAGCCGAGAGCATCGAGCTCGGTCAGGAAATCGTCCCGACTCAGCTTTTGTCCGACGAACAGCTCCAGGGGCCTGGCGTAGACCTTGGCCGGGATGGTCCAGCGCTTGCCGGAGAACTTCTCCTGGACCACGGCATCGAGGTAGACCGCAAAGCCAGCGAGCACGACGAGGCCCACCAGGCCGAGTTTAAGGGCCCAGCCCAGCCAGGGCCGCAAGCGACTGGCGGGTGGTTTCTTGGGGGTACGGGGGGATCGGGTACGAGTCATGGCGGCGGATTATACGCACTTTGCCGCGGTTCAACATGACCACACAACGGCCCCCTCCTGTTTGCGTTAACGCGGCTTGCCGCCATAATGACGGCCTTGAATTTTCCCAGTCTCTGAAGGATCGCCCGTGAGCCAGTCCCTGATCGCTGCCCTGCAAAACCCGGCCCTCTATCCGCATCCCGTCGAAGGGTTCCAGGTCATCGAGACCCACATTTCCTGGGTATTGCTCACCGGGCCGTATGCCTACAAATTCAAAAAACCGGTCAATTTCGGCTTCCTTGATTTCACCAGCCTCGAGGCACGCAAGCATTTCTGCGGGGAAGAACTGCGCTTGAACCAGCGCCTGACCCAGGATCTGTACCTGGAAGTCATGCCGATTACCGGCACCCCGCAAGCGCCACAACTGGGTGGCGAAGGTCCGGCCATCGAATACGCCCTGAAGATGCGTCAGTTCCCCCAGAGCCAACTGCTCAGCACGCTCCAGGCCAACGGCGAACTGACCACCGCGCACGTTGACGAAATGGCCGCGCAGATCGCCCGCTTCCATCTCTCTACGCCCACCGTGCCTGCCGAAAACGCCGCCGGCACCCCCGACAGCGTTATGGCACCGGTGCGGCAGAACTTCGAACAGATTCGTCCGTTCCTCAGTGACAAGGCTGACCTGTTGCAGCTCGAAGCCCTGCAAGCCTGGGCCGAAAGCAGCTTCGAACGCCTCAAACCGCTGTTCACTCAACGCAAGACTGAAGGTTTCATCCGCGAATGCCACGGTGACATCCACTTGGGCAACGCCACGGTGATCGATGGCAAGGTAGTGATTTTCGACTGCATCGAGTTCAACGAGCCGTTCCGCTTCACCGATGTCTATGCCGACACTGCATTCCTGGCGATGGACCTGGAAGACCGCGGCCTCAAGTCGCTGGCGCGACGTTTCGTCAGCCAATACCTGGAGCTGACCGGCGACTATCAAGGCCTGGAGCTGCTGAACTTCTACAAAGCCTACCGCGCCCTGGTCCGCGCCAAGGTCGCGCTGTTCAGCATGCCGGCCGAAGCCGACCCGGTGCAGCGCGCCACAACCCTGCGCCAATACCGCAACTACGCGAACCTGGCCGAAAGCTACAGCACCATTCCCTCGCGCTTTCTGGCCATCACCCACGGCGTTTCGGCCGTTGGCAAAAGCCATGTCGCGATGCGCCTGGTGGAAGCCCTGGGCGCCATTCGCTTGCGCTCGGACGTTGAGCGCAAGCGTCTGTTTGGTGAGCAGCAAGTGCCCAATGATCCACAAGCCGGCATCTATAGCAGCGGCGCCAGCGACGCCACTTATGCCCGCTTGCATGAAATCGCTGGTGTCATCCTGCATGCCGGGTTCCCAGCAGTGATCGACGCCACGTACCTCAAACACGATCAGCGCGATGCGGCGGCGAAAGTTGCCGAGGCCAAGGGCGCTCCGTTCCTAATCCTCGATTGCAATGCGCCACAAGCGGTTATCGAAAGCAGGCTGGCGCAGCGTCAGGCCGATCAGACAGATCCGTCCGACGCAAATCTGGCCGTTATCGCCGCCCAACAGGCCAGCCGCGAAGCACTCACCCCTGCGGAAATCCTGTGCAGCAAACGGGTCCAGACCAATGAAAGCGGCACGCTCGACATCGTGGTCGCGCAGATTCGTCAACGCTTGCCAGGCCTGTAAAAAACTATTTCGGCCGTGGAGTCTGCCCACCCTTCACGGCCGTCAAACAGTGGCACTATACTGGCGTCATAAAACCAACAGGTGATATGAAATGAGCCTACCCAAGCTTCTCAGTACCCCGCTTTATGCTTTGCTGCGCGAAGACGACATTGCCGGTTTCAACAACGAACGGCCACACGGCCCGGTTGATATGCGTGGCGGCGATTTTCGCGGTCTGGATCTGCGAGAGCTCAATGCCGACGACGTGGATTTCACCGACGCTTACTTCCGCTCCGCGGATTTGCGCGGCATCGATTTTCGCAAGTCGTCCCTGGAAGGTGCCAGCCTGGCCCATGCGCAAATATCGGGCGCCTATTTCCCGGCAGAACTGTCTGCCGACGAAATTCTGATGTCGATGAACTTTGGCACCCGGCTGCGCTACCGCACCCGCTGAATCGGGCCGAATCTGCCGTCAACCCAATTGATCTCCAGCGCCCCTGCCTGCGCTGGACGCTGCATCTTGCCGCGCGCCCCCACCTATCGTGCGTAATGCATTAGAAGCTTTTGCTTCAAATCCCACCAAAGAATCACGTTTTTCCTACTGACCGCTACACTCCTGAGAAGCTTGCCCACTGCACCAGTCGGCCGTCGCAAGGAGGTTCGATGAATGATGAACTGCAACACCTGAAGAACCTGGGCAAGACATCAGCCCAGTGGCTGCATGCCGTGGGCATCCACAGCGCCTCGGATCTGCGCCGCCTCGGAGCGGTTGATGCCTATCGCGCAGTACGCACTCGCGGGTTCCGGGCTTCGAAGGTGTTGCTCTATGCCATTGAGGGCGCATTGATGGATGTGCACTGGAATGACATCCCCGCCGAACGCAAGGAAGCCTTGAACAAACAATTGGACGCCGTTTCGACGCGTCACAAAGCCTGACCATTCTCCTTGTTTGTCGCCACACGGCCTGCGCTTGAAAGTTATTTGGGCCAATCCAAAAAACAACGTTTGACATGGTAATGAGAATCGCTATGATTAGCGCATCCGGTCGCGAGACTGGTCGATATTTGAAAAGCCCTTGGTTCGGACTTTCAGATATCTCCTCATCAGGCTAATCACGGTTATTTGACCCGACTTTTGTCGGGTCTTTTTTTGTCTGGAGGAAATGCGCTGTGTTCACGCATCTGCGCGCAGTAATCCTGAGGGGGAGTGGCCTTGGTGTACCACACGTAATCTGCCATGACCGATGTCATCTCGCTGCCCTCCTCGGCCAGCATCAGGACGGTCGGCGCCTCACTGGCCCCCAAGTCCAGCACATGCAGCGGCACCCCAACGTCTTTCCGTCCATGCCAGGCACCGGCGAACAATAACGCAGGTAATGGCGCAGCCAGCAGACGTTCGGCCATGCGTCGGTCACGTTGTTGCTGGACAGCCAGCATCGCCGGCATCTGAGATTCGGGCAGCAGGCCGCAATGGGATTGGCGAATCTGCTCCAGCAACTGATCCTTCACACTTGCCGCATTCGCACGGGCGCCTCGCAAGTCCGGCGCCTGCCGGTAGACGCGCTGGATCTCGGCGGCGTCCAGATTGGCGGCCAACAACCGATAGCGTTGCGTCAGGGCAAACTCCACGACCGGACCATACAGGCTCCAGTCCCATCCCGGCGACCAATCCAGGGCACCGGGAAGATCAGTTGGCAAGGCAGGTAACTGGCGGACCGCATCAACACGAGGCTGCTGGTGGGGTGTCAGCATTTCCAGCAGGAGGCTGCCCTGGGCCCGTTGCGCGGCCAGGGCCTGAAGCAGCCATAGCTGCAGCGCGTGGTGATCCGGATTGTCGTGCTGCTCGCCGACCACCACTCGCGGCGCCCGTGCCAGACGCTCGATCAACGCTTGAGGCGTGATGGCCCGGCCACTGTGCAAATCAAGGATCTGCCCGTCGACCGGGGGCGGCGCAGTGCTCTGACAGGCCGTCAGCACACTCAATGCCAGAATCAGGATCAGGCGCACGTCTACATCCTCAGGCAACCCTCAGCGGGCGATGATCAATGGATGTCCGCGCTCCGGATGGGGTTGCACCAGCACTTCCAGGCCAAACACTGCTTTGAGCGGTTCCGGGCGCAGCACTTGTTGCGGCGTGTCCAGGGCCACCGGCCGGCCGGACGCGAGCAACAACAGGCGATCACAATAACGCGCTGCCAGGTTCAGGTCATGCAGGATCACCAATACGGCCGCGCCGCGATCGGCAAACTCACGCACCGCTTGCAGGATGGTGTGCTGGTGCAGTGGATCGAGCATCGAGGTCGGTTCGTCGAGCAGCAGGGTCTGCCCCGCTTCCCCTGGCCACAACTGTGCCAAGACCCGCGCCAGGTGCACCCGCTGACGCTCGCCGCCCGACAGCGCCAAGTAACTGCGACCGTGCAGATGCGCCGCGTCTGCAGCGTGCAACGCCAAGGCAACGATTTGCTCATCACGCACTCGACCACACTGATGAGGCAGGCGCCCCATGCCGACTACTTCCTCGACGCGGAAGGCAAAATCCAGGGTCGATGACTGCGGCAATACCGCCAGGCGGCGGGCACGCTCGGCGCCGTCCCACTGGGACAAAGGCCGATCATCGAGCCAGACCTGTCCCTGCGCAGGAGGCAATTGACCGCACAGCCCCGCCAGCAAAGTACTTTTACCTGCACCGTTGGGCCCGAGCACGCCCAGCACCTGACCGGGATGCAAATCAAGATTGACATCAGCCAACACGGTCTTGCGACCCCGCTGGATGTGCAGGTTCTGCGCTCGTAACATCAGGCGCGTCCTCGCAGCAATAAATAGAGGAAGAACGGCGCCCCGATGAATGCCGTGACGATGCCGATCGGCAGTTCCGCCGGAGCCAGCGCCAGACGCGCCACCAGATCGGCGAACAGCAGCAGGCTCGCCCCTGCCAGCACCGAAGCCGGCAACAGAACGCGATGATCGGGGCCGGCCATCAACCGTACCAGATGCGGCACTACCAGCCCGACAAAGCCGATCATGCCCGCCGCCGCCACTGCCGCGCCAACCCCCAGGGCCGTGCAAAACACCAGTTCACGCTTGAGCCCTTCGACATCAACGCCCAAATGGGCGGCTTCGGATTCACCCAGCAACAGAGCATTGAGTGCCCGGGCCCGTCGTGGCAGCCAGAGTGCTACGCCAACGCTGACCAGCAACAGCGGCCACAACCGCGCATAGCTGGCACCATTCAGGCTCCCCAGGTTCCAGAACGTCAAGGTGCGCAGGGTCGCGTCGTCCGCCAGGTAAGTGAACAAGCCCACCGCCGAGCCGGACAGCGCGGTCAGGGCGATACCGGCCAGGAGCATGGTCGCGACATGGGTCTGGCCGTTGCGCCGGCCGAGGCGATAAACCAATGCCGTAACCCCAAGCCCGCCGAGGAACGCACACAACGACAACACATAGGGGCCGAACGCTTCGGGCAAGCCGCCCAGCGCCGAGCCGCCAACAATGGCGAACGCCGCGCCCAGTGCCGCACCGCTGGACACCCCGACCAGCCCCGGGTCGGCCAACGGGTTGCGGAACAGCCCCTGCATCGCCACCCCGGATAATGCCAATACCCCGCCCACCGCCAGCCCCAGCAGGGTGCGTGGCAGACGGATCTGGCCGAGGATCAGTTCGGCCTGCTCCAGACCTTCGGCGGCCACTGGCAAGCCCATCAAGCGCAACGCCGCGCGCAAGGTATCGAACAGCGGCAAACTCACCGGCCCCAGGGCCAGGGACAGCCAGATCGCCAGCAGACACAACAGGGCCAGGCCAATGAACAAGGTGCGCGGTTTGACCAGAGGGGTCATGGTGCCTTGGCCGGTTCGGTCGGGTAAAAACCGGCCGTCAGCTTCACCAGACTTTGCGGCAACCGCGGGCCTAGCCCGCCGACCAACAGTGTCGGGTCAAGCTCGATAACGCGCCCGGCCCTGGCGGCACGGGTGGAGGAAAGAATCGGATTTTCCCTGAACAACGCCGCACGCGCTTCTTCGCCACTCAACGCGCGATCGGCGAACACCAGTACTTCGGGATTCAGGCTGGCCAGGCTCTCCACCGAAAATGCCTTGTAACCATGGTGTGTCGCCAAGTTGTGACCGCCGGCCTGCTGCACCAGCCAATCGGCGGAGGTGCCCAGGCCTGCGACCATCGGCTTGCCGCCGGAGCTTGCGACCAACAGCAACACGCCGGGGGCCTGTTGCTCAAGCTGGATTTTACTCACTCGAGCTTTCTGTTGGCTGAGCTGCTGTTGATAACTGTCGAACAACTGCGCGGCTTTGGCCTCGGCGCCCAGCAGTTGACCCAGGTGCCGCAGATTGCCCTGAAGGGTCGACAGGTCGGGCGTGGCCGAGAACAGTTCAACCTGTACCCCGGCGCTGCGGATCTGCGACAGCACCGGTGGCGGCCCCATTTCTTCGGTGCCCACGAGGATTTGCGGACGCAGGCTCAATACCCCCTTGGCCGAGAGTTGTCGCTGATAACCGATGCTGGGTAAATCCCGCAAGGCCTCGGGATGCTGGCTGGTGGTGTCCACGCCCACCAGTTTCGACTCACCGCCCAGCGCGCTGACCCATTCGGACACCGCCCCGCCGGCACTGACCCAGCGCTGCGGCAGTTCAGCCGCCACCAAGCCCTGGCTGGCTAACATGACGACACAGAGCGTGACAACACGGATATTCAGGCGCATCGGGCAGATTCCTCGAAGAAATGTTCACAGGGCCGGGCATGACCCCCTCAGGCAAAGTATCCTCAGCCCCCTGCGAAGGAGGCGCCATTTGATAATTGTTTTCATTTGGACGTCAAGCATGAACCTTTGGGAGGCTCGCTCCCACATAAACTCGCTCACTGATAACCATAGAGACCCACATGAAGTTTCTTTGTACCGGCGCCGAATTGCCTGACAACAGCAGTCGCGGTTTCGACCTCGATGGGCGCAAGTTGCTGGCGGTGCGTCGCGCCGGCCAGGTGTATGTCTATCTCAACCGCTGCCCGCACCGCGGCGTACCGCTGGAATGGCGGCCCAATGAGTTTCTCGACCCCAGCGCCAGCCTGATCCAGTGCGCCACCCACGGCGCACTGTTTCTGATTGAAAGCGGTGAATGCGTCGCCGGCCCCTGCGCCGGGCAGTCCCTGGCTGCGTTAGAGAGCCGGGAGGACGAACAAGGCATCTGGGTCGAGCAACACCGGTAACGAGCGGTCCACCCACATTTGCTCGGGCGTCAGCGTCACCCCGTAGGCCAGCACTTCCACGCCCGCGGCCACAGCGTCGCGCAACGCCGCCGCGTACAGCGGGTCGATTTCCTGTGCCGGGCGCACGGCGTCGATCCCGCTCAGGTTGACACAATACAACTGCACCGCCCGCACGCCGTCCCGGGCCAGGTGAGCGAGTTCGCGCAGATGCCTGGCTCCCCGCTGGGTCACCGCATCGGGAAACGCCGCCACGGTCGTGCCGTCAAAACCCAACGTGACACTTTTGACTTCGACCCAGGCAGAGCCCTCGTCATAGTCCAGTCGAAAATCGATACGACTGTTTTCCTGACCGTAAGCCACTTCACGCTTGAGCCCGGTAAAACCGTTCAGCTCGCTGATGACCCCGGCACGCAGGGCCTCTTCGATTAGCGGGTTGGCTCGCGCGGTGTTGATGCAGGCCAACCGCCCCTGGGGGGTCTCGCCTATTTCCCAGGTGCCGGGCAATTTGCGCTTGGGATCGCTGGAACGACTGAACCAGACTCGCGCACCTTCGGCCATGCAATTGAGCATCGAACCGGTGTTGGGGCAATGAATCGTCAGCAGTTCGCCATGAACGGTCTCGATATCGGCAAGAAAACGCTTATAACGTCGAATCAGCCGGCCTTCTTCCAGCGCAGGTGAAAAAAGCATCAGCCTTGCCAACTCCGCAGTCCACGCTCGATTCGCTCCACCGCTTCCTGGAGCCGCGGCAAGCTCTGGGTGTAGGCGAAACGCACATGGTGCCCAGCCTGATGGCGACCGAAATCCAGCCCCGGCGTGAACGCCACATGCTCGGTCTCCAGAAAGTGCTGGCAGAACGCAAAAGCATCGCCGCCGAATGCACTAATGTCGGCATACAGGTAAAACGCCCCTTCCGGCTCCACTGCGATGCCGAACCCCAGATCACGCAAGGCCGGTAGCAGAAAGTCGCGCCGCAGCGCGAACTCGGCCCGGCGCTGCTCGAATATCTCGATTGTCGCCGGTTCGAAACAGGCCAACGCCGCGTACTGGGCCATGCTCGGCGCACTGATGTAAAGGTTCTGCGCCAGCTTCTCCAGCTCACCAACAGCCGCCGAAGGGGCCACCAGCCAGCCCAGCCGCCAGCCGGTCATGCCGAAATACTTGGAAAAGCTATTAAGGACGAAAGCTTCGTCGTCGACTTCCAGCACGCTCGCGGCATCGGTGCCATAAGTCAGGCCGTGATAGATCTCATCCACCACCAAGTGACCGTTGTGGCCCTTGATTGCCTTGGACAGGCCGGCCAGTTCGTCCCGGCTGAGAATCGTCCCGGTCGGGTTGGCCGGCGACGCGACCAGCGCACCCACGCTGTTCGAGTCCCAATAGCGGTTCACCAGGTCCGGGGTCAGCTGGTAGCGCACGTCCGGGCCTACCGGCACCAATTGAGCCGTACCTTCCACCAGCCGCAGAAAGTGGCGATTGCAGGGGTAACCGGGGTCCGCCAACAGCCAGTGCTTGCCCGGGTCCACCAGCAACGCGCTGGTCAGCAGCAACGCGCCGGATCCGCCCGGCGTGACCAGGATGCGCCGTGGGTCTATGTCCACACCGTAGCGCTGCCCGTAGAAACCGGCGATGGCTTCGCGCAGCTCGGGGATGCCACGGGCCGCCGTGTAACGGGTCTTTCCCGCCGCCAGCGCGGCCTGGCCGGCCTGGATGATCGGCTCAGCCGTGGTGAAGTCCGGCTCGCCGATCTCCAGGTGGATGACATCGTGCCCGGCGGCCTGCAGCTCATTGGCACGGGCCAGGAGCGCCATCACATGGAAAGGTTCGATGGCGCGGCTACGCGCACTGTAGGGCTGAGCCATTAGCCTTCCTTCTGGTAAAAAAGAACCGATTCTACCTAACTCTCCGGCCAACCCAGAAACAACTGCGCAAGCGAGCACGAACTCAGGGCCCGGCCGCTTGCAGCAAATGTCTCCAGCGATCGGCTCAGGCTTGACTAGAATCAAGCATTGAGCAGGTTTGTCACTCCACCAGACTGAACTTGACCACGCTTTGCAAGCCCCGGCCACCGCAGGCTCGACAACCGGGAGTAGCGCGGCCCGATTTGATCTGGTAAGTTCGCCCGCTTGCAGCCGCAGGGCCGGCAGGTGTCGGTGATGGAGCAATCCTGCGTAGTGGATTACAAGAGTAGAGGCGGTCCATTCATGCCCACCCAAGCAAAGCAGAATCAAAATCAGTCGCTCAGCGGGTTTGAGCCGTACGTGCCGCAAGCTGGCGAAGAGTACATGGGCGCCCCCATGCGCGCGCACTTCACCAAGATCCTGAACAAGTGGAAACAGGACTTGATGCAGGAAGTCGACCGCACTGTGGATCACATGAAAGACGAAGCGGCGAACTTCCCTGACCCGGCCGACCGTGCCAGCCAGGAAGAAGAATTCAGCCTCGAACTGCGCGCCCGCGACCGTGAGCGCAAGCTCATCAAGAAAATCGACAAGACGTTGCAACTGATCGAAGACGAAGAATACGGTTGGTGCGAGTCCTGCGGCGTCGAGATCGGCGTCAAGCGGCTGGAAGCACGTCCGACCGCCGACATGTGTGTCGACTGCAAGACCCTGGCGGAAATCAAGGAAAAACAGGTCGGCAAGTAAATTGCCTGGGCTGTCATCGAAAAACGGAGCGTTCACACGCTCCGTTTTTTGTTTCTGATACTTCCCGCACACCCGGTTCCCTTGTGGGAGCGAGCCTGCTCGCGATAGCGGTGGGTCAGCCACATCAATGCCCACTGATAAGACGCTATCGCGAGCAGGCTCGCTCCCACAGAGGGGTGGCTTCGTCAGCAGGATATGTATTCCAACAGCCCGGACCCAGTAACATTCGCTTTATGACCGCCACTGCCCCCTACATCGGCCGCTTCGCCCCCACACCCAGCGGCCACCTGCACTTCGGCTCCCTGGTCGCCGCGCTGGCGTCCTATCTGGATGCCCGGGCTGCGGGCGGGCGCTGGTTGCTGCGCATGGAGGACCTTGACCCACCACGGGAAGAGCCTGGCGCGCAAGCGGCAATCTTGAAGGCACTGCAAAGCTACGGGTTTGAATGGGACGGCGAGATGGTCCGTCAGAGTGAGCGCCATGAGGCCTACGACCAGGTCATCAATCGCCTGCTCAGCCAGGGTCTGGCCTATGCCTGCACCTGCTCGCGCAAACAACTGGAGCCGTATCAGGGCATTTATCCGGGCCTGTGCCGCAACGCCGGTCACGACACCAAAGACGCGGCCATCCGCCTGCGCGTTCCCGAGCTGGCGTATCACTTCAACGACCGAGTACAAGGCCCGTTCCGCCAGCACCTGGGCCGTGAAGTCGGCGATTTCGTGATTCGCCGTCGCGACGGGCTCTATGCTTATCAACTGGCGGTGGTGTTGGACGACGCCTGGCAGGGGGTCACCGATATCGTGCGCGGTGCCGACCTGCTGGACTCCACGCCACGTCAGCTGTACCTGCAAGAGCTGCTTGGCTTGCCACAACCGCGCTACCTGCATGTGCCGCTGATCACCCAGCCGGACGGACACAAACTCGGCAAGTCCTACCGCTCGCCACCGCTGGCGGCCGATCAGGCCACGCCATTGTTGTTGCGGGCACTGCGCGCGCTGGGCCAACAGCCAGGCCCCGAACGGGTCGACGCCAGCCCCCGGGACCTGCTGGACTGGGGCATTCGCCATTGGGATGCGGAGAAGATCCCGCGCACTTTGACCCTGCCAGAGGCGCAAATACGTTGACGGCGCTTGCAGCTTGGCCCCCATCCGTTACCATCGCCGCACGTTTTCGGGCACGCGTTTAAAAAAGAGAGGCCGGGATGTACATCTATCGCTTGGTCCTGCTCCTGGTAGTGGGGATTTATCTGTTCTCCCCGGCCATCATGGATTGGTGGATCGACGGTGCCTGGTATCGGCCCTATCTGCTTTGGCTGATCCTGATCGTCGTGACCTTCATCCTGCAGAGCCAAAAAGATGCCGATGAGCTTTAGCCTGACCCAGATGATCCTGATCAGCGCAGCCTACCTGGCAGTGCTGTTCGGCGTCGCCTGGATCAGCGAACGGGGCATGATCCCCCGGGCGATCATCCGCCACCCGCTGACCTACACCCTGTCGCTGGGCGTCTACGCCAGCGCGTGGGCGTTCTATGGCACGGTCGGACTGGCCTATCAGTACGGCTACGGTTTTCTGTCCAGCTACCTGGGTGTATCGGGGGCATTCCTGCTGGCGCCGGTGCTGCTCTACCCAATCCTGAAAATCACCCGCACCTACCAGCTATCATCCCTGGCCGACCTGTTCGCCTTTCGCTTTCGCAGCACCTGGGCCGGCGCGCTGACCACGATTTTCATGCTGGTGGGCGTATTGCCGTTGCTGGCCCTGCAGATCCAGGCGGTGGCCGACTCCATCAGCATCCTCACCCGCGAACCGGTGCAGCACCGGGTCGCACTGAGTTTCTGCGCGCTGATCATTCTCTTCACGATTTTCTTCGGTTCCCGCCACATCGCCACCCGGGAGAAACACGAAGGCCTGGTGTTCGCCATCGCCTTCGAATCGGTGATCAAACTGATCGCCATCGGCGGCGTCGGCCTCTATGCCCTGTACGGCGTATTCGATGGCCCGCAACAACTGGAGCTGTGGCTGCTGCAGAACCAGACCGCCCTCGCCGCCCTGCACACACCCCTGCAGGAAGGCCCGTGGCGCACGCTGTTGCTGGTGTTCTTCGCGTCAGCGATCGTCATGCCGCACATGTACCACATGACCTTTACCGAAAACCTCAACCCGCGCTCGCTGGTGAGCGCGAGCTGGGGCCTGCCGCTGTTCCTGCTGCTGATGAGCCTGGCGGTGCCGCTGATCCTGTGGGCCGGACTGAAGCTGGGGGCCAGCACCAATCCTGAGTATTTCACCCTCGGCATCGGCATCGCCGCCAACAGCAAGGCCCTGGCGTTGCTGGCCTACATCGGTGGCCTGTCGGCGGCCAGCGGCCTGATCATCGTTACCACGCTGGCGCTGTCGGGCATGGCCCTCAACCATCTGGTGCTGCCGCTCTACCAGCCGCCGGCCGAGGGCAATATCTACCGCTGGCTGAAATGGACCCGCCGCGCACTGATCGTCGCCATCATCATGGCCGGCTACGGCTTTTACCTGATGCTGGGCGACGGACAGGACCTGGCCAACCTCGGCATTGTCGCGTTCGTCGCCACCTTGCAGTTCCTGCCCGGCGTACTGTCGGTGCTGTATTGGCCAACAGCCAACCGCCGTGGTTTTATCGCCGGTCTGCTCGCGGGGATCCTGGTGTGGCTGGTCGCCATGCTGTTGCCACTGCTGGGCAACATGCAGGGCTTCTATATCCCGTTGCTGAACATGATCTACGTGCTCGACGACACCAGTTGGCACATGGCGGCCATCGCCTCGCTGGCGGCGAACGTGCTGATGTTCACCCTGATTTCACTGTTCACCAACGCCAGCAGCGAAGAGGCCAGCGCCGCCGAAGCCTGCGCGGTGGACAACGTTCGCCGCCCCCAGCGTCGGGAACTGCACGCCGCTTCACCCCAGGAGTTCGCCACGCAACTGGCCAAGCCCCTGGGCGCCAAGGCCGCGCAAAAAGAAGTCGAACAGGCCCTGCGCGACCTCTACCTGCCCTTCGATGAACGCCGTCCATATGCCCTGCGTCGCCTGCGGGACCGGATCGAAGCCAACCTGTCCGGCCTGATGGGCCCCAGCGTGGCCCAGGACATGGTCGAGACGTTCCTGCCCTACAAGGCCGGCGGCGAGAACTATGTCACTGAAGACATCCACTTCATCGAGAGCCGTCTGGAAGACTACCACTCGCGCCTCACCGGCCTGGCCGCCGAACTGGACGCCTTGCGCCGTTATCACCGCCAGACCTTGCAGGAACTGCCGATGGGCGTGTGCTCCCTGGCCAAGGACCAGGAAATCCTGATGTGGAACAAGGCCATGGAGGAACTGACCGGAATCGCCGCCCAGCGCGTGGTCGGTTCACGCCTGAGTACCCTGAGTGAGCCGTGGAAAGGCCTGCTGCAAGGCTTCATCGACCTGCCGGATGAGCATTTGCACAAGCAGCACCTGGCCCTCGACGGCCAGACTCGCTGGTTGAACCTGCACAAGGCGGCGATCGACGAGCCGCTGGCGCCGGGTAACAGTGGCCTGGTATTGCTGGTGGAAGACCTCACCGATACTCAGATGCTCGAAGACAAGCTGGTCCACTCCGAACGGTTGGCAAGCATCGGTCGGCTGGCCGCCGGGGTGGCCCACGAAATCGGCAACCCGATCACCGGCATCGCCTGCCTGGCGCAAAACCTGCGCGAAGAGCGCGAGGACGACGGCGAACTGACGGAAATCAGCGGCCAGATCCTCGAACAGACCAAGCGTGTGTCGCGTATCGTCCAGTCACTGATGAGCTTCGCCCATGCCGGCGGCCACCAGCACAACGACGAGCCCGTCTGTCTGGCCGAAGTGGCCCAGGACGCCATTGGTCTGCTGGCCCTGAACCGGCGCAATTTCGAGGTGCAATTCTTCAACCTGTGCGACCCGGATCACTGGGTCGACGGCGATCCCCAGCGGCTCGCCCAAGTACTGATCAACCTGCTCTCCAACGCCCGCGACGCCTCACCTGCGGGCAGCGCGGTGCGGGTCAAGAGCGAAGCCAGCGAACACACGATCGACCTGATCGTCGAAGACGAAGGCAGCGGTATCCCCCAGAACATCATGGACCGATTGTTCGAACCTTTCTTCACCACCAAGGACCCGGGCGAAGGCACCGGTCTGGGCCTTGCACTGGTCTATTCCATCGTTGAAGAGCATTATGGACAAATCACCATCGACAGCCCGGCCGATGTACAAAGCCAACGCGGCACCCGTATACGGGTGACCTTGCCGCGTCATGTCGAAGCGACGTCCGCTGTGAACTGAGACCGTCGAGAGAATCGAATCAATGCCGCACATTTTGATCGTCGAAGACGAAACAATTATCCGCCGCCTGCTGGAACGCAATCAGTACCAGGTCAGCGAAGCCGGTTCAGTGCAGGAAGCACAAGAACGTTTCAGCATTCCAACGTTTGACCTGATCGTCAGCGACCTGCGCTTGCCTGGCGCCCCCGGCACCGAACTGATCAAGCTCGGCCAGGGCACGCCGGTGCTGATCATGACCAGTTACGCCAGCCTGCGCTCGGCGGTGGACTCCATGAAAATGGGCGCGGTGGACTACATCGCCAAGCCGTTTGACCACGACGAGATGCTCCAGGCCGTGGCCCGCATCTTGCGCGACCGACAGACGGCGGCCAGCCATGCGCCGGAACCGGCGAGCAAGGCGACAGCCTCCACCAAAGGCGGCGCCGGCAACCATAACGGCGAAATCGGCATCATCGGCTCCTGCCCGCCCATGCAGGACTTGTACAGCAAGATCCGCAAAGTGGCGCCCACCGACTCCAATGTCCTGGTCCAGGGCGAGTCCGGCACCGGCAAGGAGCTGGTAGCCCGTGCGCTGCATAACCTGTCCCGACGGGCCAAGGCCCCGATGATTTCGGTGAACTGCGCGGCGATCCCGGAAAGCCTGATCGAGTCCGAACTGTTCGGTCACGAAAAGGGTGCGTTCACGGGTGCCAGCGCCGGGCGCGCCGGGCTGGTGGAAGCGGCGGACGGCGGGACGCTGTTCCTCGATGAAATCGGTGAACTACCCCTTGAAGCCCAGGCACGTTTGCTGCGGGTGCTTCAGGAAGGCGAGATCCGTCGGGTCGGGTCGGTGCAGTCGCAGAAAGTCGACGTGCGCCTGATCGCGGCCACGCACCGCGATCTCAAGAGCCTGGCGAAGATCGGCCAGTTCCGTGAAGACCTGTATTACCGTTTGCACGTCATCGCCTTGAAGCTGCCGGCCCTGCGCGAGCGTGGCGCCGACGTCAACGAAATCGCCAATGCTTTCCTTGCCCGCCAGAGCGCGCGGGTCAACCGCACCGATCTCAAGTTCGCCCCGGATGCCGAACAGGCCATCCGTCACTACGCCTGGCCGGGTAACGTTCGAGAGCTGGAAAACGCGGTAGAGCGAGCAGTGATCCTCTGCGAGAGCCCGGAAATCTCGGCCGACCTGCTAGGCATCGACATCGAGCTCAGTGACCTGGACGATGACGAGTTCATCGGCCTGGCCCCGCAACAGGGTGGTGCCAACAACTCCAGTCACGAGCCTACCGAAGACTTGTCCCTGGAAGATTACTTCCAGCATTTCGTCCTCGAACACCAGGACCACATGACTGAGACCGAACTGGCGCGCAAGCTGGGGGTTAGCCGCAAATGCCTGTGGGAACGCCGCCAGCGCCTGGGTATCCCACGCCGCAAGACCGGGGTCGCCAGCGAAAGCTGAGGTGCGCGGGTAACACCGCCCAATGTGAAAAAACTGTTACCTCAGCTTTTTCACGTAACAGAAGCCGGGGTTTACGGTAACGAAACCCCGGCTTTTTTTCGCCCCGAAAAAACCAACAACCCCGCCAGCCCCCCGACTTTGCTGGGGTTTGCAAAAGTTGGCACGCACCCTGCTATAGCTTTGGTACAAGAACAATAACAAACCGTGTAAACGACAATAAAAATAAGACGAATCGACTCACGCACAATAAAAACAAGACGGCGAGAGGCGCAGCTAACTGATTCTTTTGGAGAGGCGTTGTATTTGGGGCTCCGAAAACAATAAAACTGTCCCAAGACAGGTGCCTGAACTGGTTGGATCGATTGATCACTGCAACACAGCGACCAAAGCAATCCGTTTGCTCTTGACTCCCGAATGGGAGTGTCACGCAGGGAAAACCTCGTGGCGCGGGCACTCAACAAAAACAAGAAGCCCGAAATCAATAATAAAAACAGAGCACGCAACTAATTCTGGGGGAGCTTCGGCTCCCCCTGTGGTTTCTGTCGTTCCGTCTCCCCCGCAGCCTACAAAGCTTGTAGCTTGAGGCTTGCAGCTCAAAACTCCTGTGTCCTACACCATCCCTCGACTAAATGCTAGAATCCCCGCCCATCATGCGGTCACTCTTCGTTTTTGGCCGAATATTCCTTCAAACAGTGCATCCCATGCTGAAGAAGCTGTTCCAGTCATTCCGTTCTCCCTTGCGTCGTACGCAACACATTCGCAGCACGCCTGAAGTGCTCAACAGTGGCCAGCATTCGTTGCAAAAGGCCCAGTTCAGCCGTTACGCGGTGAACATCGTCGAACGCCTGCAGAACGCCGGCTACCAGGCTTATCTGGTGGGCGGATGTGTGCGTGACATGCTGCTCAACATCACGCCCAAGGATTTCGACGTCGCCACCAGCGCCACGCCGGAACAGATCCGCGCCGAATTTCGCAACGCACGGATCATTGGTCGGCGCTTCAAGCTGGTCCACATCCACTTCGGCCGCGAAATCATCGAAGTGGCGACATTTCGCGCCAACCACCCGCAAAACGATGAAGAAGAAGACAGTAGCCAGTCTTCGCGCAACGAGAGCGGGCGCATCCTGCGCGATAACGTCTACGGCACGCTGGAAGAAGACGCGCAACGCCGCGACTTCACCATCAACGCCCTGTATTACGACCCGGTCAGCGAACGCATCCTCGACTACGCCAATGGCGTACACGACATCCGCAATCGCCTGATCCGCCTGATCGGCGACCCCAAGCAGCGTTACCAGGAAGACCCGGTGCGCATGCTGCGAGCCGTGCGTTTCGCCGCCAAGCTGGATTTCGGCATCGAAAAACACAGCGCCACGCCGATCCGCGAATTGGCGCCGATGCTGCGGGAAATCCCGTCGGCCCGTCTGTTCGAGGAAGTGCTCAAGTTGTTCCTGTCGGGCAACGCGGCGGACACCTTTGAAATGCTGGTGGACCTGCAACTGTTCGACCCGCTGTTCCCGGCCAGCGCCGAAGCGCTGGAGCACAACCCGACCTACACCCACACCCTGATCAGCGAAGCGTTGATCAACACCGATCTGCGCATCAAGCAGAACAAACCGGTGACCCCGGCCTTCCTGTTTGCCGCACTGCTCTGGCCTGCCCTCCCGGCCCGGGTGCTGCGCCTGCAGGAGCGCGGCATGCCGCCAATCCCTGCCATGCAGGAAGCCGCCCACGAGCTGATCAGCGAACAGTGCCAGCGTATCGCGATTCCGAAACGCTTCACGATGCCGATCCGCGAAATCTGGGACATGCAGGAACGCCTGCCACGGCGCAGCGGCAAACGTGCCGACCTGCTGCTGGACAACCCGCGTTTCCGGGCTGGCTACGACTTCCTGCTACTGCGTGAAAGCGCCGGCGAACAAACCGATGGCCTCGGTGAATGGTGGACTGACTACCAGGACGCCAACGACAGCGAGCGCCGCGACATGATCCGCGAACTCAGTGGTAAGGACGACGGTGCCAGCGGCCCGCGCAAGCGTCGTCGCAGCAGCGGCGCCAAGCGTAAACGTGCCGGTGTCCCGAGCGCTTCGGACGAGTAATCGATGGAGCGCATCTACATCGGCATGGGCAGCAACCTCGCCGAGCCCGCCGAACAATTGCGCAGCGCTGTCCAGGCGCTGGCGCAACTGCCCGACACGCAACTGACGGGCGTGTCAGCGTTCTACCAGAGCGACTCCCTGCTGCCTGGCCAGCCACGCTACACCAATGCGGTCGCGGCGCTGGACAGTCGCCTGGCGCCGCTGGACCTGCTCGATGCGCTGCAAGCCATCGAAACCGGGCAAGGTCGCGAACGCCTGGAGCGCTGGGGTCCGCGCACCCTGGACCTGGACATTCTCCTGTTCGGCGATCGCCTGATCGACGAGCCCCGCCTGAAAGTCCCTCACTACCACATGCATGCCCGGGCCTTCGTACTCTATCCCCTCGCAGAACTGGCACCCGCCGACCTGCGCCTGGCCGATGGAAGGCTGCTCAAGGACCTGCTTGCAGCGTGCCCGTTTGTCGGCCTGGAACGCTTGCCCTCCAACTGACGTAGATAGCCTGTGGGAGCGAGCCTGCTCGCGACAGCGGTGATTGAACCAATGCAAATGTCGACTGACACACCGCAACCGCGTGCAGGCTCGCTCCCACAAGATTCGGACCCTACAGTCACTTTCGAGACTCCCCCCCACGCTGAAACGCATCAGTAACCCCGGTAACACCCGGCGGTAACACATCCAATTGACTTCCCGGGTACTCCTCACGACTATAGGCGTCCCGTCGCCGCCAACGCGGCGCTAAAGGGCGCAATCCAGGCCTTACAAGCACCACGCATAGAGGGTGCGCCTGTATAAATGACGAATCATGCGCGTTACTCGCAGTAGTTCAAGGAGGTGTTCTCAGTCAGGGAAACCGATTGAGAACATCCCCTGGCGCCTAATGAGGACTTTTTCATGCCAGCTATTACCCTGACCACGCTGCAAGGTCTCAAGCAAAAAGGTGAAAAAATCACCATGCTGACCTGCTATGACGCAACTTTCGCCCACGCCTGCAATGAGGCCGGTGTCGAAGTGCTGCTGGTGGGCGATTCCCTCGGCATGGTGCTGCAAGGTCACGACAGCACGCTGCCGGTGACCACCGCCGAGATGGCCTATCACGTGGCCGCCGTCAAACGCGGTAACACCGATGCACTGATCCTTGCCGACCTGCCATTCATGGCCTACGCCACCCTCGAACAAACCATGACCAACAGCGCCATGCTGATGCAGGCCGGCGCCCACATGGTGAAAGTAGAAGGCGCGTTGTGGCTGGCCGATTCCATTCGCCTGCTGGCCGAACGCGGCATCCCGGTGTGCGCACACCTGGGCTTGACGCCCCAAGCGGTGAACATCCTCGGTGGCTACAAGGTTCAGGGCCGCAATGAAAACCAGGCCCGTCAGATGCGCGCCGATGCGATCGCGCTGGAGCAGGCGGGTGCCGCGATGTTGCTGCTCGAATGCGTGCCCAGCGAACTGGCGGAGGAAATCACCCAGGCGGTGAAGATCCCGGTCATCGGCATCGGCGCCGGCAGCGCCACCGACGGCCAGGTACTGGTGCTGCATGACATGCTCGGCTTGTCGATCACCGGTCGCGTACCCAAGTTCGTGAAGAACTTCATGGCCGGGCAAGCGACCATCCAGGCCGCCCTGGGCGCCTACGTTGCCGAAGTCAAAGCGGCGACCTTCCCTGGCGTCGAGCACGGATTTTCTGCATGAACACCGTCAAAACCGTACGCGAACTGCGGGCCGCCGTGGCCCGCGCCCGCAGCGAAGGCAAACGCATTGCTTTCGTGCCGACCATGGGCAACCTGCACAGCGGCCATATGGCGCTGATCACCAAAGCGGCGCAGCGGGCCGACTTCGTGGTGGCGAGCATTTTCGTCAACCCGCTGCAATTCGGTGCCGGCGAAGACCTGGACAAATACCCGCGCACTTTGGCTGCCGATCAGGAAAAACTGCTCCAGGCCGGCTGCCATCTGCTGTTCGCTCCAACCGTCGAAGAAATGTACCCCGACGGCATGGCCGGACAGACCCGGGTCAGTGTCCCGCAACTGTCCGAAGGCCTGTGCGGCGCCAGCCGTCCGGGGCATTTCGAGGGCGTGGCAACGGTGGTCAGCAAACTGTTCAACATGGTCCAGCCTGACCTTGCGGTGTTCGGCCAGAAGGACTTCCAGCAACTGGCGGTGATCCGCGCGCTGGTCCATGACCTGAACATGCCGATTCAGATCATCGGTGAGCCGACCGTTCGCGCCGAAGATGGCCTGGCGCTGTCGTCACGCAACGGCTTCCTCAGCCCTGAACAACGCGCGGTGGCACCCGTGGTCTATCGCAGCCTGAGCCAGATTGCCGAGGCGATCAGGCTGGGGCGGCGGGATTTCCCGGTGCTGGTGGCCGAGCAGGTCAAGCAACTGGAAACTGCCGGCTTGCGTCCTGATTATCTGGAAGTCCGCCACGCCCGTACCTTGCGTCCGGCCACGGCCGAGGATCGTGATCTGGTGATTCTGGTTGCCGCTTTCCTGGGCACCACCCGGTTGATCGATAACCTGCACCTGGACCTCGACGCACTCGCCTGAACACCCTAGCCCAATGGGGGCCTTGTGGGAGCCAGGCTTGCTCGCGATAGCAGTCTAAAAGTCGACATATGTGTTGAATTTGACGGCGTCATCGCGAGCAAGCTTTGCTCCCACAGCCTTCGCTTCCACAAGGGATAGACGGTGTTTTACAGACTGCATTCTCACATCTCTTGTGTATTGCTGCCTCCAGAGCCTTCGGGCAAACTGCCCGCCGTTCGGACCCGACCAGAGGAAACATTCATGCACGCCATCATGCTCAAGGCCAAGCTGCACCGCGCCGAAGTCACTCACGCCGTGCTCGACTACGAAGGCTCCTGCGCCATTGATGGTGAGTGGCTGGACCTGTCGGGTATCCGCGAATACGAACAGATCCAGATCTACAACGTCGACAACGGTGAACGCTTCACCACCTATGCAATCCGTGGCGAAGAAGGCTCGCGAATGATTTCGGTCAACGGCGCTGCGGCGCACAAGGCCAAGGTGGGTGACCGGGTGATCATCTGCGCCTACGCCCATTACAGCGAAGCCGAACTGGCCAACTTCAAGCCCCGCATGCTGTACATGGCCCCGGGCAACGAACTGAGCCACACCAGCAATGCCATCCCGGTTCAGGTCGCCTGACCGAACCCTGTGCCGCTCCCTCGGTGTGCAAGCTTGGGGAGCACGCTTTGCTCCCACAGCGGGCATTCCCCAGAATAGGGACTTTTTGCCAGGAAACATCGCCGCGCTTCCGTCTGTCGGACCAATCCCGCCCCTGTTGTATAAAAAAGTACCGGGAAACGGTCTGACAAAGCCAAGACAGATCGCAACGCGAGGTTTACTGTAGTCGCCCTGTGCCCATAGATCGTGTCGACGCAGTTGTCCGGACGCCCCCAGAGGCCATGCCGGAATTTTTAGTGTACAAAAGGTCGTTCAAGTAAAAAGGAAACCCGCAGCGATGGCGTATTACCGAACCCCTCACGACGTGACCGCTCTGCCTGCCTGGCAAGCGCTGAATGACCACCGCAAAGCCATGCAGGATTTCAGCATGCGCGAAGCGTTCCATGCCGATCCGCAGCGTTTCAATCAATTCACTCTGTCGAGCTGCGGCCTGTTTCTCGACTACTCAAAGAACCTGATCAACGCCCAGACCCGTGACCTGCTGGTGTGCCTGGCCAATGAAGTCGACCTCAAGGGCGCGATCAAGGCGCTGTTCGAAGGCGAAATCGTCAATGCCTCCGAGAGCCGCCCGGCCCTGCATACCGCGCTGCGCCGCCCTGTGGGCGATAAACTGCTGGTGAACGGCGCCGACGTCATGCCCGACGTACACAAGGTGTTGAACCAGATCACTGATCTGGTGGGGCGCATCCATGACGGCCTGTGGCGCGGCTACACCGAGAAACCGATTACCGACGTGGTGAACATCGGCATCGGTGGCTCTTTCCTCGGCCCGGAACTGGTCTCCGAAGCGCTGCTGTCTTACGCACAAAAAGGCGTGCGCTGTCACTACCTGGCGAACATCGATGGCAGCGAGTTCCATGAACTGACCATGAAGTTGCGCGCCGAGACCACGCTGTTCATCGTCTCGTCGAAATCCTTCAACACCCTCGAAACCCTGAAGAACGCCCAGGCTGCCCGTGCCTGGTACCTGGCCCAGGGCGGTTCCGAAGCCGAGCTGTACCGCCACTTCATCGCCGTATCGAGCAATAACGCCGCCGCCGTGGCCTTCGGCATCCGCGAAGAAAACATCTTCCCGATGTGGGATTGGGTCGGCGGGCGCTACTCGCTGTGGTCGGCCATCGGCTTGCCGATCGCCCTGGCCATCGGCATGTCGAACTTCAAGGAATTGCTCTCCGGCGCCTATTCCATGGACCAGCATTTCCAGAGCGCGCCGTTCGAACAGAACATGCCGGTACTGCTGGCGCTGCTGGGCGTGTGGTACGGCAACTTCTGGGGCGCGCAAAGCCACGCGATCCTGCCGTACGACCACTACCTGCGCAACATCACCAAGCACTTGCAGCAACTGGACATGGAATCCAACGGCAAGAGTGTGCGCCAGGACGGCACGCCGGTGTCTACCGACACAGGTCCTGTGATCTGGGGCGGCGTCGGTTGCAATGGTCAGCACGCCTACCACCAGTTGCTGCACCAGGGCACCCAGTTGATCCCGGCAGACTTCATCGTGCCGATCGTCAGCTTCAACCCGGTTTCCGATCACCACCAGTGGCTGTACGCCAACTGCCTGTCCCAGAGCCAGGCACTGATGCTGGGCAAGACCCGCGCCGAAGCCGAAGCGGAACTGCGTGACAAAGGTGCGAGCGAAGAAGACGTGCAGAAACTGGCCTCCCACAAGGTGATCCCGGGCAACCGTCCGAGCAACACCTTGGTGGTCGAACGCATCAGCCCACGTCGCCTTGGCGCATTGGTAGCGCTGTATGAACATAAAGTGTTCGTGCAAAGCGTGGTCTGGGGTATCAACGCGTTTGACCAATGGGGCGTGGAGCTGGGCAAGGAATTGGGCAAGGGCGTCTACAACCGTCTGGTAGGCAGCGAAGAAAGCGCGGCCGAAGACCCTTCGACCCAGGGCTTGATCAACTACTTCCGCGGGCGTCATCGCGGCTGATCCTCAAGTAGTTATCAAGGCCCGCGTTACCTTTGTGGGAGCGAGCCTGCTCGCGATGGCGGTGGATCAGTTGACACAGATGTTGACTGACACAGCGCCATCGCGAGCAGGCTCGCTCCCACAGTTGATTTGTACATGACTTGAACCCTCCGGCTACTCGGCGCATCTTTATGACTTGTCGCAAAAACAAGAATAAGGAACCGTCATGTTCGATATCAGCCAGTACCCCCAAGCCGATGCCGTCCGCCGGGCTGCGCAACTGAGTCAGGACGAGTACACGCGGCTCTACAAAGAATCCATCGAACATCCCAGCGCTTTCTGGGGCGAGCAGGCCACGCGCTTTCTCGACTGGATGACGCCTTGGCAAACCGTCCAGCGCTATGACCTCAAGATCGGCGACGCCACCTGGTTCGCCGGGGGCAAGCTGAACGTCAGCGCCAACTGCATCGACCGCCACCTGGAGACACGTGGCGACCAGACGGCGATCATCTGGGAAGGCGACAACCCCGCCGAATCGGCAGAAATCACCTACAAAAAACTTCATCACCATGTTTGCCGCCTGGCCAACGTGCTGAAAAGCCGCGGCGTGAAGAAAGGCGATCGGGTCTGCATCTACATGCCGATGATCCCTGAAGCGGCCTACGCCATGCTTGCCTGCACACGGATTGGCGCGGTGCATTCGGTGGTGTTCGGCGGTTTTTCACCGGACTCGCTGCGCGACCGGATTCTCGACGCCGATTGCCGCACCGTGATCACAGCCGACGAAGGCGTGCGCGGCGGACGATTCATACCGCTCAAACGCAACGTCGATAAGGCCCTGGAAAGTTGCCCTAACGTCAGCACCGTGCTGGTGGTCGAGCGCACCCAGGGCGAAGTGGCCTGGGTCGAAGGCCGCGACCTGTGGTACCACCAGGCAATGCACGACATGAGCGACGATTGCCCGCCGGAACCGATGGACGCCGAGGACCCGCTGTTCATCCTCTACACCTCCGGCAGCACCGGCAAGCCCAAGGGCGTACTGCACACCACCGGTGGTTATCTGCTGCAAGCGGCGATGACGTTCAAGTACGTGCTCGATTACCGCGACAACGAAGTGTTCTGGTGCACCGCCGACGTCGGTTGGGTCACCGGTCACAGTTACATCGTCTACGGCCCGCTGGCCAACGGCGCCACCACGCTGATCTTCGAAGGCGTACCGAGCTACCCCAGCAGTTCGCGCTTCTGGCAGGTGATCGACAAACATCAAGTCAATATTTTCTACACCGCGCCGACCGCCCTGCGAGCGCTGATGCGCGAAGGTGCCGGACCGTTGCAGGAAACGTCGCGCAAAAGCCTGCGATTGCTCGGCAGCGTCGGTGAGCCGATCAACCCGGAAGCGTGGGAATGGTACTTCAACGTGGTCGGCGAACAGCGCTGCCCGATTGTCGACACCTGGTGGCAGACCGAGACCGGCGGCATCATGCTCAGCCCGCTGGTGAGTGCGCCGCGGCTCAAGCCGGGCTGCGCCACCCGACCGATGTTTGGCGTGCAACCGGTGTTGCTGGATGAAACCGGCAAGGAAATCCATGGCGCAGGCAGCGGTGTGCTGGCGATCAAGGCGAGCTGGCCGGGGCAGATTCGCAGCGTTTATGGCGACCACTCCCGCATGGTCGACACCTACTTCAAGCCCTACCCCGGCTATTACTTCACCGGCGACGGCGCCCGTCGAGACGAAGATGGCGATTACTGGATCACCGGGCGCATCGACGATGTGATCAACGTCTCCGGTCACCGCATCGGCACTGCCGAAATAGAAAGTGCCTTGGTGCTGCACGACAACATCGCCGAAGCGGCAGTGGTCGGTTACCCCCACGACCTCAAAGGCCAGGGCATCTACGCTTTCGTCACGCCGATGGACGGAATCGAGGCCAACGACGCGTTGAAAAAGGAATTGCTGGACCACGTCAGCAAGGAGATCGGCAGCTTCGCCAAACCGGAACTGATCCAGTGGGCGCCGGCACTGCCCAAGACCCGCTCGGGCAAGATCATGCGGCGCATCCTGCGCAAGATTGCCTGCAACGAGCTCGACAGCCTCGGTGACACCTCGACCCTGGCCGATCCAAGCGTGGTGGAGGGGCTGATCGACAAGCGCCTTAATCGCTGAGCGAATGACTCGGTTCCCCTGAGGCATCGAGCCCTTGCGTCGCTGGACTGTGGGAGCACAGCTTGCTCCCACAAATCCCCTCGCCACAGAAACTGCTAAACTCCCGCGCCTCATTTCCTTAAGGCGCGCCCGGCATGTCTTCCTTGAATCAGGCGCTGCGCGCCGCCCTCGATCAGCGTCAGGACCTGCTCGGCCAATTGCACCAGCAAGGCACCGATTGCTATCGCTTGTTCCATGGCAGCCAGGAAGGCGCCCCTGGCCTGACGGTCGACCGCTACGGCCCGCAATTGCTGGTGCAAAGTTTCCATCAGTCACTGGAACGCGATGCCTTGCTGCAATTGCACGGTATCGTCAACGAGTGTCTGGGCCTGGACACCCTGCTGGTCTACAACGATCGCGCCCGGGGCAATTCGCGCGTCGACCGCCAGGACACCGTTTACCAGGCTGACGAAACCGCCCTGCAAGACCTCGTCGGTCATGAATGGGGTCTGAACTACCGCGTGCGCGGGCGCCATGCCGGGCAGGATCCATTGCTGTTTCTCGACCTGCGCAACGCCCGGGGCTGGGTCAAGGAACACAGCCGTCACAAAAGCGTGCTGAACCTGTTCGCCTACACCTGCGGCGTCGGCCTGAGCGCCGCGGCCGGTGGCGCGCGCGAGGTGTGCAACCTGGACTTTGCCGAAGGCAACCTGGCGGTGGGGCGCGAGAACGGTTTGCTCAACCCTGATCTGCCGCCCATGGATTTCGTGCAATCGGATTACTTCCCGGCCATCCGCCAACTGGCCGGCCTGCCCATCAGTCAGCGACGCGGGCAGAAGCTGCCAGGTTATGTGCGCCTGGAGCAACGCCAGTACGACCTGGTGCTGCTCGACCCGCCCGCCTGGGCCAAGAGCGCGTTCGGCACTGTCGACCTCTTGCGCGATTACCAGAGCCTGCTCAAGCCGGCGCTGCTCACCACCGCTGAAAATGGCGTGCTGATCTGTTGCAACAACCTGGCAAAAGTCTCCATGGACGACTGGCGCGAGCAGGTGCTGCGCTGCGCGGAAAAGGCCGGCCGCCCGGTGCGCGAATGGAAAATACTGGCACCCGGCAGCGATTTCCCCTCGCGGGACCAGCAGCCGCCACTCAAGACGTTGATCCTTCAGCTCTGAACCAGCGGTTCAACTCCTACGCCGAAAACGGACAAATCTGATAAATCACAGTGGCTTCGGAACCGTAAACGCATGCCATACTCCAAGGCACTCCGAATTCACACCAGATGAAGCCGCACATGCCCAAAGGATTGATTCGCGCTTTCGGCGCCCTGTTGACCGTACTGGCCCTCTACAGCCTGCTGGGTTTTCTGATATTACCCGGTGTCGCCTTGCGGATCGCCAATCAACAACTGGCCGACCATGCAACGGTGCCAGCCCAGATTCAGCGTATCGAACTCAATCCCTTCAGCCTCGAAGTCACGCTTTGGGGCCTGAATGTCGGCGAACCGGGCAAGGAGCAGGTCGCCTTCGAACGGCTGTACACCAACCTGCAGCTCGACAGCCTCTGGTCCGGCGCCCTGCACCTGACCGATATCGAGCTGGACAAGCCCAAGACCGAGATCATGTTCGCCAAGGACGGTCAGTTGAACCTGTTGGGCCTGTTCAAGCTGCCGGCCAGCGAACCCACCCCGGTCGACCCCGACGCCAAGCCGTTTCCCCTGCGAATCGACCGGATCAAACTGGCCGGCGGTTACCTGCATTTTCAGGACCTGCGTCCCAGCGAGCCCATCGAGTTTCTGTACGACACCCTTGATTTCGAGCTCAAGAACCTCAGCACACTGCCCGACGACAACGCCGACATGACCCTGGTGGCCGTCAGCCCTCAAGGCGGCCGGGTCGACTGGACCGGCAACTTCAGCCTCACGCCGATCGCCTCCGAGGGCAAGATCAAAGTCACCGACGGCCAGATGAAAGTCTGGTGGCCCTACGTACGCGACGCGGTACCGCTGGTGCTGGAAAACGGCGTGCTGAACCTGAGTACCGACTACAAGCTCAACCTGGCCAAGGGCACCGAACTGCTGCTCAACAACGTGGCCGTCAGCGTGGCCCCCTTCTCCATCAAGGCGCCGGATGGCCGTCCATTGGCGAAGCTCGAACGCCTGGATGTGAGTGAGACAACCGTCGACCTGGCCAAGCAACAAGTCATCGTCGGCAAGATCCGCAGCCAGAAGCTGGAAACCTGGGCCGCGCGCGAGGCGGATGGGCAACTGGACTGGCAAAAACTCTTCGCCAGCCAGCCGGCCAAACCACAGGTCAAGGTCGAACCGGCGTCAGCCCCGGCAGCCGCCGATTCGCCCGAGGCTGAACCCCAGGCACCGAGCAAGCCCTGGCAGGTGCTGTTGAAGGACGTGCAACTGCGCAATTACCAGGTGCACCTGGCCGACCGTCAGGCGCAACCTGCCGTGGCCCTGGACGTGGGCCCGCTGAACCTCGACCTGCAGAACTACGACACCCTCAACGGCTCACCCTTTACCCTCAAGCTGGACACCGGGGTGGGCAAACAGGGCAAGATCCTGGCTGACGGCGAGGTCAATCTGAACCCGATCACCGCCCGGCTCAAGGTCAAGACCCAGGACATCGACCTGCGGGTCGCCCAGGCCTACATCAACCCGTTCATTCGCCTGGAACTGCGCTCCGGGATGCTCGGCAGCGACCTGGCGGTGGACCTCAAAAGCACCGAGCCGCTGGCATTCGCCGTCACCGGTCGCGCCCAGGTCGATCAACTGCACACCCTCGATACCCTCAGGACCCGGGACTTCATCAAGTGGAAACAGTTGGTGCTCGAAGGGCTCAACTATCAGCACGGCGACAGCCTGTCGATCGACAAGGTCAACCTGTACCAGCCTTACGCGCGATTCATGATCAACAGAGACCGCACCACCAACGTCGATGACCTGCTGATCCCGCAACCGGCCGACAGCGGTACGAACAACAGCCCGGCAAAACCGGCATCCCAGGAGAAACCGCTGGGCATCCACGTCGGCGGCATTGCCATCAACGATGGCTCGGCCAACTTCGCCGACTTCAGCCTGACGCCGAACTTCGCCACGGCCATCCAGCAGCTCAACGGCCAGATCGGCACCATCGACAGCCGCCAGGTCAAGCCGGCCACCGTGGACATCAACGGCAAGGTCGACCGCTACGCGCCTGTCACCATCAAAGGGGCGCTCAACCCCTTCGACCCGATGGCCAGCCTCGACATCGCCACCAGTTTCAAACGGGTCGAGCTGACGACCCTGACGCCCTATTCCGGCAAATTCGCCGGCTATCGCATCCGCAAGGGCCGACTCAACCTCGACCTGCATTACCGGATCACCAAAGGCAAGTTACAGGCCGACAACAAAGTGGTGGTCGAGCAGCTGCAGCTGGGGGAAAAGGTCGACAGCCCGGACGCCGTGAGCCTGCCGCTCAAGCTGGCCGTCGCGCTGCTGAAGGACTCCGAAGGCAGGATTTCCATCGAGCTGCCGGTTTCCGGCGACCTCAATGACCCGCAATTCAGCGTGATGCCGATTGTCTGGCAAACCCTGCGCAACCTGGTGGTACGGGCGGCCCAGGCGCCATTCAAACTCATCGGTGGGCTGGTGGCCGGGGGTGCCTCGCAAGACTTGGGCAGCGTGTCATTCGCCCCGGGCTCAAGCGAACTGAACCCGGACAATGAAGGAACGCTGCTCAAGTTGTCCGAAGCCCTCGGTAAACGTCCGGAGTTGCGCCTGGAGATCGAAGGCACCGCCGCCCAAAGCAGCGACGGTCCGCTGCTCGCCGCCCAGCGTCTGGAACGCGAATACCAGTACAACTACTACAAGATGCTGCAGCGCAGAGGCGACAAAGTCCCTGCCAAGGCCTCGCTGCTGGAGGTGCCCGAGGATGAAAAGGCACCGCTGCTCGAAGGCATCTATCGCACCCGTCTCAAGACCCAGCCACCGGTCGAATGGACGCAACTGGATAAAAAGGCGCGCACGGAAAAACTGCGCGAAGGCGTGATCTCGTTCTGGAGTGGCAACGAAGTGCTGTTGCGCCAGCTGGGACAGGAGCGCGCCAGCAGCATCAAGGATTTCCTGGTGGACAAAGGGCAATTGGCTGATGACCGTGTGTATTTCATCGACGCCAGCCTCGGTCAGGCCGAAAGCGACGGGCGCGTGATCACCCCCATGCATCTGGATGCCGAATAAGATGAAACGTCTGTACGGGCTTAGCCTGATCTTGCTGCTCGCCAGCGGCCAGACGTCGGCAGCCGATACATTGCGCTGTGGCAGCCAGTTGATCAGCGTCGGTGACCGCTCCAGCGAAGTCCTGCAAAAATGCGGGCAACCCGCGGCGCGGGATGACTTGGGCTACAAACGCAGCGTCAATCGCCGGGAAGAATACCCGGTGGAAGAATGGACCTACGGCCCCAACAGTGGCATGTACCAGTACCTGCGTTTCGAGGGGAATCGGTTGGTGCAGATCACCAGCAAGCGGGGGCGCTGAGCGGTTCTGTCATTCAGTTGAGATGGCGTGGGATGTGCCGCCGCCAATCGCGAGCAAGCTCCCTCCCACATTCGAACGCATCTTGCCGAAGAAGCTTGTCCACTGTGGGAGCGAGCCTGCTCGCGAAATCGGCCAGTCGATTTCCCAGATGGGTCCCTGAATACTTTTCCATTGCGCAATAGAACAGGCCCCCGGCACGAATGCTGGGGGCCTGTAATGGCCACTTCCGTGTGGCCTTCGCATGAACTCCAAAGCAACGGCAAACGTATGTCTCAGCCCGCTTGCCGTGCCTTCTCCCGGTCCAGGCGAGAAGCCTTGAGTCTTACTCGGATTTCAGGCCGTCAGCCGAAACGTCTCGGACGCCTTTGATTTTCTTGGTAATCGCCACGGCGGTGTCTTTTTGCGCGTCGGTCAGGACAGTAGTCGACGACAGCGACACTACGCCTTTATTGGTTTCTACCTTGATATCGGAACCTGGGATGCCTTTTTCAGTGACCAGATCGGCTTTGACCTTGGTGGTGATCCAGGTATCAGAAACGTCTTCTTTGGCTTCTGTCACTTCACCAGCAGCCAGCATCATCGGAGCCTGAGTTGCTTGAGTGGTCTCGGCGAAAGCGCTAGCCATGGTCAGAGTCAGGGCGGTGGCAGCTGCGGCAGTGATAGCGAACTTCTTCATACGAGTAACTCCTGTTTTTCTCAAAAACTGCCGGAGGTGTTTCCCGGCAGGGTTATCAGGAGTAGTGCGAAGGCTGTGCCAGTTTTCACGAATTAATTAATTCTTTTAAAATCAACTAGTTAAGCGAAACGGAAATTTTCACAATCATGCAAAATGCATGGCCTGCTGATTTGGGACATGCAAGTTGCGGGTTTTTGGCTGCCCGCTAAACCGCTGAATTATTGGGCTTTTCTTGCGCCCCTGTAAAAACACTCGCTTCGGTTAGGTCAGGACATTAAAATCCCCGCTGTTATGAAGCGGGGTCGGGCCGACTCCAACCACTGATCAACTAGCGGCGCCAGTGCAACCGGCCGGCAAGTATTCCTGGACAGCGTTAGAGGTGCACGTCCAAGCACCGGTAGCTGAGCGAGAAAGAGTGATCGTCTTACCTGCTACGGCAGCAGGAGCGTTCGCGAGTGTACAAACGATGGTGCCGGCTCCCGCTGCTGCAGTACCGGTGATCGAAATGGTGCAATTACTGGTAGGAGACGTAATGTTCATATTAGTCTCCGATGGATCGGTACCTTGATTCATAGCGTCTTCATAGGGCACCTTCAGCGCCGAAATTTCCGCCAGACCCGCCGTAGCCTTCGCCCGCGCTTGATACTTGGAATACTGCGGCAAGGCAAACGTCGCCAGGATGCCGATGATCGCCACAACGATCAGCAACTCGATCAAGGTAAAACCGTTTTGCTTATTCATAGATAATCTCCAAAGCATGAGGTGGAGTCTCATGACCTGAGGAGGCCATTGCATGGCATGTGCCAACCCTGTCGCGCCCGCTGGCAAGGGACTTCGACCCGCAGCGCCCCTATGTCCTACCCCAACAAGCGCACTATCTGACGTTTTTTGTCACTGCGCCCCGCTGGTTTGGTCTGGATGCTTGACTAGGCTATAAGTCATGAACTGTCCGCGTCCGGGATTCCCATGAATGACATCGCCTTAAGCGGTCTGGCCAAGCAATTGGTGCTGGCCGAACTGATCACCGAGCAAAGTGCGCAGCAGGCGTACCAACAAGCCCAAAGCAGTCGCATGCCCCTGGTCAGTTACCTGGTGCAGAACAAACTGGTCCAGAGTCGCCGGGTGGCGGAAATTGCCTCGGAGCATTTCGGCGTGGCCCTGCTGGACCTCAACAGCCTGGACAAGGAAACCCAACCCACCGGCCTTGTCAGCGAAAAACTGGTGCGCCAGCATCACGCCCTGCCGCTGTGGCGGCGTGGCAACAAGCTGTTCGTGGGCATCTCCGACCCCACCAACCACCAGGCCATCAATGACATTCAGTTCAGCACCGGCCTGACCACCGAAGCCATCCTGGTGGAGGACGACAAGCTCAGCGACGCCATCGAAAAGTTTTTCGAATCCACCAGCACCGGCCTGGAAGGCATGGGCGATGTCGACCTCGACGGCCTGGACATCGAGTCGATCGATGATCACAAGCAAGACTCCATCGCCGGCCAGGACACCGACGATGCGCCGGTGGTGCGGTTCGTCAACAAGATGCTGCTGGACGCGATCAAGGGCGGCTCCTCCGACCTGCACTTTGAACCCTATGAAAAAATCTACCGGGTGCGGGTGCGTACCGACGGCATGCTGCGAGAGGTGGCCCGCCCGCCGATCCAGTTGGCCACCCGCATCGCCGCGCGCCTGAAGGTCATGGCCAGCCTTGATATTTCCGAGCGGCGCAAACCCCAGGACGGGCGCCTGAAAATGCGCCTGTCGAAAAACAAGTCCATCGACTTCCGGGTCAACACCCTGCCGACGCTCTGGGGTGAAAAAGTGGTGATCCGGATCCTCGACCCCTCCAGCGCGCAGATGGGTATCGATGCCCTGGGCTACGAGCCGGACCAGAAAGAGCTGTACATGGCGGCGCTCAAACAACCACAAGGGTTGATCCTGGTGACCGGGCCCACCGGCTCTGGCAAAACCGTGTCGCTCTATACCGGGCTCAATATCCTCAACACTGTGGACATCAATATTTCCACCGCTGAGGACCCGGTGGAAATCAACATGGAAGGCATCAACCAGGTCAACGTGAATCCGCGCCAGGGTCTGGATTTCGCCCAGGCCCTGCGCTCGTTCCTGCGCCAGGACCCGGACGTGATCATGGTGGGCGAGATCCGCGACCTGGAAACCGCCGAAATCGCCATCAAGGCCGCCCAGACCGGACACATGGTGCTCTCCACCCTGCACACCAACAGCGCCGCCGAAACCCTGATCCGCCTGCACAACATGGGCATTCCCGGCTTCAACATCGCCACGGCGGTCCACCTGATCATCGCCCAGCGACTGGCGCGCAAGCTGTGCCCACATTGCAAAAGGGTCATCGAGATTCCCGAAGAAACCCTGCTCAAGGAAGGCTTTCCGCGGGAACGCATCGGCTCGTTCACGATCTATGAGCCGGTCGGTTGCGAACAGTGCAACAACGGCTACAAGGGGCGCGTGGGGGTTTACGAAGTGGTCAGGAATACGCCCGAGCTGCAACGGCTGATCATGGCCGAGGGCAACTCGTTGGAAATCGACCTGCAAATGCGCAAGGACGGTTTTAATGACCTGCGCGCCTCGGGACTGCTCAAAGTGATGCAAGGCATCACCAGCCTCGAAGAAATCAACCGGGTCACCAAGGATTGAACATGGCGGTCAAGGCAATAAAAACCGACGTTTACACGTGGGAAGGCAAAGACCGCAAAGGCACGAAAATGACCGGCGAACTGACTGGGCAGAGCCCGGCCCTGGTCAAGGCCCAGTTGCGCAAACAAGGCATCAACCCAGGCAAGGTTCGCAAGAAGTCCACCTCGATATTCAGCAAGGGCAAGCGTATCAAGCCATTGGATATCGCCCTGTTCACTCGGCAGATGGCGACCATGCTCAAGGCCGGCGTGCCCTTGTTGCAGGCGTTCGACATCATTGGCGAAGGCTTCGACAACGCCAACATGCGCAAGCTGGTGGACGAGGTGAAACAGGAAGTCGCCGCCGGCAACAGCTTCGCCGCGTCGTTGCGCAAGAGCCCGCAATACTTCGACGAACTGTACTGCAACCTGGTGGACGCCGGTGAACAGGCCGGCGCCCTGGATACGCTGCTGGAGCGCGTCGCGACCTACAAGGAAAAAAGCGAAGCCCTCAAGGCCAAGATCAAGAAGGCCATGACCTACCCCGCGGCCGTGGTGCTCGTCGCCGCCGTGGTCACGGGTATTCTGCTGGTCAAGGTGGTGCCGCAGTTCGAATCGGTATTCTCCGGGTTCGGCGCCCAACTGCCGGCCTTCACGGTGATGGTCATCGGCCTGTCGGAGTTCATGCAGCAGTGGTGGTGGATGCTGCTGGGCGGCGCGGTGGCGGCGTTCTTCGGTGTCAAACATGCACTCAAGCGCTCCCAGGGCTTGCGTGACTGGCGCGATAAATGGCTGCTCAAACTGCCGCTGATCGGCACCCTGATGTACAAATCCGCCGTGGCCCGCTACGCCCGGACCCTGTCCACGACATTCGCGGCCGGCGTGCCGCTGGTGGAAGCCCTGGACTCGGTATCAGGCGCCACCGGTAACGTGGTGTTCAAACGCGCGGTACAACGCATCCGGCAGGATGTCTCGACCGGCATGCAGTTGAATTTTTCCATGCGTGCTTCAGGCATATTCCCGAACATGGCGATCCAGATGACCGCCATCGGCGAGGAGTCCGGCGCGCTGGACGACATGCTCGACAAAGTGGCGAGCTTTTATGAAGCCGAGGTGGACAATCTGGTGGACAATCTCACCAGCCTGATGGAACCGTTCATCATGGTGGTCCTGGGGGTGGTCGTCGGCGGCCTGGTGGTTGCCATGTACCTGCCCATCTTTCAACTCGGCTCTGCGATCTGACATGCCCCTGACTGAGTTTTTCGCGCTGTATCCACTGGCCTTTGTGCTCGCGGCGTTGTTGCTCGGACTGATCATCGGCAGTTTCCTCAACGTCCTGGTGTGGCGCCTGCCCAAGATGCTCTCGCGCGAATGGCGGCTGCAAGCCCATGACTTGCTGGGCCTGCCCGCCGAAGCCCCTGGCCCGGTCTACAACCTGATGCTGCCGCATTCCCAGTGCCCGCACTGCGGCCACCGCATCCGGGCCTGGGAAAACATTCCGCTATTGAGTTACCTGGCATTGCGCGGTCGTTGCTCCAGTTGTGCCGCGCCCATCGGCCGGCGCTATCCCCTGACCGAACTGGCCTGCGGCATCCTGTCGGCGTTCGTCGCCTGGTATTTCGGCTTTGGCTGGCAGGCCGCAATGGTGATGGTGCTGACCTGGGGCCTGCTGGGCATGAGCCTGATCGATGCCGAGCACCAATTGTTGCCCGACACCCTGGTGCTGCCGTTGTTGTGGCTGGGCTTGATCGTCAACAGCTTCGGCTTGTTCGTCCCCTTGAATCAGGCGATGTGGGGCGCCGTGGCCGGCTATCTGGCGCTGTGGTCGGTGTTCTGGGTGTTCAAATTGATCACTGGCAAGGAAGGCATGGGCTACGGGGATTTCAAGCTGCTGGCGATGCTGGGCGCCTGGGGTGGCTGGCAGATCCTGCCGCTGACGTTGCTGTTGTCATCGCTGGTGGGCGCCGTTATCGGGGTCATTGTGCTGCGCCTGCGTGATGCTCCGACATCGACGCAAATCCCCTTTGGGCCCTATCTGGCCATTGCCGGCTGGATTGCCTTGCTCTGGGGTGGTCAAATAACCGACTTCTATTGGCAGTCTGTCGGTTCCTAATGTCGATTTCAATGAATAGCCCCGCAGAAAAACCCTGGATTCTCGGCCTGACTGGCGGTATCGGCAGCGGCAAAAGCGCGGCGGCCCAGCACTTTATCGACCTGGGCGTACACGTCGTCGACGCCGATCACGCGGCCCGCTGGGTGGTCGAACCCGGACGCCCGGCGCTGGCCAGGATCGCCGAACATTTTGGCCCCGGCGTATTGCAGGCCGACGGCACACTGGACCGAGCGGCGCTGCGCCAACTGATTTTCGAGAATGCCGAGCAACGCCGCTGGCTCGAGGCGCTGCTGCATCCGTTGATCGCCGAGGAAATCGCTCATCATCTGGCCCAGGCACAATCACCCTATGCGATTCTGGTGTCGCCGCTGTTGATCGAGTCCGGCCAGTACGCCATGACCCAGCGGATCCTGGTGATCGATGTGCCGGAACAACTACAGATCGAACGCACCTTGCAGCGCGACAAGACCAGCGAGCAACAGGTCCAGGCGATCCTCAAGGCCCAGTCCAGCCGTCAGGATCGCTTGAGCCATGCCGACGACGTGGTGGTCAATGACCGCGACCTCGCCTGGCTGCACAGCGAGGTCGAGCGCCTGCATCACTTTTACCTTACTTTGCGTGGAGGCCAGTCATGAGCCAAACCCCAACCGTTGATTGCCCAACCTGTGGCGCCCCTGTGGAATGGAGCCCGGAAAACACCTTCCGGCCCTTCTGCTCCGACCGCTGCAAACTGATCGACCTGGGCGCCTGGGCGTCGGAAGAACACAAGATCCCGGTCAGCCCCGATGCCGAGGACGACCTGTTCAGCGAAGAGTTCGAGCCTCGCCACTAGGGAGCCATGAGTTTCCCCACCGCGTTGTCGCTTTAAGGCCGCATGAAACCGTAGTCCTGTTCATCGTCGAGATTCTCCGCCAGGAAACTCAGTTCATCGGCCAGGTCTTCAGCACTGCGCACCGCCTTGCTCTGCTGCACGATCGCACTGAGCAAGGCCCGCAGGCTAAGGCCCGGGTCGAAGCCGATTTCCACTGCCGCGTCCTGGCTGCGCCTGATCTCTTGTCTCGCCCACTCATAAACACTCATGGTTGTGCTCCTGGAATTTTTCCAGAGCATGAAGCGCACCCGGCTGCTCAGCCTTGATGTGAATCAAGGCTTGTCGTCATCCTTCCAGGGGGCCGACAGATAGCGCGTACGGTTGAAGGTCTCCAGCCATTCGGGGCTGAAAACCACCAACGCACTGACCACCATACCGTTGATAAACGCCTCGGGAAAGATGATCAGCCAAAGGTAGCCGATGAAATCTTCCAGCCAGTAAGGCATCGCGAACACTCCGTCGTACCACAGCAGGCCAAGCCCCACCAGCAGGCACAACAACGCCGAAAGCGCGGCGGCGAGAAATCCCGAACAGAAGATGTACACGAACAGATTGCGCGGTTGGGCGCGTTCCACCAGGATCGCGCAGCACTCGGTGACCAGCACCGGCAGCAAAATCAGCAACGCACCGTTGATACCCACCGCCGCCATGTCCTGGCGTCCCAGCAGCACCAGGGCAAGCTGGGCGCAAAGGCCGCCGAGAATCGCCAGCGGCCAGTCCAGCAGCAGTGTCACGGCGGTCATGCCGATGAAGTGATACGAGACGCCGGTATCGAAATCCCGTCGCACCAGCCACAACATGAACACGGCCAGGACCGTGCCGAACAGCAAGTGCTGGCGACGGCTGTCGGTGAACAACTCCACCCATGGCGCCCGTGCTACGGCCCAGGCCAGCACCGGCACATAAATCAGCCAGCCGACCGTCAACGTCTGCGCAGACAGCAGTTCGGCACCGATCATGGCGCTACTCCTCTGGCTTGTCCTTGCATCAAAGACTCCATGATCACCTCAGGATTCAAGCCAGCAGTCTACACCCCACCCTTAACCGGCCATAAATCAATGCAACGCTTCCAGCTTGTCGCAATTGAACGCTAAGCTTGGGCTCATGGATGATTCCGATTATTTACGCCTGCTGACCATCGCGGCCGAGCAAGCCAACGCTTTTCTGTCCAATGCCCGCAAATGGGAGCGTGAGCGTTGGGTCTGCCAGCGTCTGCTGCAAGGGCTGAACGTGCCCTATCGCGCTGATGAGTTCGCCCCTGCGGGAGAGCCGCCGGACGTATTGTTTCGCGATGCCAACTTCGAGGTGTTTTTTGTCCTCGACGAAGGCCGTCGCCTCAATGACGAATGGCGCGACGAGCTGCAGCGCCGCCGTAGCGCTTTCTCCCTGAGCCAACTGGTGCGCCGCGAAGCCAAGCCCCGACGCATCCCGGCCAATGAATTCCTGCTGCGCCTGGCCCCGACCCTGCGCAAGAAAGCCCACAACTACACCGAACGCGGCATGGATCTGGGGGAGCTGGACATCATCGCCTTCGCCAGCCTCAAGCGCGAGGTGCTGGACCTCAACAGCCATTTCCCGCCGCCGACCGAATACCTGCGCCAGGGTTGGCGCTCGCTGTCGCTGGTGGGGCCGACGTTTGCCCGGGTGCTGTTCGCCCATCCCGATGCGCCGGATTTCCTGCGCAGCAATCTGGGGCGCAGCATCGTGTTCGATGTCGGGATCAGCCTGTGAGCCCGTTGCAGGAACTGATTGCCGCCGTGCCCCAGCAAGGCCGCGTACGCTGGATAGGCGTGCGACCCCAGGGCCATGCACCCATGATTGAACTCGACGCCGTGGAGGCCCGTCTGGAGGCCGGCCTGACGGGCGACCATGCCCGTCCCGGCGTGCGCAATGCACGGCAAGTCACCTTGATTCAGTGGGAACACCTGGCCGTGATCGGTTCGCTGATGGGTCGCCCGGTGGATCAGCCGGTGTTGCCGCAAGAGCTGCGACGCAATCTGGTGGTCAGCGGTATCAATCTGTTCAGCCTCAAGGGCCGGCGCTTCCGCATCGGCCAGGCGATCTTCGAAACCACCGGCTGGTGCCAGCCTTGCGCGCGGCTGGAACGCAACCTCGGCGAAGGGACGTTCCAGGCCGTGCGCGGCCATGGCGGAATCACCGCACGGGTGTTAAAAAGTGGAATCATTCGCCTGGACGACAGCTTGAGTGTCGAACCTGTTCCGGCGAGCGGCTACGCTGCTTTCAATGCCGGATAGCCAGACGCTGTAGCGTCTATACCTTTCGCAACGTCTACCTGCCGAGGCCTTTATGACCAGCCGCCTGAACCCGGAAGACCAGAAGCATGTCGAAGAGTACCTGCAACTGTCCCAGCACCGAGTCGAGCGCCGGCCTTTCCGGCCGTGGATGCTTCTGGTGGTGGTACTGGCCATCACCATCGGCCTGGGCCTGTTGAGCCGACTGATCAGTTACCTGACGCTATGAGCCGCTTGATGCTCGCGCGGGTAACGGCACCGATTTCCTTTAGCCTTGCGAGATATCCCCATGACTCATCGTATTGTCATCGTTGGCGGCGGCGCCGGCGGTCTGGAGTTGGCTACCCGTCTGGGTAAGACTCTGGG
>LNAP01001497.1_pt1 | contig 42154 bp, 44 predicted proteins | sample 602601 | NCBI WGS metagenome assembly LNAP01 (sample SAMN02440304, study PRJNA202911) | soil metagenome | biome: Subtropical and temperate rainforests or woodlands; isolation source: soil samples (1 kg each in a 20% v/v slurry with milli Q water) were... ...
GGGACGCCATTTGCGGGAATAGCTCAGTTGGTAGAGCACGACCTTGCCAAGGTCGGGGTCGCGAGTTCGAGTCTCGTTTCCCGCTCCAAATTCAAAAAAAACGCCGCTCATTGAGCGGCGTTTTTTTATGCGCGTTATTTGTCACGGGCCTAAAAACTGCCTCAACTTCCGAGGCTCTGCACCAGACTTTCGAGTGCTTCAGCGGTTGTATCCTCCAGCGCCGGTTGTGCTGCCACTGCTCTGAGTTGGCAGGTCAAACGGTATTCGCTGGGCGTGCAGTTGACGAACTGCTTGAAGGCGCGAGCGAAGTAGGACGGATCCTTGAAGCCGGCTTCATAGCCGATGCTGGTAATAGGCATCTGGCTATTGTCGAGCAGTTGTTTGGCGAAGCTCATGCGCTTCTCCAGGATGTAATCGGTGAAGCCAACGCCATTGGCTTCCTTGAACAGGCGGCTGAAGCGAAAGGTCGTCATGCCGCAGCGCTTCGCCAACTCCCTCTGATCAATGCTGTCGCGAAAGTGCTGGTCGATGTACAGCATGACGTGGCTCAACGCCTGGTGTTTTTGGTGCCCCGAGGTCAATCGGATGCTGTCCGGCAGGGTTGGGGAGTGATCGATCAGCGATGTCTGGCCCTGGCCGTTGGCATTTCTGCGCAACTCGCACAGCTGCACCACAGCCGTCAGGTAACGCTTTCTCTCGTTGGATGAGAACGGCAACACCATGTATTCCCAGACACTGGAACGCATGGCCCATACCGCCAGTTCTTCCGAGTGCTGCACGGTGAACATGGTGATCGGGATGGTGGGGGTGGTGCGTTTGATTTCCAGTAACAGCCTCAAGCCTGGTGTGTCGGGGCGATCAAAATGGATGCAGATCATGTCCGCCTGTTCCCCGATGGGCAACGCGGAATTTTTCGCCAATTTGCAGTCGCAGGTACCCTCGAACTGCGCGATGAGTTCCTTCGTGGAATGATCGTGGGTCAGATCGAACCACAGTAGCGATGGCCTTCTGGTCAAATTGGACGTCATGTCTCTACTCTGGGGTTCTTAGCGCCGCTCTTCGCTGAGTAGTATTGTCAACGTGTACTGACTTTGCAGATTAAATGCTTATAAAGAACTGATACTTTAGTTCTATACGCTCTATATTTCGTTGCAAAGCCGTTACACCCAGTTGTTTGTCAGCGTGGATCGATATCCCGAGCTGCAACCGCTCGTCGCTTGTGAATCAACGCCAACTGCATTCGCAAGTCATTCCCTTTTTTTACCCTACCGTTCCTTCCAAAAGCCAACTACCTGGTAGTTGGTGCCCCCGCAAAAAAGTCCTAGTGATGTGCAAAATCTTCCTAACGCCTATGCCTTGCCCCTGACTAGTGTTGCATCCAGGCAGAGCAGAACGCACTGCCTCCGAAAAAACAACATTCGAGTGAGGTGGGCAAAATGATCATGCAAACAATCAAGGCTTCGGTAGTGAAGTTCGTCAAAGACGAAGATGGTCTGACCATTGTGGAATACGCAGTGGCGGGTGGGCTGATTACGGTAGCTGTTGCCGCAGCGTTCGTAACACTTGGAGGCCAGGTCAATACCAAGATCACGGCGCTGTGCACCGCGGTCAATGGTGGGAACGCCTGCCCATAACAATAAGTCGCACTCGGGAGACGCGGCGATGCCCACAGAACCTCTGGTTGCCTTATTTCTGATAGGGCGCCGGGCACTTTCTTGATGGGCTTCGCGTTGTCCCTGCCAACTTACGTAATGAGCGGCATGGCCGCTGGAGTGATCGAAATGACTCTGCAAACAATCAAGGCTTCAGTACTGAAGTTCGTCAAAGACGAAGACGGTCTGACCATTGTGGAATACGCAGTGGCGGGTGGGCTGATTACGGTAGCCGTTGCTGCCGCGTTCGTAACACTCGGAGGCCAGGTGAATACCAAAATCACAGCGCTGTGCACCGCGGTCAATGGTGGGAACGCCTGCCCATAACAATAAGTCGCACTCGGGAGACGCGCCATGTCCATGGAATTGCTGGTGTCGACAGTTGTACTGCTAGGACTGCTGGGCGTCGCGGTGGTGAGCGATCTGCTTCGCCACCGTATTCCCAACATGCTGGTTCTATTGGGCCTTGCCCTGGGATTGGTCGGTCAGACTTATTCAGGTGGTATCAGCGGATTGGGTGACAGCCTGCTGGGCATCCTGATCTGTTTTGGGCTGTTTCTGCCGATGTACGCCGTGGGCGGCATGGCCGCCGGTGATGTCAAATTAATGGCCATGGTCGGCAGTTTTTTACCGGTTCATTTCGCTTTGTGGGCTGCCTTGTTCAGCCTGATGGCCGGCGGTGTCTGCGGTTTACTGATCGTGCTGTTCCGCGGTCAATTATTTCAAACCCTGGGCCGCTATCGGCTGATTCTGAGGGCGCAGTCCTATCTGGCGCCTGCTTCGGATGAAGTAGCCGGCAAACCTTTTCCTTATTCGATCGCCATTCTGATCGGCACTTTAAACAGCGTCTACTGGCAACTCGTTGCCGGTGGATTGGGAGCTTAGTCATGCACGTCATCGTCGATAGTGATGCCTACCCCAGCGATAGGGACGCGGTGCAACGACTGGCGCCTCAGCCATGCACCATCCGCGAAACCGGTCTGACCGACAGTTTTCTCGGTGAGCTGGTGTGCAAGCATTTGCATGACGCCGGTGTGCTGGACATGTCGCGGCTGGTGGAGCGCCTGGCACTGACCGGCGCCGTACTTGAAGAAGTCCTGGCGTTTCTACGCAAGGATGGCCGTGTCGAAGTGCTTGGCCAGATGGGGCCGCAAACCACGAGTGGGCAGATGCTGCGTTATGGCCTGACCGAACGCGGTCGCAGTGCCGCCCGCGATGCCCTCTCACGTAGCGGCTATATCGGTGCTGCACCTTTCCCGGTGAGTACTTACCGTTCCCTGATCAAAATCCAGACCATTCACCATGGTCGCATCAACGCCGACGATATGCACAGGGCCCTCGCGGGCGTAGTGCTCACCGAGGGGATGCTCGATCAGTTGGGTGTGGCGCTGAACTCCGGGCGCGCGATCATGATTTATGGCCCCGCGGGTACCGGCAAGACGTATGTCAGCAGTCGGCTGATTCGTCTGTTCGCCGAAGCGATCTGGGTGCCTCATGCCATCGTCATCAATGAGTCGGTGATCGAGATCTATGACCCGCAGGTGCATCAGCGTCTGGATGACAACAGTCAATCGAACAATCTGATGCTCAACGAAGGGATCGACCGTCGACTGTTGTGCTGCAAACGCCCGATCGTCATTACGGGCGGTGAGCTGAGCATGGAACAGCTGGACGTTCGCTATGACCCCTACACCCGTCAATACCAGGCCGCCTTGCAGCTCAAGGCCAGTAATGGCCTGTTCATCATCGACGACATGGGACGCCAGCGCATGGCTCCGGCCGAGCTGTTGAATCGCTGGATCGTACCGATGGAAGAGAAGCGCGACTTCATCAACCTGGGTGGCGGTCGGCATTGCGAGCTGCCGTTCGATCTGATTCTGGTGTTCTCCACCAACCTCAATCCCCTGGAGCTGGCCGATGAGGCCTTTCTGCGCCGGATTGGCTACAAGCTGCAGTTCGGTTACCTGAAGCCTGAGGAGTACGAAAAGATCTGGCGTCAGGAAAGCGAGCGTTTGGGCATTCCTTTTGACCCGCTGCTGCTGCGTTATGTATTGCAAAGGCTTTATGCAAGTGAAGGCATGCCCCTGGTGCCTTGCCACCCCCGCGATCTCCTGAACATGGCCCTCGACCGTCAGCGTTACCTGGGCGGTTCCGGAGCCCTGTCGCCCCAGGAGCTGGAATGGGCCTGGCACAACTATTTCGTCCAGCTCGACTTTCTTTGAAGCGGAGATACTGACATGAGCTCTCGTACTGTTTCCCTGATAGGCATTTCCCTGGTCATGGGCCTTGGGGCCGCATGGATGGCCGACTCCTGGCTGAGCGCACGGCTCAATGCCACCCCGGATGATCACCTTCGAAGTGTGGTGGTTGCCACGGTAGAAATTCCCTTCGGGCAGATGGTCGAGGCTCAGCAAGTCACGACCGTACGCATGCCGATGGACACAATTCCGGACGATGCGCTCGATTCAACCGACAAGGCCGTGGGCAAGATCGCAACGTTCGACATCTTGCGGGGCGACGTGATGCGCGGCGCACGCCTGAGCGAGCATTTGGGCGGCAGTACCCTGGCCTCGCTGATTGCGACAGACAAACGTGCCATTTCGGTACGCGTAGACGATGTGGTCGGCGTAGGTGGGTTCCTCCTGCCAGGCAACCGGGTTGATGTGCTGGCAACCAAACGCACTGATGGCGCCGGCAATAACGCCGTGTCCAAGACCATCCTCGAGAACTTGCGGGTGTTGGCGGTGGACCAGACCGCAGGTACCGACAAGACCCAGCCGGTGGTGGTGCGCGCAGTGACGCTGGAAATGACGACTGCAGAGGCTGAAACCCTGGTTACCGCACAAACGGAAGGCAAATTGCAACTGACCTTACGCAATCCGCTGAACGACCAGAAGAAAATCGCGACCGTTGCGCCTGCACCTGCGGCACCGGTCATGGCGATGGCCGCTGCCCCGGCGCCAAAACGCGTGGTGCAGCGCAGCAGTGGCGAGCGTGGCGGAGCCATCACCATTATCCGCGGGATCGAAACCAAAGTAGTCAACATTCGCTGACAGAACGCAACGGGCGCCTGGACACCCAGGTATTGGCGGAGCCGATCCGGATCAGTATCGGTAAATGAGGGCTTGATGATGAATCTTCGAATTCAGCAGCCGTTCACTGCGACGCCAAGGCGCCAGGAAGGTTCGGTGAGCGTATTGATGGTGATCGCGTTGGCGGCGATGGTGATGATGGCGGCGTTGGCTCTGGACGGCGGACACATGTTGCTGAACAAAACACGCCTGCAGAATGCGGTGGACGCCGCCGCCCTGAGTGGCGCCAAAACCTTGAGCCAGGTAGCAGGCGCTACCAATTTTGCCAGCACGACGCGATCTGCCGCGCTCAATACGCTGTTGCAAAATGCCAATGCCTCCGGCAACAACGAATTGTCCACGGCTGTCGCCGGTAATCCAGGTGCATTTGCGGTAGTGGAACTGTCCGACAGCGTCTATGGCACATTCTCTTTTCCTGGCCCGACGAATGCCAAATACGTTCGGGTATCGGTATCGAACTATAGTCTGACAGGTTTTTTCTGGGGCTTCGTTCAGTCATTCGGTGTGCTGGGAGACAAAGCGGTGGCGGCGATCGCCACTGCTGGCCCCAGCCCTACCAGCCCATGTGATCTCGCCCCGTTGATGATCTGTGGCGATGCGACCCAATACGACCCTGACGCCGGTATGTTCTGGGGCTTCCAGTTTGGTGATTTGCAGGTATTGAAGTCGGCGGCTGGCAATTCGTCCGCCATTGGCCCAGGCAACTTCCAGTTGCTCGATTTCGGCTCGGGCGGCAGTACGGTCAGGCAGGATCTGGCTGGAGGCGGCTCGGTCTGCCGCAATGTGGGAGACAACGTCCAGACCTCTCCCGGCAACATGGTCGGCCCTGCGTCTCAAGGTCTGAATACGCGCTTTGGCATCTACAACGGTCCGGTCAGTGCTTCGAACTACCCGCCAGACCTGGTGACCGCGTCCAGCAACCCTCAGATTACTTACAACGATTCAGTTACCCCGGCACAAGCGCAATACAAGGGGCAGCCTGTCACATCGAGCGATGGCAATCTTACGGCAGGTGGCGAGGCGATAATGGATTACAACGACTGGCGTGCCAGCGTGGCCGCGTGCGTGGCAGGGACCGGCAGCGGCTGTGAGAGCAATGGAGTGTTCGAGCGCCGGATGCTGAAAATCGTGGTGGGTGAATGCACCGGGAAACAGGGCGGTTCAACCTCGATCCCTGTCCTGGGTTTTGGCTGTTATTTCGTGGTGCAGCCCATGAACGGCGGCGGCACGGAGGCGCAGATTTTCGGACAGTTTGTGAAAGAGTGCGAAGGCGACAACGTGCCCGGCCCGACACCGACGACCGATTCCGGCCCACAGATCATCCAGCTCTACAAAACCTATCTCAACAGCGGCACTCCGAGCACTGACTCGTAGGGAGGGGGCGTCATGAGACTTCACGCGTTTAAACAGTCGCAGCGCCAGCAAGGCCTGGCCTTGGTCGAGTTCACCCTCGTGCTGCCGTTGTTGCTCCTGCTGTTGCTGGCTTTCGGCGAGTTCGGCCGCATGCTCTACCACTACAACGTGTTGCTGCAGGCCAGCCGTGATGCCGACCGTTTCGTCGCCAGCCAGGCCTGGAACTCGACGCTTGGTGCTGTCGCTCTGAGCGATGCGCTGAAGGCCCAGACGAGAAATGTCGCGGTCTATGGGGTGCCTGCAAATACCGGGACCGCGGTGGTGTCAGGGTTGACGACCAGCATGGTGGAGGTCGCCGCGGTGGGCCTGGACCATGTGCGGGTCACCATCACCTATACGTTCTGCCCGGTGATTGGCAGTGGAAATTGCACCGGAGCGATTCCGGGTTTCTTCGGTAATCCGATTGCGCTGAGCATTCCGCTGGTCGCCACCACTGTCATGAGGGCATTGTGATGAATCGCAAACGCATGCACGGCACCTATGTCGTGGAATTCGCCATCATCGGTATGCTCGTATTCACGCTGTTGTTCGCCGTGCTGGAGATGGGCCGACTGTACTTCACGGTCAATGCGCTGGATGAAGCCGCACGGCGCGGTGCACGCCTGGCGGCCGTGTGCAACATCAGCGATCCGGTGGTTTTGCGACGGGCGATCTTCAATGCCGCGACCGACGCCGGTACCAGCCAGCTGATCACCGACTTGACCACCAACAACCTGACGCTGACCTACCTGGATGCCAACGGCGCTTTGGTCGCCAACCCCGGCGATACGAGCGGTAGCAATGGCTTTCGTGCCATCCGCTATGTCCAGTTGAGCCTGCAAAACTTCGTTTTCAATCTGTTCATTCCCGGGTTCGGCGTGCCCATTACCTTGCCCACATTCAGGGCAACGTTGCCACGCGAAAGCCTTGGGCGTCATTCCGATTCCGGGGAGATCACACCATGCTGAATACCAAGGAAACTCCAGTCGCCACCTCGACCGGCAAAGCCGGGCTCCGGTTGCTGATCAGCAGCCGCGATGCCACCTCTTTGCGCGATCTGCAGAGCGTCTGCCAACGCATGCCTTGCCTGGAGGTGAGCACTCGCCTGGTGAGCAACGGCCATGTCGACCCGCTCTATGGCCTGGACCGGATGCCTGATCTGCTGCTGTTGCGCGTCAGCCATCTGTGGCGCGAGGAGCTGGCGGCGCTGTTGCAGCATCCAGCCCATGAGCGTCCGCCGATGTTGGTGTGCGGTCTGCTGAGCGAACAGGAAGCCATGCGCCTGGCGATGCAGGCCGGAGCCCGTGACGTGTTGCCCGAGCCCATCGCCGAGACAGAATTGGTCGCCGCCTTGAATCGTCTGGTCACAGAGGTTCGGACCGGCAGCGGGGCAGAAGGGAAATTGATCGCCGTGATGAGCGCCAAGGGCGGCTCCGGCGGAACCCTGGTGGCTTGCAACCTGGCTCAACAACTCAGTGTCAAGGGCGGCAGCACCCTGTTGCTGGACATGGACCTCCAATTTGGCAGTGTCACGCATTATCTGGATGTGGCGCAGTCGCACAGCCATCTGGAGGTGTTGGCGCAGATCGAGGGCATGGACAGTGTCGCGTTACGCGGTTTTTGCAGTCACTTCAGCCCGACCTTGCATGTGCTGGGTGGCCGGGCCGGTGAGCTGTGTCTGCCACAGGATGCCCAGCCCGAACAGCTTGATGCCCTGTTGAAACTGGCCCGCGCCAGCTACGACTGGGTGGTGATCGACCTTCCGCGGCAAATCGACCATCTCACCGGCTCGGTGCTGGAACAGGTGGATCGGGTGTACGTGGTGGTGCAGCAGAGTGTCAGTCATCTGCGCGATGCCAGCTCTCTGGTGCGGATTCTTCGCGATGACCTGGGTGTGCGCGGGGACCAAATGCAGATAGTGGTCAACCGCTATGACAAGGCAGCCCCCATCAGCCTCAAAGACATCGGCGAGGCGCTGCGCTGCACCAATCTGTCGAAATTACCCAACGACTTCAACCTGGTCAGCCAGAGTCAGAACACTGGCGTGCCGTTGGGGCTGCATGCGCCGAGGGCGGCTATTACTACTGCTCTGCGCGACATGACCGAGGACCTGGTCGGTCAACAAGTAGCCGGGAACAAAGGCTTACTCAAACGCGCCTTCAACCGTTTTTTCGGGGGATGACCCATGATCAGCGACTTTCGTAACCGCTTGCGCAAACAGTCCGGTAAACCCGCCGCTTCGTCGGCTGCTCAGCTGGGCGACGACCTGCTGGACCCGGCAGAGGAAATAATGGCGTGGGAGCGTGCAGCGCCGGACGTTCTTTACGAAACCAGAAGCCAAGTCACCCCGGTGGAAGCCGAATGGCGGGAAAAGATCTATCAGCAGTTGCTCAAGGTCATGGACCTGTCCTTGCTGGACTCCCTTGAACAGGCCGAGGCCACGCGGCAGATTCGCGATATTTGCCAGCGCTTGCTCGATGAGCATTCGGCGCCGGTGAGTTCTGTCAGCCGCCAGTTGATCATCAAGCAAATCACAGACGAAGTGCTTGGCTTGGGGCCTCTGGAACCGTTGCTGGCCGATCACAGCGTGTCCGACATTCTGGTCAATGGCTTTGCCTCGGTCTATGTCGAGCGCTTCGGCAAGCTGCAACGGACCGATGTGCGCTTTCGCGATGATCAGCATTTGCTGAACATCATTGACCGCATTGTGTCCAGCCTGGGTCGTCGTATCGACGAGTCCTCGCCATTGGTGGACGCCCGGCTCAAGGACGGTTCGCGGGTCAACGCAATTATCCCGCCACTGGCGATCGACGGCCCGAGCATGTCGATTCGCCGCTTTGCGGTGGACCTGCTCAATACCGACAGCCTGATCTCGGTGGGGACGTTGACCCCGGCCATTGCCCTGCTGCTCAAGGCGATTGTCCGTGGACGCCTGAACGTGTTGATTTCTGGCGGTACCGGCAGCGGCAAAACCACCATGCTCAATGTGCTGTCCAGCTTCATTCCGCAAAACGAACGGATCGTCACCATCGAAGACTCGGCTGAACTGCAACTGCAGCAACCCCACGTGGTGCGCCTGGAAACCCGGCCTTCGAATATCGAGGGGCGAGGCGAGGTGAGTCAGCGGGAGTTGGTGCGCAACAGTTTGCGGATGCGTCCGGACCGCATTGTGATCGGCGAAGTGCGCGGCGCCGAGGCGCTGGACATGCTGACGGCGATGAACACCGGCCACGACGGCTCGTTGACCACCATTCACGCCAACACCGCGCGTGATGCGTTGGGCCGAATCGAGAACATGGTGTCAATGACCGGGGCGACTTTCCCGATCAAGGCCATGCGGCAGCAGATCGCGTCGGCCATTGATGTGGTGATCCAGCTGGAACGCCAGGAGGACGGCAAGCGCCGCCTGGTCAGCGTGCAAGAGATCAACGGCATGGAAGGCGAGATCATCACCATGACCGAAATCTTCTCCTTTGCGCGTCAAGGCATGGGCGAGAACGGCGAAGTGCTTGGCGATTATCGCCCCAGCGGCATGATCCCGGCCTTCCGCGATGTGCTGGCCAAGCGCGGTATCGAGTTGCCGCTGACGATGTTCAGGCCTGAGTGGATGGAGGCACGGCAGTCATGAACAATATTCCCAGTGAATTCATTCTGATGTTCCTCGGCATGGTGTTTATCGCCGTGTTCCTTTTGTCCCAGGGCGTGGTGGTGCCGGTGTTCGGCGAGGCCGGCAAGATGCGCAAGCGCATCCGCGGTCGTCTGCATGTGCTGGAGAAAGCCAATAATTTGCCCAACATGCAGACGGTGCTGCGGCAGAAATACCTGACGCGTTTGTCGCCGCTGGAATCCATGCTCGAGCAGTTGCCGTTTATGGCGAGCCTGACCCAGGTGATCGAGCAGGGTGGCCACGAATACCGGGCTTATCGGGTGCTGTTGCTCGGGCTGTTCCTGGGCGTTTGTGCGGCTATCTCGATCTGGATGATTTCGGCAGTCTGGTGGATGGCGCTCTTGGCGGGCTTCGGGGTGTTCTGGTTACCCCTGCTGAAAATTTCTCGTGACCGGGGCAAACGCTTCGCTGAGTTCGAGGAAGGCCTGCCGGATGCGCTGGATGCCATGTGCCGGGCCCTGCGTGCCGGGCACCCGTTCAACGAAACCCTGCGCCTGGTCGCCGAAGAGCACAAGGGCGCCGTCGCTCATGAGTTCGGCCTGACCTTCGCCGACATCAACTATGGCAACGATGTACGCCGCGCCATGCTCGGCCTGCTCGAGCGTATGCCAAGCATGACGGTGATGATGCTGGTGACCTCGATCCTTATCCATCGCGAGACCGGCGGCAACCTGACCGAGGTGCTGGAGCGTTTGAGCCGGCTGATTCGCGGGCGTTATCGCTTCCAGCGCAAGATCAAAACCCTGTCGGCCGAAGGGCGGATGTCGGCCTGGATACTGGTGGCCATTCCCTTCGTGCTGGCGATCGCAATCATCGTTACAAGCCCCACTTACTTGCCGGTTCTGCTCAATGACCCCATGGGCCATAAGCTGATCATCGGGGCTTTCTGCGCCATGTTGATCGGGATTTTTTGGATAAAAAAAATCATCCGGATTCAGGTTTAAAGCGGTATTCGCTACCGGGAGGTACAGTTCATGGACTTTTTACTCGGGTTGTTCAGTCGTGTCACGGGGAATGAGGAGATGGGGCGCCTGTTGTTTCTCGGCGCCATTGGTGTCAGTACGGTGCTGGCGGTGGTCGCCGTGATTTTGCTGATGTTGGGCCTTCAAGACCCGGTGCAGCGTCGCCTGGCGCTGATCAAGCGTGGTCATTTAGGCAATACGACCGGGCAGGAAGCTCCAAGTAATCTGCAACTGTTGCTGGAGCGGGTCGGTCAGCGCTTTGCCTCGAGCGAATCGGCTCAGGCATCCGCCACCCAGACCCTGTTGACGCATGCGGGTTACCGTTCTGCTTCGGCGGTGCAGATGTACTGGGCGGTGCGTTTGATGTTACCGCTGTTGTTGTTTGGCGTTGCATTGTTGCTATTGCCTTTGATCCCCAAGATTTCGCTGACCATTGGTCTGCTGTTGGTGGTCATGATGGCGGGTATCGGATGGCTGCTGCCGGCCCTGTACGTTGGTAAGCGCAAGCAGGCGCGTCAAAACCGACTGCGCGCCGCGTTTCCGGATGCACTGGACCTGATGGTGGTGTGCGTGGAGTCAGGCCTGGCCCTGCCCACGACCATCGAGCGAGTGGCCGAAGAAATGTCGGTCAGTCAGGTTGAACTGGCTGAAGAACTGGCCCTGGTCAATGCGCAAATCCGCGCAGGCATTTCCAGTACCGAGGCGCTCAAGCAGCTGGCCGTACGCACTGGGCTGGATGATGTACAAGGGTTGGTCAGCCTGTTGGCGCAGAGTATTCGCTTCGGTACCAGCGTGGCCGATACCCTGCGCATCTATGCCGATGAGTTCCGTGACCGGCGTATGCAGGCTGCCGAAGAGGCAGGGGCGAAAATCGGTACCAAGCTGATATTCCCGCTGATTTTCTGCCTGTGGCCGAGCTTCTTCCTGGTCGCCATCGGCCCTGCCTTGATCGGTGTGATGAGAGCATTCGGGTGAAATAACGGGCGGGAGGCTGTCGAATACGATGGCCTTGCCGCCCGAGCCTGATCTGCACTTTCCTTCCATAGGTCCACATCCCTGTAGGAAGCTGCCGCAAGCTGCGATCTTTTGATTTTTCTGGCAGGCAATTCGTTGTCCACGCCTATGAATCAAAAGATCGCAGCCTGCGGCAGCTCCTTGGGGATTTGCGTATATCTGTTCATCACGACCGGGCGCTGATTGTCGCGATACGCTCGGTGACAGGCTGGTCAAGGCGCAAGCAATGGTTGCCAGGCATTCCTTTAAGGAACACCGCGGTCAGGCGTAGGAGCTGGCGAAGCCAGCGATCTTTTGATTTTGATGGGCGAGGAATCGCTGAAGAGCAAAAGCTCGCAGCCTGCGGCAGCTCCTACAGCGTAATCCGGTCAGGCTTGGATAATGCGCAGATTCCGCTGCTTTACTTGCACACGACGTCTAGCCCGGCTTTGCAAGCCAGGCCACTTTAGACGACACCAGAAGCTGATCACCCGTTGATGTGCCTCAGTTACCGCTAGTGATCTCACCCGCCGTATCCTGGTCAAAAAACTCCGGAATCGGATAGAGGAAGCTGTTTAGCCAACGCTGCATGGCCAGGTCACGTTCAGTGGCCGAAGCGGTTTGCAGTTTGGGGGAGGCAACGACACCGCGACTCTGCATTACCAACCACTGCTCGGTGCCTTTTTGCTCCTTCGAAGAGGGACCCGGTTCAATAGCCCAGGCACTGGTGGACAGGCAAGCCATGCACACGATCAACAGCCTCTTGGTATTCATCTCGACTCCTCGTACGTTTTACTTGGTCGCACTGGATGAGGCAGCGGCTACCTCAGTCTTGCGATTGCCCTGCGAAGCCGCCACTTTTTTTGCGGAGGCCTTGAGTTTTTCCGCGCGGCTTTGAGCCTCGGCGATTTGCTGGGGACTCAAGCTGGCACGGTTCGCGAGTTCGGCAGCCGACTTCCAGTTATCCTGATAGATCAGCAGCGTCACCATATTGAGTGCCGCCAATGAATTGGACTGTTTGAGCTCCATGGCGGTCATGAACTCGAAGCGTGCTTCAGGGATACGTCGTTGATTGAGGTAAACGACCCCCAGGTCATTGCGCATCTTGTCATCGGTGGGGGCCATCTTCGCCGCACGCTCAAGGTGTTTGGTCGCGGTGGCGTAATCATTTTTGGCCGCGGCCAATTGGCCCAGGCCATGCTCCCCGTCGGCGGCCAGACAGGTGCCGAGCAAGCTTTGATACAACGGCCCCGCCTCGTTACGCCCCATCAAGCGCAGCACCCGAGCCTTGCGCAGGCGAACCTGAACCAGGTTCTCGGGCAAACCTTCCAGATTCGCCAGGCTGGCATACAAACGGCCATCGTTGGCCATGTTGTCGGCCAGACTCAGGGCCAACTCTTGTTCCGAATCGGGCTTGGCACAGATAGCCGGTCGCGAAGACAAACCATTAGTGGCACAACCTGCGAGCATCAATGTCGCCATGACTGCAATGACTGCTTTCATCGAATGTCCTTTGGCTACAACACGTTGAACGCCTGGCCAATGGCAAGAAAGCTGGCCCGGCAAGCGCTCAAGGTCACCGTTACGAATGAGGGCGAGATTCAGGCTGCTCTGGCTCATTGCGAAAGCCCGGAGCGACTGTCGAAATCGCCATTTTCAAGGAAGAACATGCGGTAGAAGTTCGGATCGTAATTGCGCAGCTGTTCGCCAGGCAATGACGGCAGTTTTGCGTTGGCAGCCAGTGGCTGGACCAGGTGTGGGGTGACGATCATCAACAGTTCGCGCTCTTCACGGTTGATGGTGTTGTCACGGAAAAACGCCCCCAGAATCGGGATATCGCCCAGCCCCGGAAACTTGTTCACCTGGGAATTGTTGCGCGTGCTGATCAGGCCGCTGATGACGAAGCTTTCGCCGTCCGCCAGGGAAATACTGGTGTCGGTACGGCGTATGGTCAGCGCAGGAACAATGGTACCGGCGATGCTCACAGCGTTGGTGAAGTCCAGTTCACTGACTTCCGGTGCCACCTTCAGCGCGATACGGTTTTTCCCGATGATGGTCGGCGTCAGGGTCAGGCGGATACCGAATTCCTTGTACTCGATGGACACGTTATCGCTGCCTGAACTGGGCACTGGAATCGGCACCTCACCACCGGCCAGGAAGCTCGCACTCTGCCCGCTGAGCGCGACCAGGCTTGGCCGTGCCAGGGTGTAGGCGAAACCGCTGCCTTCCAGTGCGTTGATCGACACCAGCGTATCGCTGGACGCAAAAGAGAGGTTGAACATGTCGTTGTTCACCGGCACCGATGGCGTGACAATGCCGCCGATGGTGGGCAAGGTTCTCGGCGAGCCGAACAGGAAGTTGCCCTGGCGGCCAAAAATCGAGGCAGAGGCTTCCTTGAGTTTGGTCCGGCTGACTTCAACGAAGCGGATGTCGGTTTGCACCTGGATCGGCAACAGCGGGTCTTCGGAAGGTACCGTCGACACGCTGGTCAACGCCGCGGTGGCCTTGCCCTTGACAAACACCATGCTTTGGCGCGGCTCTTTCGAACAGGCGGTCCAGACCATCAGGCTGGTGGCCCCCGGCGCGAGGCCCGTGAGTATGAAGGCGTTGCTGCCGCTGGGTTGCACGTCGGCAATCTTCGGATCGCCTACCGCCAGTTGCGTCACCGGGACGGGGACGCGCAGTTCGTTCTGAAGTCCCTGACCGACCTCGAACGTAGCCGGTAAGTTATCCAATTGTGAACAGTTGGCCGCCGCGGCCTGAGCCGCATCCACACCAAGGCCCATCCAGAACAGACCATGGATAATTCGCTTGAAAGCGGGCACGGTACGATAGCTCATTAAGTGCATCCTCGCTGAATAGGCCATCTTTGAGGCAAAACCAGGTTGCCTCGGATCACTACAAGGGGCCTCGGTCGGCCCTCTACCCCGCCAGACCCCTGACTAATGGCCCCGGCAATATTCCTTGGTGCTACATGCAAGCAGCTGCAATACGCTGTTCTGACTGAACGGCGAGCGACCTTCGCTATAACGGTTTTTAGTGATCCAGATGCCTGGGCTGTCAACCCGAACGATATGCGCAGGCTCGACAGCAGCAGCTAAAGACGGCACTTTGCGCCGACCTGACTCCCCTAAAAAGCAACCGGCAATTAACGCACTGAGCCGGAAAACGCTTGTCAGGATCATAGTGAGGTAACTCCTTTTGCCAATCCGCTATCTGATCGCTGAACCTAACGTGGCATTTCGAACCGTTATGTCTTCTTCTTGTTTGAAAGGTAGTTCAACCAAGGCAAAGCGCCATGCTTTGAACGAAAACTTTCGATACAGATGTTGGTTTTTTTCTGAAAAGCACGGCTAGGCCACGCAATCATTGGTATTGCGCTGGATGCTGATGGAATAAGGGGTGCTTTACGGTCCTGCGAGTTTTTCTTTGGGTTTTGCGCTGCATATTTCACAAAAACGCCACTCATTGAGTGGCGTCTTTTCAGGCGTGCCGGTTTGTACTTTTCGGATGCTGACCAAACCTAACAATGGCGTCTGAGGGGATATTATAAGGAAGCTGAATACGACTGATTGTGTAGCTCTACACCTGCGAAGTGCAGGTTGGCGTATTGGCCGTAAGGTACTGGATCACCTCTTCAAGCGTGTCTATGTCAGGAGCATTGCTCACTAACGCTTGCGAACTGCACCATGGGTAATCCAGATGCGATACCCACTCCATGATGCAGTGCAGATCAGTCGCTGGCAGGGTTTTCATGTGCTCAATGGTGATAGTGAGCCTCTCGACAAGCCCTGACTCGGGGTTGAACTGCCACTCATACAGACCGCAACCGACTCGAACTTCGCCGCTGCTCTTATCGGACATGCCGACCAGCCATTTGCACTGGAATGTTTTGGCCTGCGGTTCAGGTGGACGTCCCAGACAAAAGGTATAGACGTTTTCGAAAGTCTGGCCGAATCGCCTGACGAGCACATCGCCGATAGATCCGAGGCCTTCAACGTGGGGTGGAAACGAGATAGATCCGGTGTGCACGACCATGTCCAGTATCGCGTCTGGCGCAAAGGCCAGGCGTAACAAATGTGGGCGATTACTGTCCTTGGCTTTTATGTACTGTTGAATCGATTGTTGAGCAGTGTTCATTGTTTGTCCGTCGAATCCCTATCAGGTTGAGAACATCCTTATCCGAGGCTCACGTTACTATGCCACGCGAGCCCGCACTCATTTACAAAGCGCTATTCAAAACATCCGTTACCAGCATGCAGCCGGGGGCGTGGGTGATGCACAGCGGTGGACGCGAAGTTTGCACCACCGATTGCGGGGTCACACCGCAGGCCCAGAATACCGGGATTTCGTCGGCTTCGACTGGCACGGCATCGCCGTAGTCCGGGCTGCCTAGTGAATCGATGCCGATCAGTGCCGGATCACCAATGTGCACGGGCGCGCCGTGGACGTTGGGCATGCGTGCGGTGATCTGGATCGCCTGGATCGCTGCGGCGGCCTTCATCGGGCGCATGCTCACCACCAGCTTGCCGCTCAGGCGAGCAGTAGGGCGGGTGTCTATGTTCGTCCGGTACATGGCGACATTGCGCCCCAGATCGATGTGCCTGAGGGCGATGCCGGCATCCAGCAGCGGTTGTTCGAAGGAGAACGAGCAACCGATGGCGAAGGCCACCAGATCGTCCTGCCACAAATGTCCGATATCCGACGGTTCTTCGCTCAGTTCGCCATGGCGATAGACCCTGTATCGGGACACCTCGTGGCGGATATCAATGGCTGTGCCGAGATTGCGAAAATACGGATCACCCGGTTCGGTAACGTCGAGCACCGGGCAAGCCTGCCGATTGAGCGTGCAATACCGAAGAAACTCGTTAGCCCAATCATTGGGCAGAATCACGATATTGGCTTGCACCCGACCTTGGGCCAAGCCGCTGGTGTGGCCCTGATATTGTCCGGCAGCGATGCATTGGCGCAGGGCCGGTGGAACGCTGTGCTTCAGTTGTTCGAACGACAGGGTGGGTTGGCTCATCACGGCATCTCTTCAGGTTCGATGACCCTTTTTAGAAAACCATGACGATGCCGTCCAACCAGGAATGTTGTTACCCCCCGACAACTAAAAGTTATTCAAGGGACCGTCGGCTGTTGAGACCGGGTGCCGGAACCATTCGAAGCGGGCCGACATCCGCAGCGTATTGGGAGACTACCTGGCGGCTCATGTCGACGATGCTCTCGATCAACTCCAGGCCGACTCCGGCGCGCCACGAAGCCACGACATCCAGTTGCGGCAAGCGAGTACCCGGTTCCAGCTGAATCAGCTCGCCGCTGGCCAAGGGCTTGGCCACCAGTGCGGCCGGCAAGGCGCCAATACCGAATCCGTCACGAATCAGCCGGGTCATGGCCGACACCGAGTTGACGCAACTGACGCGTGGCGTACTGATGCCGTGGGCGTGCAGCAGGTTGAGTACATCCTGATGCGGCCGGGAGTTTTTGACGAAGGTGATGATGCGCTCGCTGGCCATTTCAGCCAGTGAGGCATAGGGGCGGGCATAGATTGAGTTACTGGCGGCGATCCAGTGCATGGGATAGTGCGCCAGTTCGAGGTTGCGCACACTTTCGTGGCGGATCAGGTCCGTCTGGAACACGATGTCCAGATAGCCCTTTTGCAGCTGATCGCACAGATTGCGTGCGGCGTCGGCCGTGATCTCGATCTCCACGGCGGGGAAGGTCTGCATCAAGGTCGACATCAACGGGCTGAGCCAGGTATGGATCACCGTATCCATCACACCGATGCGCACCAGGCCCTGTTGCGGGTTGGTGTTATCCAGTGAGTGTTTCAACGCTCGCTGAACCTCGAGCATCTGCTCGGCGTAGTCGAGCACCTTGAGGCCTTCCAGCGTTAGCGATACCCCGCGCGAATCGCGCACAAACAAACGCAGGCCCAACTCTTCTTCCAGCGAGGCAATCCGGCTGGAGATAGCCGCCTGAGTGCTGAACATTTTCTCTGCGGTGAGGCTGAAGCTTTGCAGGCGTGCGACCCAGACGAAGGTTTCGAGAAATTTGAGGTTCATGGCAGTTCTCGTGGTGGGGCGTTCACTGTTTTTCCACAGAGAACCGTGGTGGGGGTGCAGTAATTGTTACTCCAGAGTTCGTCGCCGGGGGTATCAAATTTTCTTATGCATAACCTCGTTTTTTTCCCGTTTGACGCAGTTTGGCCTTGGCGCGAAGAATCCGCTCCACGACGCAGCCACTGCGTCTGCCCCCCCACGACAACGCCTTCACAAAAAAATAATGAGGCGTGTCCGTCATCTTCGCTTGCTGCCGCAGGAACTCCCATGGAAAAGACCATGACTGACCACGTGCTTTCAGGTTCGGGCCGCACCGGCCCGTTCAGTTGGTACGGCCCCCTGTCGAAAAATGAAAAGCGTACCTTCTGGAGTTGCAAGATCGGCTATGCCCTGGATGGCATGGACACACAGATGCTCAGTTTCGTCATTCCGACCCTGATCGCCACTTGGGGCATCTCCAAGGGCGATGCCGGGATGATTGGCACTTGTACGCTGCTGGCTTCGGCAGCGGGTGGCTGGATCGCCGGAATACTGTCCGACCGCATCGGTCGGGTGCGCACCTTGCAACTGACGGTGCTGTGGTTCGCCTTCTTCACTTTCCTCTGCGGACTGGCACAAAACTACGAGCAACTACTGGTGGCCCGGACCCTGATGGGCTTTGGTTTCGGTGGTGAATGGACAGCGGGTGCGGTGCTGATTGGCGAGGTGATTCGCTCCAAGGATCGCGGCAAGGCAGTGGGCATGGTGCAGGCCGGATGGGCGCTAGGGTGGGGGCTGACGGCATTGCTCTATGCCGGATTATTCAGCTTTCTGCCGCCGGAAGAGGCCTGGCGGGCGCTGTTCATGATCGGGTTGGTGCCAGCGCTATTCGTATTGGTAATCCGCCGACTGGTCAAGGAGTCGGACACCTTCGAGCAGGCCTGCATTGAGCGCAAGGCCGAGCCTGAAAAGGATTCGCGTTGGGCCTTCTTTGAAATCTTCGCACCTCGGATGCTCAGTACCACCTTGCGCGCTTCGTTGCTGACCACAGGCGCGCTGGGTGGTTATTACGCGATCACCACATGGTTGCCGACTTACCTGAAAACCGAGCGCGGCTTGAGCGTACTCGGCACTGGCGGCTATCTGGCGATGGTGATCGTCGGTTCCTACATTGGCTATGTGACCAGTGCATTGCTGACCGATGCCATCGGCCGAAAGAAGAACTTCATCCTGTTTGCCGTCGGCTCCATGGCGATCGTTTTGGCCTACACCCAACTGCCCATCGACAACACCTGGATGCTCTGGCTGGGCTTTCCGTTGGGTTTCTTCGCTTCGGGCATTTTTGCCGGCATGGGCGCTTTTCTGACCGAGTTGTTTCCGACACGCATGCGCGGTTCGGGCCAGGGCTTTTGCTATAACGCCGGGCGTTCCATTGCGGCGCTGTTTCCATTGTTCATCGGTGCGCTGAGCGAAACGTTGCCGATTGGTACGGGGATCGGAATCTTCGCTGCCGGTGCCTATGGCGTGGTGATTCTGGCCGCGTTAAGCCTGCCGGAAACCCGCGGTCGCCAACTCGAATCCTGACCCCCGACACGTCTGGGCCATTGTGCCCAGACGTCGCTGATCCATTGCTAATCGACAAACATCGGCCGCGATCGCAACGCCCCCGAGAGGGCTCGCTCGCGTCCGTAACAGGAGCAGGCATGAACTATTCGCTTTCCACCCAACGGTTGTACCTCCCGGTCGGCACATTGCTCGGGTTGAGCTTGCTCGGCGCACCGGCTGCTCAGGCGGATTTCATTACCGACAGTAAAGGCAGCCTGGAAGCACGCAACTTTTACTTCAATCGCGATTTCCGCCAGGACGGCTCGCGAGACAAAGCCGAGGAATGGGCACAGGGTTTTCTGTTGAGGATGGAGTCCGGGTATACCGCTGGCACGCTGGGGTTTGGTCTGGATGCACTGGGTATGGCCGGTTTTAAACTGGACTCCGGCGGCGGCACGGCGGGCACCAATCTGTTGCCGCCGGATTTGTCAGGCGGCTCGCAGGATCGCTATGGCGAGTTGGGCCTGACCGCCAAAGTGCGTTTGTCCAAGAGCACCCTGAAGCTGGGGACGTTGCAGATCAAGGATCCGGTGGTGAACTCCAACGACACTCGCCTGTTGCCGTCAACTTTCAAAGGCGGCCTGGTCAATGTGCAGGAAATAGACCGTTTGAAGCTCACCGCCGGTCAACTCACGCAGATAAATTTTGTCGATTCCACTGACTACCAGGACATGACTGCCAATCGCATCGGTGGGCAAAGCGACAAGTTCCAGTTCGCCGGGGCTGACTATCAATTCCTGCCGAACCTGACAGCGCAGTACCGCTACGGCAAGCTGGAAAATATCTACCAGCAAAACTACCTCGGATTGGTCCACCTGCTGGATCTGGGGGCCGGTCAGTCGCTCAAGAGCGACGTGCGCTATGCGCGCAGTATTGAAGATGGCAACTTTCGTGACCTCGACAACCAGGCTCTCGGTGCGATGTTTACCTACAGTCGCGACGGCCACGCGCTGGGCTTCGGCTACCAGCGCATGAGCGGCGATGATCCATTTCCGTACATTGGCCGCAGCGATCCGTACCTGGTCAACTTCGTGCAGATCAATGACTTCGCCAACGTTGACGAACACTCCTGGCAAACGCGCTACGACTATAACTTCGCCGCATTGGGTGTGCCGGGGTTGAGCTTTATGACCCGCTATATCTCGGGGGATAACGTGCAGCGCAGTGCTGCGGGTGAAGGCAAGGAATGGGAGCGCGACACCGATATCGCTTACGTGGTGCAGGACGGTACGTTGAAAGGCCTGGGCTTTAAATGGCGCAACGCGTCGGTGCGTTCGAACTTTGGCAATGATCTGGATGAGAATCGCTTGATCGTCAGCTATACCCTGGCGCTTTGGTAAGTGTCTGGGTTATCGAACAAGAAATGATATCGACGGCCCGCCAGTCAGACTGGCGGGCCGTTTGTTTTACATCGACAGAATCAACCGGCCAGCGAACAGAATCAGGATCACGCCCATGGTTCGTTCGAACCAGTGCCCCATGCGCATGAACAGCAACCGCACCCGGGCGCTGGAAAAGAACAGCGCCACGATCACGAACCACAAGGCGTTCACGAAACACATCCATAGCCCGTACAGCGCCTGAATCTGCAGTGGTGTCGTGGCACTGATGATGGTCGTGAAGATCGCCAGGAAAAACAGGGTGGCCTTGGGGTTGGTGGCATTGGTTAGAAAACCTGTGGTGAACGCCTTCAGCAATGTTTGCTCGACCACGGGCTCGTCTGCACCTTTGTCGCCCTCCAGCACAGTTTTGGGTTTGCTACGCAGCAGGCTCACGCCGAGGTACAAAATGTAGGCCCCCCCCACAACCTTGGCCACCGTCAACAACCAGGGTGTGGTGTGCATTAGCGCACCGACGCCGAGCAAGGTGTAAAGCACATGCACGGAAATGCCCGCGCCGATGCCCAAGGCCGTGCAGATGCCCACCAAACGGCCGAAACGCACACTTTGGCGGATGGTCACGGCAAAATCCGGTCCGGGGGCGACCACGGCCAGAAAGTGGATGGTTGCCAGCGCCAGAAACTCGCCCAGGTAATTCGAAAACATCTCAGCTCCAGAAAGTCAGGGGTGAAGCATTGCCGCGATAGCCGACAAAGAAGGAAAGGCTCAATCGCGGATCGTCCACCCCCGGGGTCACCGAGTGCATGCAGCGCGAATTGAACATGATGAAATCACCCGACTCAGGACGAATCTCCAGGGTCGGAGGGCCAAGCAAGGCCGGGTCGATGCCGTAACTGTCGCCACGCATTTCATCGAACTGGTCCGGAGAAATGTCGTGGTCCCACATCTGCAACGCGCCGCCCTCGGTCGGCATGTTCAGGTAAACGTTGCAGGCGAACTGCGCTTCCAGGCTTCTGGCCTGGAAGCTGTCCGGGGCGTCCTTGGCGAAAATGTCGTGATGGGCGAGGAAGCACACCCCGGGTTTGACGACCCGGGACAGGCCCACATACATCTTGCGGCCATAGAGATTTTCCAGATGCGCCCCCGCCGGCCAGGACTCGTCGAGCATGCAGCGCAGCGTGTCGACAGGAGAGGAGTAGGGCGCACAACGGCTGCGCAACTCGGCGATATTGCTGGTGGCGCGCTCGAAATAGTCTTCGATCAACAGCGGCTGGTTTTCCGCTTCATAAAACGCCATGCCAATGCGGCCGATACTCGGCGCGTTGATGTAGCCTTCGAAGCCGGGGGCGAGGATCTTGTCGCCGATCTGGATCGCCAGCGGCCCAGGCAACAAGCCCTTGACGCGGATGGCGAGGACTTCTTCATTGGCCAGTTTTTGTATGCACGTCTCATCGAGACGCTCGACGTCAAGCATCATGTCTTTAGGTCCATCTATCGATAGTCAACAGAGCCCGCGAACGCAGGCTCCCCCGGCGTCAGGCGATGACGGGGCCGACATCGCCCAAATGCTCAATCCACGCTGTAGTGGACTGACAGCGTTCCCTTTTTCTGTGAAAGGGAAGCGATCGTGACCGTGCCCAAATCCTTCAGGCTCCGTACATGGGTGCCGCCGCAGCCGTAGGCGGGCAGCTCACCGAAACCGATTTCCCGGGCGCCTTCGCGCAACGACGTCAAGCGCGGCAGGTCATGGGCGATCCATTGCGTGACGCCGTGTTGAATCGTCTGGGCATCGACTTCCTGCGCGCTATCACCCGGTTTGAACTGAACGCGTCCTTCATCGGGCCAGTGATGAGCCTTGATCGGCATCCAGCCCATCGCCTGGACGAAGTGACCAATCAGGTGACCCGCCGAATGCATGCGCGTGTTGAACCGGCGGCGTTGCTCGTCGACCCGAATCTGGATCATGCCGAGTTTTACCGGGTGGTCGACGAAATGGATGATCCGGTCCGGATCTTGAACCACGCGCAGCACCTGGCTTTCGCCGATCCAGCCGGTGTCCCAGGGTTGCCCGCCGCCTTGAGGATGAAACAGTGTGGCCCGCAGCACCACAGCGAATTCGTTCTCCTGGGGTGTGCATTCCAGGACTTCCACGTTGGCCTTGAGCTCATCACTATGGAAGAAGAGGCGAAGCGTCATATTCCATGCTCTTATTAAAGTTTCTATTTTTATTATATGAATCGTGGAATTGCGTGATAATCCGTTCAATCATCAAAGGACTGTTGCGCTGTGAGCATAAATCTTCCTCTGCCTCTGCTCGGTGAAATGGCGATTTTCGTCAAGGTTGTCGAGACTGGCAGTTTCTCCGAAGCGGCACGCCAACTAGGTTCTTCACCCTCGGCGGTGAGTCGCAGCATTTCGCGGCTGGAGAAGGCACTCGCCACGCGGCTGCTGCAACGAACCACGCGCAAGCTGCGCCTGAGTGACGGTGGCGAAGAGGTGTTCAAGCGTTGCCAGGAGATGGTCAGCGCGGCGAAGTCGGTGATGGAAATCAGCGGTCAGTTCACCCATGAAGCGGAAGGGCTGGTGCGTGTCAGCGTGCCCAAGGCTGTCGGGCGATTCGTGATTCATCCGCACATGCCCGAATTCCTGCGGCGCTATCCCAAAGTAAATGTGGAGTTGTTGCTCGAGGACCGTCAGGTGGATTTGATCGACGACAACGTCGATCTGGCGATCCGTATTACCGACCGCCCACCCGCGGGGCTGGTGGGGCGACAGTTGTTGACCATCGATCATTTACTCTGTGCAACGCCACAGTACCTGGCCGAACACGGCACCCCGACTCATCCCCATGATTTGCTCAACCACAGCTGTATCTATCTGGGCGAAACCCCGAGCGATGCGCGCTGGAAATTCAAGAAAGGCAGCAAAGCCGTGACCGTCGGCGTGCGCGGCCGTTATGCCGCCAATCACACGGGGGTGCGGCTGGGCGCGGTATTGCAACACATCGGAATCGGCAGCCTGCCGTACTTCACCGCCCGTTATGCGCTGGAACAAGGGCTGATCGTTCAGGTTTTGCCGGACTGGACTTTTCTGGCGTCCTACCACGGAGGCGCCTGGCTGCTGCATTCGCCCACCCGCTATCTACCGCCCAAGTTACGGGTGCTTATCGATTATCTGGTGGAGTGCCTGGAGAAGGAGCCAACCTTGAGCAGGCCGGGCAAACCGGGTGCGTTGGGCAAGGTCGCGGCAGAGTATGAGTTGCCGGAGAGTGATGGGTTGCTCTGAAGGGCCTCTTCGCGGGCAAGCCTCGCTCCTACAGGTTGGAGTCATACGTAATGGCGCGAACGACATAAACCTGTAGGAGCGAGGCTTGCCCGCGAAGACTGACTTCGAACCACCACATCTCTCGGCAATGCCACAAAAAAAGGCCCGCATGTTCAACCATGCGGGCCTTTTGCATTACTGACTGTGGAATCAGTGCTTGCTGTCCTGGTTCGACATCGCCAGCAGCTGTTTTTCCTGATTCCAGTCGAATGGTTCGTCGTTCTGTTCGGCTTCGAAGCGACGCTCTTCAAGGGCCTGGTACAGGTCGATTTCATCATCGGGCATGTAATGCAGGCAGTCGCCAGCGAAGTACCACAGCAGGTCGCGCGGGACCAGGTGGGCGATTTGCGGATAGCGAGTAATCACCTGACACAGAATGTCCTGGCCCAGGTATTGGCTTTCGATCGGGTCGACCGGCAGCAATGCACGCAGTTCGTCGAAGCGCTCCAGGAACAAGGCATGGCTTTCTTCGGGAACCTGTTCGGCCTCACCTACGGCGACCAGGATGCTGCGCAGGTGGTCGAGCAAGACCGTTGGACACGAGATAAGTCCTCAAGAGCAAAACGGGCGCGGGAGTATAAAGCTCCTGAGCCCCTTTTCACATATTAAAGAGCCCCATGCAAGACACAGGGTCCGCCGGATCAGCGGACCTTGCCTTTGGCCAATACCAACTCCTTTGGATCGAAATCATCGACATCGATCACCTTGCGTCGCGCCACTTCTGCCTCGCGCAAGGTCTGGGCTTCAAGCGGTTGCAAGACGCCAGCCTCCAGGGCGGCATCAATGGGAGACTCTCCGACAGTGGGTTTGACCTGGCGACTTTTCAGTGCCGTATTGAGCTTTTTCTGTAGCGGCTTGGCGGCGTTCAACAAGTCGCAGGCGTGCTGCAGGGCGCCGACCGAATCCTCTGGTGATTGCGGGCGATAGCAGCCGCCCAGTAACTCCTCAAGCGTTGGATCGCCCTTGGGACGGCCGATGACGGCTGCGACGTTGGCCGCCAGTCTGTCCGACGGGCCTCTGTGACGACGACCGAACGGGAACACCATCACCCGCAGCAGGCATCCAAGTACCTTGTTCGGGAAGTTGGTCAGCAGTTCGTCCAGTGCACGTTCGGACTGACCGAGGCTCTCTTCCATGGCCCAGGCGAACAGCGGATGCATATGCTCCGGCGAATCGAGATCGTGATAACGCTTGAGTGCGCCGGAGGCCAGATACAGGTAGCTGAGTACATCGCCCAGACGTGCGGACAGCCGTTCGCGACGTTTCAAATCACCGCCCAGCAGCATCATGCTCAGGTCTGCAAGCAAGGCAAAGGCCGCGGCCTGACGGTTGAGGGCGCGGAAATAGCCTTGGCTGAGCCCGTCCCCGGGCATGTGTTCGAAATGCCCGAGGCCGAGGTTCAGCACCAGCGTGCTGGCGGCGTTGCACACGGCAAAACCAATGTGGTCGAGCAGCAGTGCATCGAACTCGATCAGTGCCTGCTGTTTGTCTTCGCGATGGGCGAGGGCCATTTCCTTGAGCACGAACGGATGGCAGCGAATAGCGCCCTGGCCGAAGATCATCAAACTGCGTGTCAGGATGTTCGCACCTTCGACCGTGACGGAAATGGGCGCACCTTGCCAGCCACGCGCCAGGTAGTTGTTCGGGCCCATGATGATGGCCCTGCCGCCGTGAACATCCATGGCGTGGCTGATGCATTCGCGGCCGCGTTCAGAGAGGTGGTATTTGATAATGGCCGAAGGTACCGAGGGTTTTTCGCCGAGGTCGACCGCGTTGGCGGTGAGCATCCGTGCGCTGTCCATCAGCCAGGTACTGCCGCCGATCCGCGCCAGTGCTTCCTGAATCCCTTCGAAGGCTGACAGCGGTGCGTTGAATTGTTCGCGAACCTGCGCGTATTGGCCTGTCACCAGACTGGTGAACTTGCCCGCAGCAGTACCGATGGCAGGCAGCGAAATGGAACGCCCGACCGACAGGCAGTTCATCAGCATCATCCAGCCCTCACCGAGCATCTCCTGACCGCCGATGATGAATTCCAGCGGTACGAACACGTCCTTGCCGGAGTTCGGGCCGTTCATGAACGAGGCGCCCAGCGGCAGGTGACGGCGACCGATTTCTACACCGGGGGTTTGGGTTGGAATCAAGGCAAGGCTGATCCCCAGGTCGACTTTGTCGCCCAGCAGATGGTCCGGGTCATAAGCCTTGAAGGCCAGGCCGATCAAGGTCGCAACCGGGCCGAGGGTGATGTAGCGTTTTTCCCAGTTCAGACGCAGGCCGAGGGTTTCCTTGCCCTCCCATTCACCTTTGCAGATGACCCCGGTGTCGGTCATCCCGCCGACGTTGGAGCCCGCCATCGGGCCGGTCAGGGCAAAGCAGGGGATATCTTCGCCACGGGCCAGCCGTGGCAGGTAATGATTGCGTTGTTCGTCGGTGCCGTAATGCAGCAGCAGCTCCGCAGGTCCCAGGGAATTGGGCACCATGACGGTCGACGCCAGGTCGCCGCTGCGGGTGGCCAGTTTCATCGCCACTTGGGAGTGGGCATAGGCCGAGAAGCCTTTGCCACCGTACTCTTTGGGGATGATCAGGGCAAAAAAGCCATGTTGTTTAATGTGATCCCAAGCCTTGGGCGGCAGATCCAGCAACTGGCCGATCTGCCAATCGCTGACCATGGCGCAGAGCTCTTCGGTCGGACCATCGATGAACGCTTGTTCCTCTTCGCTCAGTTGCGCTTTTGGATAAGCCAGCAGCTTGTTCCAGTCCGGGCGCCCGCTGAACAGCTCGCCGTCCCACCAGACCGTGCCCGCTTCAATGGCTTCACGTTCGGTTTGCGACATCGGCGGCAGGTTTTTTTGAAACCAGCCGAATATTGGCGTCGTGAAGAGTTTTCGGCGCAGATCCGGCAGCAACAGGAAAGCGGTCACGACCGCGAGCATCACCCAGAAAATCAGCATGAGCCAGACGGGGGCATGGCTGAAGATGCCCATCGCCAGCAGATAGGCCGCAATGATGCCCAAGGCGGGCAGAGGCGCGGTGCGGCGATGGGCCAGATAGGCAATCCCGACCACCAGAACCAGTATCCACAACAGCAACATATTCAATTCTCCATGAAGCCAGGGGCAAAACCACTTTCAGAGCTTAGACGGCATCCATAAAAGTGGGGGGGCAGCGCATGAGTCTGAGCGTGTAGGAAGCAACGGCTGAAATTCGTCAGTTATTTCGAGGGCGGACGGTTAAGCGCTTTTGTCGACAGGGCGGCAAACGCTGATATTTGGCCGAAACGTCGTTATCTCTGTGCTGAAGGTGTCGCTAGACTCGTGGCTTCCCCCAGGAGATTGTTGCCATGCACGCATGTCTGAGCCCCGGCCGCTTCATCGATAGTGACCACCCCTCGGTGGTGGCGTTCGCCGAAAAACATCGTGGCACCGGGCGCGATCCGCTTGAACAGGCGATCAATCTTTATTACGCGGTGCGCGAGGCCGTGCGCTACAACCCTTACACCTTCAGTCGCGATCCAGAAACCTTGCTCGGCAGCTATGCACTGGCGGCCGGAGAGAGTTATTGCGTGCCCAAAGCCACGCTGCTCGCCGGTGCAGCCCGGCACTGCGGGATCCCGGCGCGTATCGGTCTGGCAGATGTGCGTAATCATCTGTCGACGCCGCGTCTGCTCGAATTGCTCAAAAGCGATGTGTTCGCCATGCACGGCTACACCGAGTTATACCTGAATGATCGTTGGGTCAAAGCCACGCCGGCTTTCAATCAACAACTCTGCGAACTGTTCAATGTCGCGCCGCTGGAGTTCGATGGGATCAACGACAGCGTGTTCCACCCCTTCAACCGTGACGGCGCGCAGCTGATGGAGTACCTGATCGATCACGGCCAGTTCACCGATGTGCCTGAAGCGTTCTTTTTCGAACACCTGGAAAAGTGCTATCCGCATCTGTTTGGCGAGCAGCTGCCGGTGCTGCTGGGGGACATGCAGAGCGATTTGAGTCGCGCCTGATCCGGCGTATGCTGCCTGCGCATTCATCCAAAAAGGGGCGGTCATGCTGAAGATCTGGGGTCGGAAAAATTCGTCGAATGTCAGGAAGCCATTGTGGGCGGCCGAAGAACTGGGCCTGGCCTATGAAGCCATCGATGCCGGCGGCGCCTTTGGTGTAGTCGACACGCCTGAGTACCGCGCGATGAATCCCAACGGCCGCGTGCCGGTGATCGAAGACGACGGTTTTGTGCTGTGGGAATCCAACACCATCGTCCGTTACCTGATGGCCCGTCATGCCAGCGATACGGCCTGGTATCCGACAGACCTGCAAGCCCGAGCCTCTGCCGAAAAGTGGATGGACTGGACCACCTCAAGTTTTGCCGCCCCGTTCCGCACGGTGTTCTGGGGCGTATTGCGCACCCCGGAAGACCAGCAGGACTGGCCGGCCATCAAGGCTGCGATCAAGGAGTGCGATGATCTGCTGTCGATGGCCGATCAAGCGCTGGCCGCTAAACCGTACCTGTCGGGCGATGAGATCGGCATGGGCGACATTCCCCTGGGCAGTTTCATTTATGCCTGGTTCGAGATGCCGATCGAGCGCGCGCCGCAGCCTCATCTCCAAGCCTGGTATGCGCGATTGAAACAGCGTCCGGCCTATCAGAAGGCGGTCATGACCGCGTTGACTTAATACTCACTATCGACACGCTTGACTGTACTTGTGCGGCAGCGACAAGCACCATTGCGCTCATGCGCCGCGGTTGCATTGCTCACCGCCCGCCCTTATTTATTCCTTTCTTCCCTTCTTGGTGCGTAATCCGATATGAGTTCCGCTCTGTCCATCCGGCAGCTAACCAAAACCTACGGCAACGGTTTCCAGGCATTGAGTGGTATCGATCTGGACGTCGCCGAAGGTGACTTTTTCGCCTTGCTCGGCCCTAACGGCGCCGGCAAATCCACGACCATCGGCATTCTCTCGACCCTGGTGAACAAGACCAGCGGAACGGTGAATATCTTCGGTCATGACCTGGACAAGGAGCCGGCGGCGCTCAAGCGCTGCATTGGCGTAGTGCCCCAGGAATTCAACTTCAACCAGTTTGAAAAGACGTTCGACATTGTCGTGACCCAGGCCGGTTACTACGGCATCCCGGCGAAAATCGCCAAGGAACGCGCCGAGCAATACCTGACCCAACTGGGCCTGTGGGACAAGCGAGATGTGCCGTCGCGCTCCCTGTCCGGCGGCATGAAGCGCCGACTGATGATCGCCCGTGCGCTGGTTCACGAACCGCGCCTGCTGATCCTCGACGAACCGACGGCGGGGGTGGACATCGAATTGCGTCGCTCGATGTGGACCTTCCTCACCGAACTGAACAAGAAAGGCATCACCATCATCCTCACCACCCACTATCTGGAAGAGGCTGAGCAGTTGTGTCGCAACATCGGCATCATCGACCACGGCACCATTGTCGAGAACACCAGCATGAAGCAGTTGCTCAGCCAGCTGCATGTCGAAACCTTCCTGCTGGATATGAAGAATACGTTGCAAGTGGCCCCGCAATTGCTCGGTTACCCGGCCAAACTGATCGACAGTCATACCCTGGAAGTCCAGGTCGACAAGGCCATGGGCATTACCGCGCTGTTTACTCAATTGGCGCAGCAGAACATTGAAGTGTTGAGCCTGCGTAACAAAACCAATCGCCTCGAGGAGTTGTTCGTGTCCCTGGTGGAGAAGAATCTGTCGAAGGTGGCGGTATGAGTTCCGAGCTTCAACCCAACCTCGTTGCCCTCAATACCATCGTTTACCGCGAGGTCAAACGCTTCACCCGGATCTGGCCGCAGACGCTGCTGCCGCCGGCCATCACCATGGTTCTGTACTTCGTGATCTTCGGCAATCTGATCGGTCGGCAGATCGGCGACATGGGTGGCTTCACCTACATGGAGTACATCGTGCCGGGGCTGATCATGATGTCGGTGATCACCAACTCCTACGGCAACGTGGTGTCGAGTTTCTTTGGCAGCAAGTTGAAGAATTGATGGTGTCGCCGGTGTCGCCGCATACGATTCTGATCGGCTACACCCTGGGCGGCGTGCTGCGCGGGTTGATGGTCGGGATCATCGTGACCCTGCTGTCGTTGTTCTTCACTCAATTGCAGGTGCATCACTTGGGCGTGACCGTTCTGGTGGTGGTGCTGACGGCGACGATCTTCTCGCTGCTGGGTTTCATCAACGCGGTATTTGCGCGCAACTTCGACGATATCTCGATCATCCCGACATTCGTGCTGACGCCGTTGACGTACCTGGGCGGGGTGTTCTACTCGATCAGTTTGCTGCCACCGTTCTGGCAGACCGTGTCGCTGGCCAACCCGGTGCTGCACATGGTCAACGCGTTCCGTTACGGCATTCTTGGTGTGTCTGATATCAGGATCAGCGTGGCGATCACCTTCATGCTGATAGCGACCGTTGTGCTGTATATCGGTTGTGCGCGGTTGCTGGTGAGTGGGCGTGGGATGCGTACCTAAGAGCGACCGAGTCGCCTTCATCGCGGGCAAGCCCGCTCCCACAATGAATTGGAGTCGGCCACATTATTTGTGAACGACACAGATCCCTGTGGGAGCGGGCTTGCCCGCGATGACGTCAGCCCAGACACCGCAAAAAAACGGCCTCCCAAGCGGAGGCCGTTTTACATTCTCACATTCGACTTTTCTTACGCCGCTTCCACTGCCGACTCACCCACCAACGCCAATACATCATCACCAGACAATAAGCGAGGGCACCCAGCACCAACCCCGTCACCACCGAGCCAAGCAAGAACGGTTGCCACAGGCTCGAGAGTTCGCCGCTGATCCATTCCCAGGTCAGCTCATCCGGCAGGCTGCGGGCGGGGACGTCCATCAGCCAGGCGCCGGTCTGGTAAGTGCAAAAGAACACCGCCGGCATGGTGATCGGGTTGGTCAGCCAGACCAGGCTGACGGCAATCGGCATGTTGCCGCGTACCACAATGGCAAGGATGGCCGCCAACAGCATCTGCAACGGAATGGGCAGGAACGCCGCGAACAGACCGACCGCCATGGCCCGCGCGACGGAGTGGCGATTGAGGTGCCAGAGGTTCGGGTCATGCAGCAGGGTGCCGAGAAAGCGTAAGGATTTGTGTTCCCTGATGCTGGTCGGGTCTGGCATGTAACGTTTGGGGGCATAAGGCTTCTCGGTCGGTTAAGGCGGCAAGTATGTCTTGATTCTACGAGCCGCCCATTCAGACTTTGTGACAATTGATAACGACGGACGTGCGACAGACCGGCTAAGCCTAGGGCTGGAACTCTCAAGGACGGGCTTATGCGCACAGGGATGATGGCGCTGGCGTTGGGTCTGTTGGCCCTGCGTTTTTTACCGGTATTACCGCCGGCGGGGTTGTGGCTGTTGTTGCCGGTAGTGGGTTTGATGTTGTTGCCGTTTCGCACCTTCCCCCTGGCATTTTTGCTGTTCGGTTTCAGTTGGGCGGGCGCGAATGCACAGTGGGCGCTGAATGATCGCCTGGCAGCGACGCTTGATGGAGAGACTCGCTGGCTCGAAGGTCGTGTGACCGGGTTGCCGCAGCAGGCCGAGGGCGTAGTGCGTTTCGAACTGACGGACAGTCAGTCGCGTCGCACCCGACTGCCTCGGCACCTGCGCCTGGCCTGGTATGGCGGGCCGCCCGTCAATAGCGGCGAGCATTGGAGGCTGGCGGTCAAATTGAAGCGTCCTGCCGGGTTGCTCAACCCGCATGCGTTCGATTACGACGCCTGGTTATTGGCCCGGCACATCGGCGCCACCGGTACCGTCAAGGATGGCCAGCGACTGATGGACGCGCAATGGGCCTGGCGCGACGGCATCCGTCAGCGTTTGCAGGCCGTGGATGCCCAAGGACGAACGGGTGCGCTGACGGCGTTGGTGCTCGGGGATGGCGCCGGGTTGAGTCGTGAGGACTGGCAGGTGCTGCAAGACACCGGCACCGTGCATCTGTTGGTGATTTCCGGGCAGCACATCGGTTTGCTGGCGGGAGTGGTGTATCTGCTGATCGCCGGGCTGGCGCGTTACGGCTTGTGGCCCGGGCGCTTGCCGTGGTTGCCTTGGGCATGCGGACTGGCGTTCGCGGCAGCACTCGGTTATGGGCTGCTGGCCGGCTTCGAAGTGCCGGTGCGGCGAGCCTGCCTGATGATCGGTCTGGTGCTGTTGTGGCGACTACGGTTTCGTCACCTCGGCGCATGGTGGCCGCTGTTGCTGGCGCTTGACGGTGTTTTGCTGCTGGACCCGCTGGCGAGCCTGAAACCGGGTTTTTGGTTGTCCTTTGCGGCGGTTGCGGTGCTTATTTTCACCTTTGGCGGGCGATTGGGGCCGTGGCGCTGGTGGCAAACCTGGACCCGTGCCCAGTGGCTGATCGCGATCGGCCTATGCCCACTGCTGTTGGTGCTGGGGTTGCCGATCAGTCTCAGCGGGCCGCTGGCCAATTTACTGGCGGTGCCCTGGGTCAGCCTGGTGGTCCTGCCGCCGGCCTTGCTTGGGACGATGTTGTTGCCCGTTCCTTATGTGGGCGAAGGATTGCTGTGGTTGGCCGGCGGTCTGATCGATCTTTTGTTCAAGGGGTTGGCGTTGATCGCCGGGCAATTGCCCGCGTGGGTGCCGGTGGCGGTCCCGTTGTGGGGCTGGGCGCTCGGCACACTGGGGGCCTTCCTGCTGTTAATGCCGCGTGGCGTGCCGTTGCGCCCGTTGGGCTGGCCGATGTTGCTGTTACTGGTTTTTCCGCCCCGGCACACGTTGCCTGAAGGCATGGCCGAGGTCTGGCAGCTGGATGTCGGTCAGGGTTTGGCAATCCTGGTGCGTACCCGCCATCACACCTTGCTGTATGACGCCGGGCCGAGGTTCGGCGATATCGACCTGGGTGAGCGGGTGGTACTGCCGTCATTGCGCAAACTAGGCGTGAATGGCCTCGATCTGATGCTGATCAGCCATGCCGACGCCGATCATGCCGGCGGTGCGCGAGCAATTGCCAATGGAATATCGGTGAAGCAAATACTGAGCGGCGATCACCAGGCCCTGCCAGACGAACTGCACGCCGAGGGCTGCGAGAGCGGTCAGCAATGGGCCTGGGACGGGGTGAAGTTTCAACTCTGGCAGTGGCCGTCTGCCATCGACAGCAATCAGAAATCCTGCGTGCTGCAGATCGAGGCCAACGGCGAGCGGTTGCTGCTGACTGGCGATATCGATAGTGCGGCCGAGCGTGCGCTGCTCGACGGTCCATTGGCGGTGCCGACGGATTGGTTGCAGGCCCCGCACCATGGTAGTCGCAGTTCGTCTTCGATGGCGTTGCTCAGCGTATTGCAACCCAAAGCGGTGCTGATCTCCCGTGGTAACGGCAATTCTTTCGGTCATCCCCATCCCACGGTCGTGGCGCGGTATCAAAAGCGCGGGGTGGCGATTTACGACAGCGCCGAGCAAGGTGCCATTCGTCTGCAACTGGGGCGCTTCAAGCCGCCGTGGACGATGCTTCAAGAACGGCGCTTCTGGCGTGATCTGCCACCATCCAGCCAGTAACCCGAACTGTCGAAGCCCGACCGGATACGACATCGCGGTCTTCGGTGCGTCCACCCCCTATGTTAGAGTGGCGCACTTTTTCGAGGGGACTGTCACTGTGTGGGAATTGGTCAAATCCGGCGGCTGGATGATGCTGCCGATCATTCTGAGTTATCGTCGCCGAGCGTCTCTGGACCCTGCGTGCCAGCCGCGTGACCCCGGAGCATTTGCTCGGGCAGGTCTGGGTCTGGATCAAGGACAAACAACTCAATAAAGAAAAGCTCAAGGAACTGCGTGCCAACTCTCCGTTGGGCGAGATCCTGGCCGCCGGTCTGGCGAATTCCAGGCATGGCCGCGAGATCATGAAAGAGTGCATCGAAGAAGCCGCTGCGCGGGTGATTCACGAGCTCGAACGCTACATCAATGCCCTCGGCACCATCGCCGCCATGGCCCCGTTGCTGGGTCTGCTGGGTACGGTGCTGGGCATGATCGATATTTTCAGTGCATTCATGGGCACGGGCATGGGCACCAACGCCTCGGTGCTGGCCGGTGGTATTTCCAAGGCGCTGATCACCACCGCTGCAGGCCTGATGGTCGGTATTCCGGCCGTGTTCTTCCACCGCTTCCTGCAACGCCGCATAGATGAGTTGGTGGTAGGCATGGAGCAGGAAGCGATCAAGCTGGTCGAGGTGGTGCAAGGTGACCGCGACGTGGATCTGGCTGAGGGCAAAGCGTGAAATTCCGTCGTAAACCACGGGAAACGATAGACATCAACCTCGCGTCGTTGATCGACGTGGTGTTTATCCTGCTGCTGTTTTTCGTTGTAACCACCACCTTCACCCGTGAAACCCAGTTGCGCGTCGACCTGCCGGAAGCGGTCAGCGGTTCCCCGGCCGAAGACCAACAGACCAAGCAACTGGACATCGCCATCAGCGCCGAAGGGGTGTTCTCGGTCAACAACCAATTGTTGCCCAAGAATGACCTGACCAGCCTGATGGAAGCGCTACAGAAAGAATCCAACGGCGATACCAACCTGCCGTTGTCCATCAGCGCTGATGGCAAGACCCCCCATCAGTCCGTCATCACTGCAATGGACGCTGCCGGCAAACTCGGTTTCAGTCATTTGCGCATGACCACTGTCGAGGCGGCGCCGGCATCCTGATGGCCATGTCCGATCGATTGCTCGCTGCGTGGTACGAAGGCCATCCGGCGCTGAAGCTGTTGCAGCCTCTGGAATGGCTGTATCGGCGTGTGGTCATCGGCAAGCGCGAGCGCTTTCTGGCAGGTGAGGGTGAGATCTATCAGCCGCCGGTGCCGCTGATCGTGGTCGGCAACATCACGGTGGGTGGCACCGGCAAGACGCCGCTGATTCTATGGATGATCCAGCATTGCCAGCGCAGCGGTTTGCGAGTTGGCGTCGTCAGCCGTGGTTACGGCGCCAAACCTGAGCAATTGCCGTGGCGGGTCGAGGCGGATCAAGGTGCGGACGTGGCGGGCGATGAGCCATTGTTGATCGTCCAGCGCACTGGCGTGCCGCTGATGATCGACCCGGACCGCAGCCGCGCAGTCAAAGCCTTGCTGGCGAGCGAGCCGCTGGACCTGATCCTTTCCGACGACGGCATGCAGCATTATCGGCTGGCCCGGCACCTGGAGCTGGTGCTGATCGATGCCGCCCGGGGGCTGGGCAACCAGCGCTGCCTGCCGGCCGGGCCGTTGCGTGAACCGATCGAGCGTCTGCAAAGCGTCGATGCGGTGCTTTATAACGGTGCCACGGCCGACCGCATCGACGGTTTTGCCTTCCAGCTGCAACCCACGGCACTGGTCAATCTGCAAAGCGGCGAACGCCGGCCCCTTGACCACTTCCCCCCAGGCCAGGCCATTCACGCCGTGGCCGGGATCGGCAATCCCCAGCGTTTCTTCACGACCCTCGAAACGCTACACTGGCGGCCAGTGCCGCATGCCTTTGCCGACCACGCCGAGTACAGCGTGCAGGCCTTGAATTTCACACCGTCATTGCCAGTGGTGATGACGGAAAAAGACGCGGTGAAGTGCCGTGCCTTCGCCGCCGCCGATTGGTGGTACCTGGCGGTCGATGCTGCGCCATCGCCGGCCTTCGTGGCCTGGTTCGATACGCAGCTGATGCGCCTGTTGCCGGCTCGTCTTTTGCCTTAAAAGGGAATGTTCATGGACACCAAATTGCTCGATATCCTCGCTTGCCCGGTCTGCAAAGGCCCGCTCAAGCTCAGTGCCGACAAAACCGAGCTGATCAGCAAAGGCGCCGGCCTCGCATACCCGATTCGCGACGGCATCCCGGTGATGCTCGAAAGCGAAGCGCGCACCCTGACCACCGACGAGCGTCTGGATAAATGACCACAGCCTTTACCGTTGTCATTCCATCGCGCTATGCCTCCACCCGTCTGCCGGGCAAACCCCTGCTGCTGATCGCCGGCAAGCCGATGATCCAGCATGTTTGGGAACAAGCGAGCAAAAGCAGTGCCCAGCGCGTGGTCGTTGCCACTGACGATGCGCGCATTGTCGAGGCCTGCAAAAGCTTTGGTGCCGAAGTGGTGCTGACGCGCGAAGACCATAATTCCGGCACCGACCGTCTGGCCGAAGTCGCAGCGAAACTGGGCCTGGCACCGGACGCCATCGTGGTCAACGTTCAGGGCGACGAGCCGTTGATTCCGCCGAGCGTGATCGATCAGGTTGCCGCCAACCTGGGCGCCCACACCGAAGCGCGCATGGCCACCCTGGCCGAGCCGATCGAAGACGTGGAAACCCTGTTCAATCCCAACGTGGTCAAGGTGGTCAGCGACCTCAATGGCCTGGCGCTGACGTTCAGTCGTGCCACCTTGCCGTGGGCTCGCGACGCGTTCGCCAAGAGCCGCGAGCAATTGCCGGAAGGTGTGCCGTATCGCCGCCACATCGGCATTTATGCCTATCGCGCCGGTTTTCTGCATGACTTCGTCACCTGGGGCCCGTGCTGGCTGGAAAACACTGAGTCTCTGGAGCAACTGCGGGCGCTCTGGCACGGCGTGCGGATTCACGTGGCCGATGCGCTGATCGCCCCGCCTACCGGCGTCGATACCATTGAAGACCTCGAGCGCGTTCGTCGCTTGCTGGAGGCCTGATGCGGGTTCTGTTCGTCTGCCTGGGCAATATCTGCCGTTCCCCTACGGCCGAAGGCGTGTTGCGGCACAAACTGCGTGAGGCGGGGCTGGCCGATCAAGTCGAAGTGGCTTCCGCCGGCACCGGTGACTGGCACGTCGGCAAGGCCCCGGACAAGCGTAGCCAGGCCGCGGCGAAACTGCGTGGCTACGACCTGTCCGCCCAGCGCGCCCAGCAAGTGACCCGTGCCGATTTCGCCACCTACGACCTGATTCTGGCGATGGACAACAGCAACCTGCGCCACCTCAAGGCCTTGCAACCGGCCAAGGGCAAGGCCGAGCTGGACCTGTTCCTGCGTCGCTACCAGTCGGAAATCGATGAAGTGCCGGATCCTTATCACGACAGCGACCAGGGTTTCGAACAGGTACTGGACCTGATCGAGCGCGCCAGCGATCTGCTGGTCATCGAATTGAAGGGCCGGTTATGAGTTTGCAGGTTCAACCCCGGGTTTCGCTCAAGCCGTTCAACAGCTTTGGCGTGGATGTTCAGGCCCGGCTGTTTGCCGAGGCCCATAGCGATGCCGACGTGCGCGAAGCGCTGGCCTATGGGTTGGAACATGATGTGCCGGTGCTGGTGATCGGTGGCGGCAGCAACTTGTTGCTGACCGCCGATGTGCAGGCGCTGGTGCTGCGCATGGCCACACGAGGGATTCGCCTGCTGAGCGATGACGGTAACCAAGTGGTGATCGAAGCCGAGGCGGGCGAGCCGTGGCATCCGTTTGTGCAACATACCTTGGCGCAAGGGTTGGCGGGACTGGAAAACCTCAGTCTGATTCCCGGCACCGTGGGCGCGGCACCGATGCAGAACATCGGCGCTTACGGTGTCGAGATCAAAGACGTTTTTGCCGGCCTGACGGCCCTCGATCGCCAGACCGGCGAGCTACGGGACTTCACGCTGGCCGAGTGCAACTTCGCCTACCGCGACAGCTTGTTCAAACAGGAGCCGGGGCGTTGGTTGATCCTGCGGGTGCGTTTCACCCTCACGCGCACCGCGCACCTGCACTTGGAATACGGTCCGGTTCGCCAGCGCCTGACGTCGCTGGGTATTGATCATCCGACGCCTACCGATGTCAGCCAGGCCATTTGCAGCATTCGCAACGAAAAGCTCCCGGACCCGGCGGTGCTCGGCAATGCCGGCAGCTTCTTCAAAAACCCCTTGGTGCCGGCGACATTGGTCGCGCAACTCAAGGAGCAATACCCGGAGCTGGTGGCCTACGCGCAACCCGACGGGCAAATGAAACTGGCGGCGGGCTGGCTGATTGAACGGGCCGGCTGGAAAGGCTTTCGCGACGGTGATGCCGGTGTGCATAAATTCCAGGCGCTGGTGCTGGTCAACTACGGCACCGCAACGGGCCTGCAATTGTTGAATCTGGCGCAGCGTATTCAGAAAGACATTTCAGAACGATTTCATGTCGACCTGGAAATGGAACCCAACCGGTATTGAGGCTACGCTTCAGGCTGATTTCAAAGCCCTGCACATCTTCAGATGTGCAGGGCTTTTTTGTTAATGCTCAGTTAACTTAGCCACCTAACGATGCAAGCATTTGCTCCACCAAAGGCCCGATGCAGACGTTGTCGTCCGCGTAAGAGAGCCCATTAGCCTGAGTCGATCTGCGTGAAGGAACCCACGCGGCAGATTGCTCGACCCCATAACCTCTATAACTATGCGGGCGTGCCCATGATTACCCTGAAACTCAATGGTCAAGATCATCAACTCGATGTCACCGAGGACATGCCGCTGCTCTGGGCGATCCGTGACGTGGCCGGTTACAACGGCACCAAATTCGGCTGCGGCATGGGCCTGTGTGGCGCCTGCACCATTCATATCGACGGCGCGCCTGCGCGCAGTTGCATCACGCCGATTGGCTCGGTAGTCGGCCAGAACGTCACCACCATCGATAACCTGCACGCCGACCCGGTTGGCAAAGTCGTCCAGCAAGCCTGGCTCGACAGCGCCGTGGCCCAGTGCGGTTACTGCCAGGGTGGGCAGATCATGTCGGCCACAGCGTTGCTGAAAACCAATCCGAACCCCAGCGACGAGCAGATTGAAGAGGCGATGGTTGGTAACATTTGCCGTTGCGGCACCTACAACCGGATCAAGACCGCCATCCGCCAGGCATCCACTCACCTGAAGGAGGCCAAGGCATGAGCCGGTTACCGAATGATTTTGCGCTGAGTAACCTCAGCCGCCGTGGCTTCCTCAAAGGCGTGGGCGCCACCAGTGCGCTGGTGCTGGCTGCCAGTTGGGGTTGGCAGGACGCGCTTGCCGCCGAAAAAGACAAGAAGTTCGGCGCCGACGGCATGCCCAACGGCTGGATCGATGATCCAAAGGTTTACGTCAGCATCGCTGCCGATGGCAGCGTGACCGTGGTCTGCAACCGCTCGGAAATGGGTCAGGGCGTACGCACCAGCCTGACCATGGTAGTAGCTGATGAACTGGACGCCGACTGGGCGCTGGTCAAAGTGCAACAGGCGCCGGGCGACGAAGTGCGTTTCGGCAACCAGGACACCGACGGTTCGCGCAGCATGCGTCATTGGTACGAGCCGATGCGCCGTTGCGGGGCTGCCGCGCGGACCATGCTTGAGCAAGCCGCCGCCGCGCAGTGGAAAGTGCCGGTCAGCGAGTGTCGTGCGCAACTGCATAAAGTCATTCACCAACCGACCGGTCGTGAACTGGGCTACGGCGCATTGGCCGCTGCTGCCGGGGCACTGGCGGTGCCGGCTCGCGACAGCCTGCGGCTCAAGCAACCGTCGGAATTCCGTTACATCGGCAAGGAAGGCACCAAGGCCATCGACGGTGCGGACATCGTCAATGGTCGCGCGGTCTACGGCGCCGATGTGCATTTCGACGGCATGCTGTTCGCCACCATCGCGCGTCCAGCGGTCTACGGTGGCAAGGTCAAATCCTTCGATGCCAGCGCCGCGATGAAAGTCCCGGGTGTGATCAAGGTCCTGCAAGTCGAAAGCCGTCCATTGCCGTCCGAGTTTCAGCCTTTGGGTGGTGTGGCCGTGGTGGCCAGCAATACCTGGGCGGCGATCAAGGGCCGCGAGGCGCTGAAAATCGAGTGGGATGACGGCCCCAACGCCAGTTATGACTCAATCGCCTACCGCAAGGAACTCGAAGCCGCGTCGCTCAAACCCGGCAAAGTGGTGCGCAATACCGGCAGCATCGACCAGGCCATGAGCAGCGCCGACAGCACCCTCGAAGCCTCTTACTACCTGCCGCACCTGGCGCAATCGCCAATGGAACCGATGGTCGCCATCGCCCGTTTCAAGGACGGCGTGTGCGAAGCCTGGGCTCCAAGCCAGGCTCCGCAAGTCACCCGCGAACGGATCGGCGAGCGCCTCGGTATTCCATTCGATAACGTCACGTTCAACGTCACCTTGCTCGGCGGCGGTTTCGGTCGCAAGTCCAAGCCGGACTTCGTCGTTGAAGCGGCGATCTTGGCCAAGGAGTTCCCGGGCAAGGCGGTGCGGGTGCAATGGACCCGTGAAGACGACATCCACAATTCCTATTTCCACACCGTGTCGGCCGAATACCTGAAGGCCAGCCTGAACAAGGACGGCCTGCCGTCCGGCTGGCTGCACCGCACGGTGGCGCCGAGTATCACCGCGTTGTTCGCGCCGGGCATGAACCATGAGGCGGCTTTCGAGCTGGGCATGGGCTTTACCAACATGGCTTACGCGATCCCCAACGTGCGCCTGGAAAACCCTGAAGCGACAGTCCACACCCGGGTCGGCTGGTATCGCTCGGTGTCGAACATTCCCCACGGCTTTGCGATTCAGAGCTTTGTCGATGAACTGGCCCACAAGGCTGGCCAGGATCCACTCAAGTACCAGATCAAACTGCTCGGCCCGGACCGTCAGATCGATCCGCGCACCTTGAGTGAAGAGTGGAACTACGGCGAATCGCCCGAGCGTTATCCAATCGACACTGCACGGATGCGCACCGTGCTGGAAACCGCCGCCAAAGCGGCCGGTTGGGGGCGTGAGTTGCCCAAGGGCCGAGGCTTGGGCTTGGCGGTGCACTATAGTTTTGTCACTTATGTGGCGGCGGTGATCGAGGTGGAAGTCAAAGACGATGGCACGCTGATCGTGCACAAGGCCGACATCGCCGTGGATTGCGGCCCGCAGATCAACCCTGAGCGGATTCGCTCGCAGTTCGAAGGTGCCTGCGTGATGGGCCTGGGGAACGCGGTGTTGGGGGAAATCAGCTTCAAGGACGGCAAGGTTCAGCAGGACAACTTCCACATGTACGAAGTGGCGCGCATGTCGCTCGCTCCGAAAGAAGTTGCCGTGCATCTGGTCACGCCACCGGGCGATGTGCCGTTGGGCGGAGTCGGTGAGCCGGGCGTGCCGCCGATCGCGCCAGCGCTGTGCAACGCGATCTTCGCCGCCACCGGCAAGCGCATCCGTAATCTGCCGGTACGCTATCAGCTGCAAGGCTGGCAGAAGGCGCAAGCCTGATGGACAGCGTCGATCTGAACGTCCTGCGCAGCGTGCTGGAATGGCGCCGCGCCGGTCAGCGGGTGATGTTGTACAGTGTGGTCCAGACTTGGGGCACCGCACCCCGGGCACCTGGCGCCATGCTCGCCTTGCGTGAAGACGGCGTGGTGATTGGCTCGGTGTCCGGTGGCTGTGTCGAGGATGACCTGATTGCCCGGCTGCACGATGGTCGTATCCCGGCCGATGGGCCGCCGGTGCAGCTGATTACCTATGGCGTCACTCGGGAGGAGGCCGCGCGGTTTGGTTTGCCATGTGGCGGCACGTTGCGCCTGGCCGAGGAGCGCGTCGGTGATCCGGCGTGGGTTGCCGAATTGCTGACGCGCTGCGAGGCCCATGAAATCGTTGCGCGTGAGCTGAACCTGACGATCGGTGAAGTGATCCTGCAACCAGCGAGCAAGACTGATGTGCTGGTGTTTGACGGACAGACCTTGCGCGCCATTTATGGTCCGCGCTGGCGGCTGTTGCTGATCGGCGCCGGACAACTGTCGCGCTACGTTGCTGAGATGGCGCGACTGCTGGATTTCGAAGTGCTGATCTGCGATCCGCGCACCGAGTTCGTCTACGGCTGGGAAGAGCAACACGGTCGCTTCGTCCCGGGTATGCCCGACGAAGCGGTGCTGACCATCCAGGCCGACGAGCGCACAGCCATTATCGCGCTGACCCACGATCCACGCCTGGATGACATGGCGCTGCTCACGGCGCTGGATTCCAAGGCATTTTATGTTGGTGCGCTGGGTTCACGGGTCAACAGTCAGAAGCGCCGGGACAATCTGGCTCAGCTAGGCTTGTCACAACAGGCCATCGAGCGCTTGCACGGCCCGATCGGTTTGCACATCGGCAGCCATACACCGGCGGAAATCGCCTTGTCGCTGCTGGCCGAAATTGTGGCGATCAAG
>LNAP01000665.1_pt1 | contig 42107 bp, 49 predicted proteins | sample 602601 | NCBI WGS metagenome assembly LNAP01 (sample SAMN02440304, study PRJNA202911) | soil metagenome | biome: Subtropical and temperate rainforests or woodlands; isolation source: soil samples (1 kg each in a 20% v/v slurry with milli Q water) were... ...
AATCGTTGGGTAAGGCTTTTGATAAGGTCATTTTTAATCCATTTCTGAAAATAGCAGTTTCCTGCAAAATGACGTTTACACAAAATTATTTACACCCTCGTTACTTGGTCAATTTTTGTATCATTTTAATAGGCAGATTGGATATTTAAAATATTATGAAAATTTAACAATTGACGATTTTGGGTCAGATTTTATACCCCCATTGTCTATAAATGGAAATGAAAACAAAGCAGTTAAAAGATCAAAATATCATCAGTTAATATTGAAATGGCTTTCCAACGAAGCTGATTTTCAGAAGATATTAGATCATAAATTGCTATGGTACAAATTGGGGAGGTCCATAGATAGGGGCTTCGTGAGAATGCTCCAATATACAGCTGCAAATGGTAAAAATGCAGATAATAAATACGCTATATATAACGTTTGGGAGCGTAAATGTCATGATTTGGGTGCTAGTAAATCTAAAAATAATATATTTGGACTATACATTAAGCGCCATCCATCAATTGATAAAACCGGGAACATGAATCAATTATGTTTCTGTTTGGCTAACTTGGTTATGATTTACACGGGTTTAAACAAAGAAGTTGTGTTGAGTTGGCCGTCACGAGTTAATGGGAAAAGTCTCTTGGATGTTAGAGATAATTTATTTATCGGGAGTAATGATAATAGTAATGAGGTTTTAATAACAGGGACTAAAGCAAGAACTGGAGCCTTAACTAAGGATAAGAAAGTTTCAGTTTCGATTGTTGTTGGAAGCCCTTTATTTATGATGTTAAGAGAATATGAGTTGCACGCAAAGTCAAATTTTGACGGGCCGTTTTTTGAAGTAGGTTCAACAGTCTTGTCTACTCATTGGGGAGGTAAAAAAGATCTTTTTAAAAAGTATTCTGTAATTGATGATAGTGGCAATAAAATTTTGTGCCTTGATACTAGAAAATTCAGAAAAGTTTTTGCTTCTACCCGAATGCTCGAACTCATGAAAGGTATCAAATCTCCGCAGGATCTTGCAGACAGACTTCGTAAAGATTTAGATCATAAAAATCTTGATGTAACTTTATCAAATTACATTTTTCAATCTAATCTTGCTACAAACGTCCTTGATTTAGCAATTGCAACTATAACGCAAGAAAAAATACAAAGTGCTATACAGTTTCAGGGATCTATTGGGAGTAAATCCAAGCCAATTAAAAGTATAACCGTATATCTTTGTGACTGTTCTGATCCTACAAAACCAACGCATGGATATGCGATTTCCGATAAATGCAGCTTTTATGACCTATGTTTAGGATGTAAACGTAGCATAATTTTTGAAATGCATTTGCCATTTATTTGTTACCGAATTCTTCAATATGAGGAAAGACGCAACGAAATGGGTAATCTATGGAGCGCTGTTTTCGAAGATAAATGGATGATTGCACATGATGCTCTTTGTAAATATAAAATTAAGGACAAAGAAAATGGTGAGAGATTAGTTGCGGAAGCATGGATTAAAGCTAAATCTGGACAGGTGCAGTTGCCGCCAATAATTATGACTAGGGTTTAATTAGAAGGGGCACTATATGAATATATCATTGCTAGCTAAAAATCCCGCACCAACCGTTTTTTCAGACAAATCATTTCAGGTCGGAAAGGCGCAGTGGTCATGCATAGCCGAATTAATGAAAAGATACAATAGGAGAAAAATACCAGGAACTGATAATTTTTTTGAGGACCCAATATGGCGGGATACCAATAGTGAAATATCAATTATTTGGTCATCAGTTTTTGAAGGTGATGAAAGTACTGCATTAATATTGTTATTAAAAATTGGTACATTTTATCAACTAGAATCAAAACAAATTAAGATTTCAACTTTAAATGGCTATCTTAATCAATTCAAGTCTTCCTTAGGAAACCTTATAAAAAATAAGATGATTTTGGTTGGTCGTGAAAATGATCTCCTTATTGGTGTAAATGTAATCACTGCAGACGATATTAAGCAAGTTCTCGATAATCGGATTGTTAGCGGATTATTGATTGATAAATCAGTTGGTCCACTTAATCTAATCAAACAAATCCCTAATCAGTCTGTAAATAATTTATCTTTTTTTATTACTGAATTTGAATATCCATGGGGCAATGGAAAGTATGACTCTTGGGTAAATAGTAGGTACTTCGAATTAAGTAAATCAATTCCAGAAGCAAAGCCCTTTTTGTCTCTTCCATCAAGCACAACATCAAAAATAATTGACCGATCAATGACTATGATCGAGCATTACAGTGAGAAAGTTATTGCGATACATGCTAAGGCCAAAACACAAAATCATTCTAATTATGGTGCATTTTTTAATGAAAATTATAATGATGAGTTCATTGAAAAAATAATCGAAGATTTTAAAGAATTATTTCCTGTGATTTTAACAGACCATAGGATTAAAAAAATTTCTACCCGATGGTTTTGTAAGGTTGTGCGTCTACTGATAGGTGCATGCATTAATATTATTTTGCTAACTACTGGGTTGCGTAATTTTGATTTGGTATCCCTAAGAGTGGGTTGTTGCAAATCATCAGGCAGAGTTGATATTCTGAATTATATAATTGCTGATATTAGTAAAACCAGTAACCGCATATGTATACCAGTCCCAAACCAGACTAAAAATGCCATTGATATATTAGAACGGTTAACGCTTAAAGATACTGATAAGTACTTAATACAACGGTCTAGACCACACTCATTTAAATCATCTTCTAAAAGTATGGATGGTAGTAGGGTGAAAACCGCAACAATTAATAATTGGCTAATTCTATTTGCTAATCATTTCAACATTCCTTTTGTTAATTCTGAAAGAAATAATGATGAATACACAGCTCATTGCTATCGGGCTACCGTAGCGGGATGGCTAGATTCAGCAAGCAACCTATCAATTTTACTAATTAAAAGGCTTTTTGGTCATTCTAATAGCCTCATGCCCCTGGCTTACATTCACCATAACCCTATATTTATATCAGCAAGAAGAGAAGGTTTGGAGTTGGCTTCTGAAGAAATGTCTAAACGTATGGCGAAAGCGGCTCAGCATAATTTACTTTCAGGATTACGTGGTGGAGAGCTGGCAAGAGGTTTTGAAAAACAAAAGAATGAGTATTGTTCATCCTCAGAATCTTTATCAGATAAGGAGCTATTTACAAATTTCCAATCTCGCATTAAGGAACGAATCTTAAATGGTTCAATGTATGCAATGATGACTCCATTTGGAGTAATTTGTACAAGGAATCCAAATGATTCCTCTCCAACTCCATGTGCAAAAAACTCAGATAGAGAAATGTTAAAGCAATATGAAATTGACAAAGAATTATGGAGTTATATGCAATCACGACCTAACCCAGGTCAATGCATTGGAAAGCGTTGTCAGCATGCAATGCTTGGGCCATGGTCTACTGTACTTAAAGATTCATTTATTTGGTATGTTAACTTTCTTGAAGGAAATGTTGGGAAAGAATTATCTTCAAACGAATTAATTGAAGAGGCAAAGTGTTTTGTTAAGCAATATGCTCCTGAGATGCAAAAAATATTTGGTTTGAGCATTTAACATGGAAAATAATGAACTTGAGGCTAAGGTTAAAGAGAGAGATCGAAGGTCGCATACAGAAAGGCTTTTTGCACTTCGAGAAGCATTTGGTCAGCTTAAGGCTGCGGCAATACAAAATAATAAAGTCAATGAGTGCAGTTTAACTAAAGTTGCCAAGCTTGCTGGTGTTAACAAGCTATATTTAACTGGAAATAAGCATTTTATAGAGACAGGCGTTGCAGATAAATACCGTGATGTTGGTAAAGATGTAATTAAATTTCGTGTGGATTTTCAGGGACGCAAAGATCTATCTGGGCTTAAAAATATTTCCGGAGAGATTGAGTCTGAACTGGAAAAAGTTAAAGCATCGGTTTATCAGTATTTTCTACAAGCTGAAGTTAATAAAAACAATATTGAGTTTTCAGCAACTAAACTAAAAAATGCTGAGAGTCAGATTATTCTGCTTCAAGCAAAGCTTGCTGAATTAACTGAAAGTAATAGCAATGACGTTTTGTCTTCGAATGTCGATGGGTCGCTATCAATACGGTTAGTTAGGACAATAATAAGCCCTGATAGACATCTTGTAGTGAATGGTCAATATAAATACGAAAATGAGAGTCAACGGAATCAGGCTTGGCTTAAGTCTTACGAAGAGTTGGATTTGGCTCTTGAACGGCTTTATGCGAAGAGGCTCTATATCTTGGTAGGTTTACCTTGCTCAGGTAAATCATTTTGGGCAGAGAACGCAGATCTTTATTCTGATAGGCACCCAATAATTTTTGATGCAAATAACTTAACTAGATTTTCTCGTGAGGATCTAATCCATCGCTTTAGGCATTTTAAAGATATTAAAAAATGTTGTGTTTATTTCGACACTCCAATTAGTGTGATTAAACAAAGAAATGCAAAAACTCGAACTATGGATAGGCAGTTAACAAATGAAGATATAGATATTAAAAATAATCAGTTACAACCACCTAACCCGCATGATGAAAAATGGATTGAGGAAATGATTGTAGTAAGAATCAATGATGAAAGGGAGTAGCTATGGATATTGAATTATTTAAAGTTCCAAATTCAGAAATGCTAATACCTTTCTCGAATGGTGATTTACAAAAAGAATTCTTTGAATTTCTTGTGTATCGCCTCCATTGGCCGACAAAAATCAATCCAAATATGAAATCTGTCAGTGGTTCTTCTCTTCGCAATATTGCTTATGACATTAAACAGTTGTTAGAAGCCTTGTCAGATAATAATTTGCATCTTTCAGAAGTAACTTATGAGTTACATTTGAAACCTTTGCTTAATGCTCAGCAAAATGAGTATGGCTGGAGAAATGAGACTTACAATATTAAATATCATCGCTGCAGGGAGTTTTTCGAATTCTTATCAATGCGTGGAACAAATCACAAAGCTATTTTCCCATCAAAAAGAGAAGCAGCTTACTACTCTAATAGCGATGATGATCTTTTAAGTCATACTCGAAGTCGATGTGGGTGGATATCCATGCAAGATGATGGTGATAAAAGAACTGCTATTACTGATAACTACACAGATCTAGTCATTAGCATGGATAGCTATCATGTGCTTTATCAGAAATTGAGAGAGATTGATCCTGTGTATGCTGTAATGGCACAAACTATGATGCAAACTTGCCTTAGAGTGAGTAATGTATGCCAAATCCCATTTTCTCATAGCAAACTAAATCCCCAGTGGATTCTTTGGCCTGAAATGTTGGCATTGGATATGAAATATCAAAAATTTAATCATGTAGCAAAAGGGGGCAAATTGACATGGTGTTATATTTGGCCTGCCACTATCAAATCTATTCATGACAATTATATTTATCCTTTTTTTAGCAAACGCAAAGAACTATATGTTCAAAAATATAAGAATCGTAAAAATTTCAGCTTAAAACAAGGCAATGTAAATCTTCCTGATGATGTGTTATGGCTAACTAAATCAGGATCTCCAGTAAAACCATATATGCTTCAAGAAGCATTTCGTAGTCTAGGAATGTCAATACACCCTCATTGCCTTCGTCATACGGGCGCAACTCACCTTTTATGGAATTACTGCAAAATAATGGGTATTGAACCTGATGAGCGTATTGCAGCCCAGTTCCATACATTTCTACAACACCAGTTAGGGCATAGCTCAATTGAAACTACGAGATACTATGTTAGAACAATTGCAAGAAAAAGAGCTCAATTGATTGTTCCTTTTGCCTTACCAGGAAACAAAAAAGAGCTTGATACTATCCTACCTAAAGGCGCAGTAGAAGCGATGAAAATGTTAGAGTTTTTTGAGGGAACTTCACAAAATATGGTTAAATATCGTGCGTTGGTAGAATCAGAAGCTAAGGGATAGAGTGTGTTTAATCAAGAACAAAAAAAGATCTTGAAATCTGTTGATATTGAGATGGATGGATTAACCGAAAGTAAGTTTTTTGAAATTGCAAATAGGCATGTTGACGAAAGCACATTATCGGACAATGAGCTAGTTACTTTCTTAAAAATAGCTAACGCACTTTATCGAGGAGGGAACCAAGTTGTTACAGATGCTGAATATGACTTCACCTTCATTGCTGAATTAAGAAATAGAAACCCGAAACATCTATTCTTACAAACTGTAGAACCAGAGTCTACTTATTTAGGCAAAACAGTAGAATTACCCATACGTATGCTTTCAACTGAAAAAGCATACACGCGTGATGAAATTAAAATTTGGGCAGGTAGGATTCAAAAAGCAGCCAATGAAATTGGGGTTGATTTTAACAATCTTATTTTTCGGGTTACACCAAAATTAGATGGCTTTGCTGCATATGATGATGGAATAAGACTCTATACAAGAGGTGATGGAAAACGTGGTACTGACATTACTAGAGTATTTGATAGAGGGTTGTCTGTAGCTAATAATGGTGCGCGTGGCTTAGGTGCAGGTGAGATTGTTGTAAAAAAAGATTATTTTAATGAATATTTGTCTCCCTATTTTGAAAATGCACGTAACTTTCAAGCAAGTGTCGTTAAGGAAAAAGAATTAGAGTTACACGCAGTTGAAGCAATTAAAGACAAAGCCGCAGTTTTCTATCCTTTTGCATTACTTCCATCATGGGAGAAAACATACAAAGAACTTGAGGCTGATTATGAGAACATCATTAACCAGGCATGGGAAGCCGTTAATTTTGATGTTGATGGAGTAATTCTCGAAATATGTGATGAAAAATTAAAAAAATTTTTGGGGGCAACGCGCCACCATAATAGATGGCAGATAGCATTTAAGAGAAATATGGAGAATGCTCAAGTAAAAATATTACGAGTTCTCCCTCAAACTTCCCGTACTGGGCGAGTTAATCCTGTTGTTGAAATAGAACCAACAAGATTAAGTGGTGCAATGATTCACAGAGCAACTGCACATCATTTTGGTATGGTAAAAGCAAATGGTATAGGACCGGGTGCCCTTATAGAGCTTACTCGTAGCGGGGAAGTGATACCAAAGATTGTAAGGGTTATAAGTCCTGCCGAACCTGAAATACCAACCAAATGTCCGAGTTGTCAATTTGATTTAATTTGGGATTCTGACCATTTATATTGCACTAATAACATGGAATGCCCTGCACAAGTGGCAACTACAATTGAGCATTTCTTTAAAACACTTGGCAATGTTGATGGGTTCGGTTCGGCTAGCATTGATAAGTTTTACAAACATGGAATTAGAAATGTTATTGAAATTTACAGAAAAAATACTCTAGATTTCATTCAAATGGGCTTTGGTCCCAAACAGTCAGAAAACTTAGTAAAACAGTTAGAAAGAAGCCGTAATGAGAAAATTGAAGACTGGAGATTTTTAGCGGCTTTTGGTGTTTTTAGAATGGGGGGCGGTAACTGTGAAAAATTACTTTCCCATTACCAACTTCAAACTATATTTGATTTGAATAAAGAACAAATTATCGAAATTGAAGGTTTCGCTGATAAAACTGCTGAAGTGGTCGTTTTAGGTTTACATAGAATCCATAAACTGTTTACTGAAATATACAGCTTAGGTTTTACTCTTGAGCGCACACCACTTTTATCTGAAAAGAATGATTCACTCATAAAATCACCAATAAATGGAAAGTTAATTGTTTTTACTGGAAGTATGAAGCTTGGCAGTCGACCAGATATGGAATCTGCTGCAAAGAGACTGGGGGCCAAGGTTGGAAGCTCTGTCTCAAGTAAAACTGATATGTTAGTAACTGGAGATAATGTTGGGGCTACGAAAATTGCAGATGCTACTGCAAAGGGGGTTCCTGTTATTACAGAAGAGCAATATATAGCTTTGATTCAGAGTGTTCTGTAAATGTTATAAATGATATGATGTTAAAGTGAAATTTAGTTAACTGATAATATTTTTGGAATATAGGTTTTATTGAGTTTTTCTTATTCTTTTAAGTAGTACGTTTTCTTAGAATGATGATATTTTATGGGTTACTTTAAATCTCATAACCTATTGTTTTTTATTTGTAAAATTGTATTCCATCTTAAAACATAATAAAAATGTGATGGTGTTGTTTATAAAGTAAACGAGTTCAGCCAGCAAAACGAATTAGGGTTTGTATCACGTGCGCCGCGCTGGGCCATCGCGCATAAATTTCCGGCACAAGAGGCACTTACCATTGTTGAGGATATTACCGTGCAGGTTGGCCGCACCGGCGCGATTACACCTGTCGCCAGATTGAAGCCAGTATTTGTAGGTGGCGTGACCGTTACCAATGCAACCCTGCATAATGAAGATGAAGTGCGCCGTAAAGATATTCATATTGGCGATACCGTGAGTGTGCGCAGGGCAGGGGATGTGATTCCTGAAGTGGTGTTCGCGGTTACTGAAAAACGCCCTGCTGATGCACGCCGTTTTGAAATGCCTGCAGTTTGCCCTGAATGCGGCTCGCACATTTTAAAGCAGGCTGATGAAGCCGTAGCACGCTGTACCGGCGGCTTGTTTTGCCCGGCACAGCGCAAGCAGGCCATCACGCACTTTGCATCACGCCGGGCCATGGATATTGAAGGCTTGGGCGATAAACTTGTAGATCAACTGGTTGAAGCCAACCTGGTACATACGCTGGCGGATATTTACAAGCTTGATTTAGATACGCTGAGCAATCTTGAGCGTATGGCGAACAAATCAGCACAGAACCTGTTAAACGCACTTGAAACCAGTAAAAAAACGACGCTGGCACGTTTTATATATGCGCTGGGTATGCGCAACGTCGGCGAGGCTACCGCTAAAGATCTGTCAAAACATTTTGGCAATTTGCCGGCATTGATGAATGCGGGCACAGAAGATTTGTTGGCCGTGAATGACGTAGGCCCGGTAGTTGCTGAGTCTATTACCAACTTTTTCTCTGAAACACACAATCAAAGCGTCATTGCCGAACTGCTTGCTGCGGGTATCAGTTGGACCGAGACGGAAGGCAAGCAGCCTCCAACGGGCACAATGCTGGGTAAAACCTTTGTACTGACCGGGACATTGCCGACTATGTCGCGCGATAATGCAAAAGAACTCATAGAGGCGGCAGGCGGCAAGGTGAGCGGAAGTGTTTCCAAAAAAACAGATTATGTAGTTGCCGGTACTGAAGCCGGTAGCAAACTGGATAAAGCGCAGGAGCTTGGCGTTACCATTTTAGACGAAGCCGGTTTATTGGCGTTATTAGGGTAAGCGATGGGAAATAATTACTATCATCAATATTTGAATGCCCTCATAGAAATTGCTAAAGATGCAGGTGAAGCAATTATGAAGGTGTATCAGACGGATTTTGATGTTAAAAATAAATCTGATAATTCACCATTAACACAGGCAGATATGGCTGCACATGACCTGATAGTAAGCGCCTTGAAACAATTGACGCCTGAAATCCCGGTTCTTTCTGAAGAGTCTGAGGCTATCGATGCCAGTGTTCGTAATGGATGGCAGCTCTACTGGCTGATTGACCCACTGGATGGCACGCGCGAGTTTGTTAAACGCAATGGCGAGTTTACGGTCAATATTGCATTGATTGATAAGCACTCACCGATCATGGGCGTGGTTTATGCACCTGCCACAGATTTACTGTATTTTGCATCTGTGGGGCATGGCGCATTTAAGCAGGTTAAAAATCACGCTGCATCACCAATCCATACCAGAGCTTTTAATATTGAAAAACTGATTGTTGCAGGCAGCCGCTCACACAGCGATCATCAAGTTCAGCGTTTTCTTAATAATATTCATGTTGCAACTGGGGCAGTACCCGAACTTATCAGTATGGGCAGCTCTCTAAAAATCTGTCTGGTAGCGCAAGGTTCGGCTGATGTATATCCGAGACTCGGCCCAACATCAGAATGGGATACTGCTGCAGCACACTGCGTACTGAAAGAGGCGGGCGGTGATATTGTTGATGAAGCAGGGCATGCACTGCGCTATAACACCAAGCAATCATTATTAAATCCCAATTTTTTTGCGACTGTTCAAAAATCATTTAACTGGTCTGAGTTTTTATAAAAATACATATGCACCTGCTGCATTTTACTTAAAGAACCTTGATAATATGAAGCTACAATTAACTTTAACTACATTATTTACTGCATTGTATTTTAATAATGTTTATGCAATTTCAGATGATGCATACGCCTGCAATAAAGCTTACGAGCAGGGCGATTTTGTTACTGCATCTACGCTGGCAACCAAAGCACTCAATGCGAACAGCCGTGACCGTGACGCGCTAATGTGTCAGGGCCGCACCTATAGCGCACAAGGTGATTTAAAGTCGGCATTGTCAGCATTAAAGTCAGCCGAAAAGCTTTCGAATGATACATTTGATAAAACTATTGTTGCGCTGGTTACAGGCCACGCTTATAAAAATGCCAATCAATATGAGCAGGCCATTTCAAGTTACCAGGAAAGCCTGAAACAGGCCGGACTTGCAAAAAGTAAAGCGTTTGAGCGTGTGTCACATATTGGCATCGGTAATGTACACTTTGAAACCAAACAATACCCACTGGCACTGGAGTCTTATTTAACCGCAACCAAACTGGATGCCAATGATAATGAGCGCGGTGAAAGTTTTGAAAATATCGCTGAAACTTATCACATTCTGAATCAGAATGATCTTGCACTGGAGTACCAGATCAAAGCTTACTTTATGCACCAAAAATCCGGCACGCCGGATCAGTTTGCACATTCCAGCATTGAGTTAGGTCGTTACTATGCCGCAACCAAAAATTACAACAGCGCGGAAAATACCCTGAATAAAATCATTAAATTCGCCAATGAGCAGGGTGGCGCTTATTATGAAGCTCAGGGTTGTTATGTGCTGGCGCAAGTTAAAGCGGCAAGTGGCGATATGCAATCAGCAAAAGCTTTGATTGAAAAAGCCAGGTTGATTGCTAAAAATACCAACGATGCGGCATTGGATGAAGAAATTACAAAGGAAACCCAAAATTTAATTAATTAATAAAGCTTAATTAAATAAATCTATAGTCATGTAAGGAACTGGCTGGCTGTTTGACTAACTAACGTTATCAATGATGTTTATGGAGTCACCTCTTTAGAGGCGCTCCATAATTTAAGGTTACGCTATGATTATTCAAACAAAGTCCGACATTCTTTCATCTGAAATTACGCCTAAAGAAATTTTTGATGACAGGCGCAAGTTTCTGCAGCAGGCTGGCTTTGGTTTGTTAGCCAGCGCAACAGGCTTGTTGACTAGCCCTTCATTTGCAACTTCAGGTAATTTACCCGCGAGTTATAAGCCAGGTAATTCATCAATAAAGCTCCCGCGCTTCAGTAAATCCAAGTACGGGGCAGGTGAAAAGTTAACGTCATATGACGATATCACCACCTATAATAATTATTACGAATTTGGTACCGGCAAGGATGAGCCTGCTATTCATTCGAAATTATTCAAACCTGTACCCTGGACTGTCAGCATTGAAGGACAGGTCAAAAAGAATAAAACCATCAGCATTGAGGATATTCTAAAGTTAGCACCTTTAGAAGAACGTATATACCGCATGCGCTGCGTTGAAGGCTGGTCCATGGTGATTCCGTGGGTTGGCTTTCCGCTGTCACAGTTAATTAAGTGGGCTGAACCCAATACCAATGCCAAGTACGTGGAATTTATCTCCTTAGCTGATTCACAGCAGATGCCAGGCGTGAATTTGCCAATACTTGACTGGCCGTATGTGGAAGGCCTACGTATGGATGAGGCCATGAACCCGCTTACCATCATGGCTGTTGGTTTATATGGCGAGGCATTACCTAATCAGAACGGGGCGCCTATGCGACTGGTTGTGCCGTGGAAATATGGTTTCAAAGGTGCGAAAGCGATCGTTAAGATTCGTTTTACAGACAAAATACCCACCACTACATGGATGAAAGCAGGCCCGGCTGAATACGGTTTTTATGCCAACGTTAATCCTCAAGTCGAGCATCCACGCTGGACACAATCCTCTGAAAAGCGCATTGGGGCAGGGCTGTTCGCCGGTCGTATCAAAACGCAGATGTTTAATGGTTATACAGAACAGGTAGGGCAGATGTATGCCGGCATGGATTTACGAAAAAACTTTTAAAGCTCAAATGCTGGGATTTTTAAGTAAAGCACCAGGCAAAAAATGGTTGTCCCGGTTCAGGCTAATTATATTTATGCTGTGCTTAATCCCATTGGCACGCTTAATTTGGCTTGGGGTTAATGACGACCTGAGTGCAAACCCAGTAGAATTTGTTGAAAGATCAACAGGTTACTGGTCATTATTTATGCTGTTGGTTACATTAAGCTTAAGTCCGGTAAGGCTGCTGACAGGGCGTACATGGCAATTGCAATATAGGCGCATGCTGGGGCTTTTCATGTTCTTTTATGCCTGCCTGCATATCACAACTTATTTGTGGCTAGATTACAGTTTCAATTGGGCTGATATCGCCAAAGACATTGTGAAACACCCATATGTATTGGTCGGTGCTTCAGCTTTTCTGCTAACGTTGCCGCTTGCCATTACCTCGAATAATTTTATGCTCAGGCTACTGCGTGAACGCTGGAAACAACTACATAATTTAGTTTATTTAATAGCTATTTTAGGCGTAGTACATTTTCTGTGGCTGGTTAAGAAAGATATCCGTGAGCCTATGCTATATGCTGCAATACTGGCTGTGCTCTTGGCTATTAGAATTTACTACAAAATTTCTACTACAAAATCCAGGCGCCAAATCTAATGTAAAAAAACTCCTCAAGCATGTAAGTATTGGCCTTAAAAGGCGACTAACTAGCATGTTTAATTAATCAGGGAGAAATTATGATGAAGGCATGCACTATATTTCATTCAAGCGTGGGTTTATATACTAAAGCTATAGCGCATTTAAATGTCATAGGCGATTTTATTCCGCCGTTATTTTTACGCTTAATTCTAGCTGTGGAATTTGGTACAGCAGGTTTTGAAAAGTTTCACGGTACTAATTGGTTTCAAGAAATAACTTTTCCATTACCATTTAATCTACTGTCGCCAGATATCAGCTGGAATGTCGCAACATACTTTGAAATCTTTGGTGCTATTGCACTGGTGATGGGCCTTGCAACTCGTTTTTTCTCAATATCTCTAGTGATACTAACAATTGTTGCCATTGCCTCAGTTCATTGGCCAGTGCAAATAACAAATATCAGTGATCTGACCACAGGCTACAGAATTGTGGATGAAGCAGGCGATGGCCTAGGTAACTATAAATTGCCATTACTTTATATAGTGATGTTTTTGCCTTTGATATTTAAAGGTGCCGGAAAAATCAGCGTTGATTATTTATTAAGTCGCAAAACATGTTAACGCTATTGGCGCTAAATTAAAATTGGGTAATATCAATCTTTAATCTATCCATAACGAAGTTAAAGATTGATAACGGGTTTGTAAAGCGAGTAGGTTAATAATGCCTAGCCCATAGTTGTTTACTCATATGCATTATCGATACTAGTCGCCATAAGTATATTCTTAATTTTACATAATATACATTATACGAAACAGAAAACCCAGAAAAACCACCCGATTAATAAGTCAGATTGTGCTCACTTTTGAGCGATACTTTACGTGTAACTGGCACGTAAAGTTTTTGTGATACCGCAGCACTAAGCAACCCTCAAAAAACAGAAAAGGCGCAATGCGTCTTTTTTTGTGGGTGAAACTGTGCAAAAGTCATTTAAACAATAGAAAATAAATGAGAATTTAAACTGCTTAAAAAACAGTCTATAGGGCGCGGAATAATCGCCAGCTAGGCACAACCCTCAAAGACCGCGAAAAACGGCTGTAAACGCTTGGAATGACGCTAGCCACCATCAAGGGCAAGCCCTTAATAATCCCACAGGCAACCCCGATAAAATCCGCCCTGCTGTGCGTCCTCGCTACGCTGCGGGCGCGCATCGTTCAGATTTTATGCAGATTTTGCAGGTGAGACATTCCAGACCTGATTACCATCATAGTAAACAACGTGTGATCGAGAAGTTTTAGAGCAGTTAGCAGCGATAAAATCAGAAGCAGCTTGCGGACTATCAAACACTTTTGCAGAGCTTAAATAGTCGGTATAGCTTAAACGCTGATAGTAGTTGTATTGATAGTAACGTTTGGTTTTTACAGATTGAATTAAAAACATGTTGTTTCTCCCTGGTGAATAGGGAACATTATATACCCTATTCACCAGGATAAAACATAAATGTCTAGCCTGGGAAAGAAGGAACAAAAAATACCCTATTCACCAGGGTAATTACTAATCAGATTTTATTGACATGCAGCAGCAGGAGAATATCGGATTTGCTGGAATCCTGTGTTTTGGAATGCAGCAGATCAGGCAGGAACCACAACCCCGATTTTGTTTTAGTCTCTTTCAGCTCCGACAAGCCACCTAATAAAATAACGTCCTGAAATCCAGCATTAACCACTGTGTTTAATTCTCGCTTGATTAATGTAGGCGAGTTATTAACGCCCGTGCTGGTTGTAACAAAATTGCTAATCTGGTGATGAATAGTTAATTCGATACCAGAATCACGGAACACAGGCGTTAAATCCAAGATAACGCCACTCGGTTTATATTCCACTGATTGCACCGCTTGCCCGTTATTCTGGTAACTGACATTACCCAAAACAGGCGTTTCAGCACCCACATTAAACGAGCCTTTTTGACGATTCTTAACCATAAGCAATGGGCTAGAAATCACATTAAAGCGACTGTCAGCCGCCAACGCAGAGATAGCCGCTTGGAAATTCCCAGACTTGAAACTAATTGAATTATTCAGCGTTTCACCGCCTATATTAATTTTGAATACATCGCCCAGGAGAGAAGCCGCCAAACTAAAAGAAGATTGTTTTAAATCACTATTAGAAACCTCGTATAAATAAGCAGTAATCTGGACTTGATCGTCTGGCACATCCAACACCTTTAACAGCCCTTGCAGCGCATTTATTTCATTCTTAGTGCCGTTGAATATAAAGGCATCGAGCGGCTTAGAAATGACCGATTGCGCGTTATTGCCTACATTCTGGACACCGCCTTTATCTGTGTCTTTTGTGCCTGACTGGATTTGACGCTTGAATGTGAAATTACCCGTTTTGAACAAGCCGCTTAACTGATCGGTTAGATAGACAACATCACGATATTTCGGTTTATAGTAAAACGGCGTGAGATCAGGCAAATTGTCAGCTGACTTTTTGCTAATGCGAATAATGCCGCCCTTCTCGTTCACATCATAACCAGCAGCATCTATAAGCGAATTAATAGAGTTTTTCAGCTCTTTATCCGACTTATTTTTTAAATACACAGAAACCGTCTGCAATTCATTATTGAAATCATTATCCGCTATGAAATCAGCGTTTAAAATTTCTGTATAACCGAGTTTGGCCAGCTCATTAAGCCGTACATTATCCAGCCGAAGATCCGCAGCTGATACAGAAAGAGACATACCAAGCGCCAAAAAGCCTAAATATTTAATAATCATTGAATAATCGCATTACTAACATTGTTTTTCGGCAGCCAATTTGTGACCGGTACACCATCGACAAGAATTTTCATATCTAAGCCCACACTAGAAAAATCAGGATTAATCAAATAACGGTATGCACCAGAGGCATTAACAAGAATCACAGTTAATTGGTTGTTTTTTGTATAGTAGCCATGAATAAACCATTCGGAACTATACGAAGTTACAGGCGCGGCAGCTGGCGCAGTTGTCGGATTTTGCGCCACAGGTACGCTATTAACAGTAGTTTCAGCATTTTGTGTTTCCTTCGTTTCAGGGTGAAAAAAACCCCATGCAAAACGCACACCGATTAAACCAAGAATCAGCACGAACGGCAGCGCGATCAGAAAAAACTTACCGCTTAAAATATTGCCGCGCTTGTCGATGTTTTCTTCTTTCGCATCGGCTGAACCCTCTTGTTTTTGTGAATGTGACTTATAGAGCGAGAAATATTTATCGTTATATTTGCGGATAAGCTGAATGTTTGGTTTTCCAGTTACTTTCGATTTGCTGAAAATATCAACGCGATAAGATTTTGAAGAGCCCAACGCGACCAGCTTAGTCATGAGGTATGTTTCTTCAACCACACCACGAACAGAGCGATGTATATCCGCTACATCTTGCGTAATTAGCGCAACTTCACAAGTGAAGCCTTTTACTGGATGCGAAAAATGCCCGTGCATCCTGAAAAAATTCATTACCCGTTCAGGGCGTTTATTGCCTTCTGAATCCTTTAAAGCAAAGCCGCCCCAAAAGCGCCAAATTTCATCCAAGGCGAGCAGATCACCCGACTGTATAACAGTTTCTACGCCTAAATCCTGATCTTTATCAGTTTTCCAGAATAGAGGCTTTAGAACGTCCTCATGAGATACATTTAGAACTTCGCCAATATTTTCAGGGCTGATACCATCGGCAACAAGCAAAGGCACAAAGGCATCACGATTAACACCAGCAATATTAGTGACAACGCGCCGCCCCTGTTTTAATGCGTTATAGATAACATGACTTACAACTTCATAAGATTTGCCATTACGAGGCAAGCCCACATAAGCCTTAATTGGCATTGATTAACCTACAAACGGCAAACGGCGAATAATAAACCGCGCTACATAAGCCGAAATAATGATTGACATACCAGAAAGCAAATTCATTAAATTAATGAAATACCAAACGCGAGCATCAACAGAGCCGAACGCCGCACTTAATGCAGATGGTGAAATAAAACCAGCAATTTCAGGAACGACAAAAGTCATCACAAATGAAAACAGAGCAGCAATCACAGTGAACAAGATAAATTTAAGTTGAGCACCACGCAGCAACCAACCAAAAACAAGCATAAACGCTTTTTGCATACCTAAGCCCCCAACACAATAAATAGAGCCGCCAACACATACAGCGTATTCATTGCACCCTGAATAATTGTTAAATTCTCATTGAAAAGCTGACACATCACATCGAAAGAGAAAACATTATCATTCCAAGTAAATGAGCCAGTAGGACAAGAACCAGCTTGAACAGGCACAGACCAAGCACGCAGCGGATTAAAATAGCTGGATAAAGGATTTTCTAAAGTTGGCAATTCAAGATCAGTCTGTGGTGCAGTTTCTGACAATTTATCCCGTATCACATTAGCAGCTGTAGCAGCTTCACCAGATCGCGCATAGTCACTCGGTATAGTTAGCGATGCAGAACCAGCTGGCGCGAGTGTATAAGCTCCTGTGGCATTTGGTACAACCATCACAAGATCATTAGCGCCAACTGTAACTGTCTGACCAGCTGAATTGACGTAAGTAGTACCAGCTACAGCAATATTACCTGTAACAGTTTGGGAACTAACACCAGTTACAACACCATCAACTAGATCGATTTTTATGGATTTTGCAGGCTGAGACGCATCCGCAGGCTGCATAGTTGCTGTAACAGAGTTGCCGACACTAGGCAAACCATCCGTTAGCGTAGGGGGAAATGACCAGAAACCAGCACCCAAAATAATATTATAAGGTTTTGACGGTTCTACTCCATCGGGGCTAAGATCAGTTTTAAATGCTTGTTGAAATTTGCCATCAGGCGTTAAAGGCATAAGACCGCCGCAATCAGGGTCTGTATTATTGGTTATGTAAGTAGTACCGCCAGAACTGGAAACTTTTAGATCACAGTTTTTATCGGGTATTTTTTCAGGTTCAGTCAAATTGCAAACCGAACCGTTGAGTGTGTAACCCTGGGCACACACAGTACCAGAACTAGAACCAACACCAACTTTATAACCACCAGTTGCACAATAATTCCAGCCAGTAATCCCCGCATTGTTGAAAGTAGAGCCAACAGAAGCGCAACCAGCAACCGCAGCATCATAAGGCGTAGCATGTACACCACTGCCATAAGTAACAATATTATTATCAATATCCCAAGTGTTACCGACATAGCCAGATACAGTCTCACCTGTAACAGTTGCAGGTGCATCTGGACTGGCAACAGGTCTATCACGTGATTCATTGGTTAGCGGCAATCGGTACTGTTCTTTTATACCGTCACCATCTTTATCAGTTTCAAGATTTAAGCCGCCCATACGTTGACCAATTAAACCTTGTAACGCTATTGGAGTTGCAAATACACCAGCTGCCAAGAGACCTAATCCAGATGCAGTTAATGTGCCAGTTGCGTCTACAATGCCAGCGGCTGCAAATAAAGGTAAAAACGCTTTTGATTGACTAGCGCCAAAAATCAAAGAAACCGATAAAGCAACTATTACTATTTTCTTTTTAATCATCACTAAGCCCTTTTATTACAGCCCAAGCACACAAGAGCCCCATTGCAAACATTGAAAAATTGAGAATTTCGGCATGTGTAAGATAGACAGGCATAAAATTAAACCTAATGACAATTAAAAAAAACTCACTGACCTTTTGAGCCAGTGAGTAATTTAATTACAAGCCTTTAACAGCGCCGATAACCATTTTTGCAGCTTTCCAAGCTACATAAACACCCACCATAATCGCAGCAACAGCAAGAATTGCAGTGATAACAGTAGAGAAGTCAACAGCAGCCGTTAAACTTGTAACGTCAACAGGTAAAGCCTGTGCAGAAGTTGCAATAAAACCAGAAACAGCGGCAAGACCAGCCAGAACAACACGTTTAATTGATTTAAACATTTTATTACTCCATTTAAAAAACCACCTAACGCAGGCGTAACGACTAAGGAACTGTACCCCTAGATTTTTTTAATAGCCTTGTGAGCTATCAAAACCTTTTACCAGCGCCTTATCGCACTAATAATCATTCCTAAATTCTTTGCCAAATACCAAAGCATAAAAACAGTACTAAAAGCGAAGCCCCACATAGCCGCAGCATCTGCATAACTGTAATCAGCCATATTTACAGAATTTAAACTGTTATATTCAGCACCAGAAATTAATAAACCAGTGCAGCTACTAATGTCAGTTGGAGTTGTGACCGTATAAGTTGCAACATCAGACCGAGTGCAACCACTAGGCGCATATTGACCAATTTGAAATTGGTATGCTTGCAGATTGGTGCAATTAACCTTTGGTGTAGTAGAAAAAACGATACAGGAAGGCATTATTTGCACACCATAATTTTATCAATTTCAGAAAGTGTATTAACCATTAAATAACTCATTGAAATAGTACTAATAATGAAACCCACGATCAGCCAGAATATTGCAGACTGGATAACATGTATGTAAAAGCGGAATAAACGCGCTTTTAAAATGGTTTTTTTATCAACCATAGACATGTACGGATAAGCCATAATTAAGCCGCCTTAATTGCTGTATGTTGTTGCCAGTACCAATCAGGAACCGCTACAGGTTGCAGATTAATAACCTCTAAACGAATCGGCAGCGCGGTAATGTTGGAAGGCTTTTTGATATCAATACCATAAGCTAATAATTCTTTGCGCCAACGTCTACGAGTTGATAATCCATAATTATTATCACCCCAGACATCAATACCAGAGCGCCAATCTCTGGCAATACGCCCAATATTTTTGGGAATATCCTCAAGCTGTGAAGTCGTAGCAGTGCCACGTGTTAAAACATCGGTAAACCGACCATATACAATATTTTCCATTTTCTCACCCTCATAGCTATAAAGCTCCGTGTCCGTTTTATTGAAATTACGCCATGCACCAATATTTCTTAATCCATGCTGTGTTAAATATCTACTTTTTAAACTAATCTCATGCCTTAAAATGCCGTTTTGGCTTACCCAATCTTCCAGTTTCGGGTGAGCATGATCACCCATTGAATCCGCTTTTAAATATAATTTGCTATACCAAAATTTTGAACCTTCGTTCCAGCTTACGCCGTTATCACCGTACAACTTAGCCGAAGCTCTGCGCCCTGCATCCTGACAACCAAAATAGTGAATTAATCGAACTGCATTACGATTTGAGCCAGCCGAATAATTACGTGTTAGATCAACACGAGTAATAATGCAGCCAGTCGGGATTAATCCATCCCCTTTAGTAGCCGCGCTTTTTTCATTGGTAAAAGGCGGCAAGCCTAACAAGGCTAAAATTTCATTTGCTTTCGTAACGCATTCAATAACACCAAAGCCGAAAACATTATCACGACGACCGAAGCGCGACACATTCCCATCAAAAGTAACACGATAACCATCACACTTAACGCGAATCTTGGTTGAATAACTGCCCTCATATTCAAAATTTCTTTGAGTGGTCCACTCAATTTGAGCAGTGTCAAAAATAACCCTTAGTTCGCCCGTTTCTGGGTCTATGAATTCTTTTATCGCATCTGCTTCAAATTGAGCAACACAACCGTTATTCAACACAGGCAAACCGCCAGCGGTATGCAGTTGATAACATGAGAGCCAGTCACAAAAAACCATTTTTTAACTATTCAGGAATTACTGTGTATTCGTTACGCGCTGAACGTACTGGCACTAACTTATCATATCCATCTGCGTCAGTTGATTTTGATTGATAATTATTTGGCATGCCGCCGAGTTGAACTTTTACTTGAATTGTTTCTTCTAATTCACCGAGAGGGTCATAAGATCGTATTTCTACAGTTGAAGGATGAGAAAACTCATCACGTGCAGCCAGTTTAACAAGCGTTAAATGTAATGTACCCTCTTGGGTTTTAATCTTGCGTTTACCTGCGATTTTGCCTTGTAGAATTGCCTGATTTATTAAACTTTGTGGTTTTTGTATTTGCGATACTTGAGCTTGAGCAGTCATTTTAATCACCTAAATTATCCCTTCAAAATGAAGGTATAGGAAACATTACCAACAAAATGAAGGTAGTGCAAGAATAATTTTAGAGTAGAATTAAATTTTTGAGGAATAACGCTATGAAAACAGCACAATATTTAGATGAATGTAAAAAAACATTAAATCTATCAAGCGATTACAAGTTAGCGAAATTATGGGAAATAGATGATGCATCTATGAGCAGCTATAGATCAGGAAGATTGAAACCAGATAACTATCTGTGCTTTCGCATTGCCGAAACGCTGCAAAAATCACCTTCTTTGGTGATTGCCGAGCTAGAAATACAAAACGCGAAAAATGAGGTTAAGTCTTTGTATTTTAAACGTTTTTTTTCGACTGTGGGGTTGTGGATAATTTTGGGCTTCGGGTTGCAGTTTTACAATCCCAAATTAGGCAACGCGGAAGAGATAACCAACAACGCTGGAAACCGCGCTAATACTACATATACGCCCATTATACGAAATAAGTAATAATATATCGCGGAACAGTAACTCAGTTTTGTACTTCCCCTAGCTCATAGCTAAAAGGACAAAAAATGAAAGACTTTCCGCAATTCAATAAAAAGCAATTGGAGCTTTTAATAGCATCCATTGCTTTTGCTAGTTTCGAACTTTCTGGTTCTGATAACTTGGCCAAAACAATAGTTGATTTCGATTATTCTTTTGAGCACTTCGCATTTAATAACCCACTTGATAAGCGTCAACTTGTAAACGATCCAACTGAATACAGCGGCAATTTATTTAATCCGGTAATTGATGCTCTTATGGATTATTACGATTCGCTTCCAACAAGCGTGGTCTCTAACGCTTCAGGCGTTTTGTGTCATGAGTAACAATCTACATGATGATGGACTTGGCGCAATGGGTTTGTCTGCTAACACTTTTGCTGTTCGCTACGGCTTACGGGTTGGATATGTAATAAGCCTTTGCAGAGACTCCCGCATTCCACGCGCTAAAAAACATCCCTTTACTAAGCAATGGTGGATTTACCCTCCTGCCAAAATCGTGCCCAGGTGAAGCGCAAAAAATACAAGCGCAAGCCATACAAGCCCATAGATAGAGAGCAATTTATGCAAATCAGGAAAGAGAACCGATTGAGTATTGAGCAGGCCGCCAAGCTGTTACAGGTGACCAGTAGAACGATAGCGCATTGGGAAAGCGGCGTTACCCGCATTCCCTATTCCGCTTTTAAGCTGCTGCGCTGCCTTGCCAATGGTGAGCTGCTGCCTGATGTCTGGAAAGGCTGGACAATCAAAGGTGACACCCTTTGGTCGCCCGTGGGTAGGCCGTTTCGACAGCATGAACTTACATATCTAGCAAACTACTTCACTATGGCGCGTTACTGGCAAGCTGATTATGAGCGTAGAAATGCCGCAAGGCAAGCGGCCTTAAACGTTGTGTCCACTCCTCGGCTGCGTCTTATCACTGGCGGTGTTTTATGAATGTTACGCAGGGGTATGGGGGGCGCTTTAGCCCTCCATGTAGACAGCTACATATCGCCATCTACAACATGGCTTCGCGTGTCCAATTGCAACAATGCTTATCTATGGTTATTACGCGCCCTGGTAGCTGGTTTTATGTATTTAACGGGGTGGGAACGGCTCCGACGAGCGAGGCATTTGCCCGCCGCTCGGAGCTGTTACCCCCCTATGTAATACGGGGGGATTTGAAAATACAAACAAACTTACCAAAGCTAGGGATTTGGCGGCTCTTAGAAGTTCGGTTTTTTTATTAATCTTAAAAGTGCACTAACAGTGTAAATACAAAAAATGGCTAAAACAACGATAACAATTCGGGTAGATGAGGACTTAAAGGCTAAAGCTGAGTTGGCTTGTGAATACTTTGATTGCACTTTAACTGATGTTATTAACCAACAGTTAAGGCGCACGATTGATGAATATTACAAGCATCGAGCCAATGAAGCGGATGCACACGTTCGGCATTGCCAAGGCGTTATCGCTCAGGCTGCTTATGACGTTTTAAAACAGCTTACAGAAATTAGACAAGGCAAAGGTGAAAAGTTAGTACTTAAACCTGATGTTGAAAAGCTGCTTTGGGACTGGGGGCAAGAATAATGTCTAAAGCTGCTATTGAGTACGTAGACACTAAAAAGGCGGCGGCCTTCTTGGGTTGCTCAACTCGGCGTGTTCGCACCCTGCTTTCTCAAGGTCGTATCACTGGCAAAAAAGAGGGTGTTGAGTGGCTTATTCGCTGGCCTATTCAATGTACGTTTGGGCTGCGTGCGCCCTTGCGTAAGTTTAGCCAGTCTGGGAATACAAAAAAATCTGTGCTCGATAGCCACGAAAGCGAGGCATGAAATTCCTTCAATGGCTGAAAACCAACTAAGAAATTAATTAGATTCAATTCAAAAACTAGGTTTAGTTGTACAAAACTGAAATTGTATTCCTATACATTATACGAAGTAATGGCATATTTCATGGTGTTGCGTTAAAACGCAAAAACTACCATTTATATCGCAACACTGACTTGTATGAAAAGCATAGCTTTTAAAGCAATCACTGCTATCTACATTTACTTTTAGTCACTTTCAGCACAAGAGACTTAGCAATTAAATAACTTTGATCACTAGCTTACCTTTGGCGCGACCAGTATCGAGATAAGTGAATGCGTCATTAATTGATGAAAAAGGAAATACACGGTCTATTACTGGATAAATGGCCCCTGATTCAATCAGTGCGGTAATCTCTTGCAGTTGGCTACCATTTGCTTTCATGAAAACAAATGAATAACTCACCCCTTTTCGCTTTGCTAGCTTTCTAATTTTGTGGCTTAAAAGCCGCATGACTAAAGAGATTAGCCAGTTTGCTCCTATCTCTTTTGCAAAGGCTGGGTCTGGTGGCCCCGCTAAAGTAATAAGCTTGCCCCCTGGTTTTAAAACTTCTAGTGAGTTAACTAGTGTTTTACCGCCAAGACTATCCAGAACAACATCATAGCCTTGTAATTTAGTGGAAAAGTCTTCGCTTTTATAATCAATGGCAATGTCCGCACCTAATTTTTTCACTAATTCAAAATTTTTGGTACTTGTCGTGGTTGCAACTATTGCCCCTAGATGCTTTGCAAGTTGAATAGCAAATGTTCCGACACCGCCGGATCCTGCATGGATAAGCACCTTTTGTCCTTTTTTGAGCTGTGCTACTTCTATCAACGTTTGCCAGGCAGTTAACCCCACCAGTGGCACTGCTGCGGCCTCTTCCATAGTAAGGTTATTGGGAATGCGCGCCAGTGAACTTTCTTTTACAGCGATATACTCTGCAAAGGTCCCGATTCTATCGTCATCCGGCCTTGCATACACTTTGTCACCTACTTTGAATTTGGTAACTAAAGAGCCGATCTTGGTAACAGTACCTGCTAGATCATTTCCAAGAATTAGTGGTAAGCGATAAGGTAAAAGCAGTTTTAACTCGCCATTTCGTATTTTAGAGTCCAATGGATTTAGGCTGGCTGCATGGATTTGAACAAGTACGTCTTGCATTCCAACTTCAGGCACCGGCATCTCCAGAATTCGTCCTGTTTCTTTCTTCCCGTAGCGGTCTATAGCAAATGCTTTCATCATGATTTCATTACCTCTCGGTTGTTCGATTGGCATTACTGTTTCGGTTAATTGATTGACTTTCTGATCGACTGACAGCAATAAATAGCAGACTTAATACAACTTCTATGAAGACGGCAGACAAGATGCCGCTAGATGCATGCCCGACAGAAAGCTCGTAAACGCCGAGGATTGCCAATATCAAGCAGGACGTTATAGTACCGGTGATGATCGCTGTACGGGTTGTTGAATGTTCTGCATTTCTAGCTATGAAAAACATCACAGCGATGCCTGCGTAAAGTGCTGCTATTCGTCTTACAGCCAACCCTACTGAGTTTGTTAATTCTACTCCCCAGCTTACTAACATCTGAACGGGCGCAAACATCAAGATGATGGCCAACAATACAAATAAGGCTGAACTTAGAATTGAAAGCCGATAAAAAGATAAAAAATTCATGATGGTCTCCTATAGTTGGCTAGCTATTTTGTAGAGTGAATCAAGCTTCATCTCTTTACGAATGCCGCTATCAACCAATGCGGCAGGTGCAAACCTTCTCAGTAAACTCAATCTGCATGCTAATTTTCCAGCGGTGTAACGCGTCTTGGGGTGTTTGGTATTGGCCGCTTTCAAAACAACATTGGCGACGACTTTTGGGTCATCACCACCTGCTACAGCGATTTTGATTAATTTTTCGAGTGCTTTGCGTGCAATTGTGTATTCATCTAATTTGGTGTCAACTTCATGGGTATTGGCTTCAAAATGTGTATTGGTATAACCAGGCTCAATCACAGAGACACGGATGCCTCTTGTTCGTAGCTCATGATCTAATGATTCAGAATACCCCTCAACTGCATGCTTAGTAGCAGCATACGATGCCATATATGGTGCCGGTATCAACCCAAGGATGGAACCTATGTTAATGATTCGTCCTGCCCCTTGTTTTCTCATGTAGGGCACAACTGCACGCGTCATGCGGACAATCCCAAAAAAGTTAGTATCAAAAATCATCTTGCTTTGTTCAATTGAGCTTTCTTCGGCTCCACCTGGTGCTACACCAAAGCCTGCGTTGTTAACTACCAGGTCAATCCGGCCTTCAATTTGGACTATTTCTTTTAAGGCTGCTTCTATAGATGCCTCGCTATTTACGTCCAGCGCAATCATCTTGTATGAACGTTGAGTGACTTGCGCTCCTTTACGGCTCGTTCCATAAACCTTATAACCAGAGTTTGCGAGTAATTCTGCTGTGGCCGCACCGATACCGGATGATGCACCTGTCACAATTGCGATCTTACTTTTCATTTTATATCTCCTATTCCATTCAAAATTATAAAAACATGCCACATAAATATGACGATCATCATATTTATAATCAAAAAAAAGCCAAAGTTCTTAATGGGAAATTAATCATTCTTTGGCATTAAGGTGCTCTAAAGCTGCCTGGCGAAAATCTTCGCTAAGTTCAGGGTCTTCTACCGCACGGGCCAACAATAATGTTCCTACCATAGTTGAGAACATTACAAGCGCTTCTGCATGTGCATTTGGCTTGTCTGATAATCTACTTTCAATAAGCGCTATCATTTCCTTGACACGGCAAGTAGAGGCCATTTTTACCTCTGATGCTTGGCGCGGCATTTCCGAACCTAAGGCTGCTAAAGAACACCCAGTTTCAATGTTAGCCACATGCTCATTTGACAAATAAGCATTGATCAGCGCCTGCAGCGCTTGATCCTCGGGGACCTCAGCGAATATTCTTTTGGCAATGGCAATAGTATCTTCCCCGGCCCGATCTGCAGCTTCAGCGAGCATTGCATCACGGGATGCAAAATGCGCGTAAAACCCCCCATGTGTGAGGCCTGCTTCTTTCATGATGTCTGCTACGCCAGTTCCATCATAACCACTTCTGCGAATTGCCCGGGCAGCAGTTTCTACAATGCGGGTATGTGTCACCTCTTTACGATTAGAAGTATTGCGTTGTGTCATGGCTTTTTTCATGACGACCATCATATATGATAACCATCATAAAATGCAAATGAAATTTATATTTAGCAATTGAGGATGATAATTCGAAAGGAAATTACATACAGAAAACGTTGTGTTTATAACACTCATCATCGCAACAAATGAGCTTAAAATTGATTTGCAACGAATAAAGTTTATAAAGTGATTGAAGCTGGCATTTATGGGCCGTTTAGGAATAGCAACATGTTCCGAAACTACCCAGAATACTATTACATCTGAGTCCCTCAGCCACCACTGAGGGACTGAAAAATATAAACAGTTCCGTCATCTGGTACATGATCAGAAAGTGTAACTTTATCAATCACAATAGTGTCATTGATAGAGAGATTCACATGTCGACGCAGCGCACCATGTTCGTCAAGCACGTAATCGGTAAAGCCCGGAGCAATCTCGTTGATTGCAAGTAAAACTTCTGCTACTGATCCGGCTGGCACAGTTATCACGCGATCCTTTAATTGCGGAAAGAACCGGTGTAGATGTTGCGTCATTTCAACACGCGGCATAGTATTTAGCCAAATCGTACTGAATAAATCGGCGGGAAATTGTTACCCAGACATTGCCATGTTTCACCACGGTCTTCTGACAGATAAACATTTCCAGTCGTGCTTCCAAAACATAAACAATCCCCCGATGCATCAAGGCCATGCCTAAGGACGATATCGTAGGCGTTGGTCTGCGGCAGGCCGTTTCGAAAAGATCGCCATGTCTGCCCGCCATCGGTCGTTCGTGCGACAAACAAACCTCCATCAATCGCCATTCGTTCTGAATCCGCGTGAGCCGGCACGACCCACGCGGTGCGTCCATCATTCGCATCTGCCACAATCGGGAAACCAAAATTCACACCAAGATCTGGCATGCTGACCTTTTTCCAGCTCTTTGCGCCGTCATCACTGTAAAAAACACCACAGTGGTTCTGCTGCCAGAGATGATCAGGCTGACTGGGGCAACTCGTCACGAAGTGCGGGTCGTGACCCCACTCGAATTCTGGATTCGGCATGTAATCATTCAGCATGCCTTGGTTACGGCTGTGCCAACTTTGTCCACCATCGGTCGTCTCAATAACCCCTGCTGTTGATACCGCAACATGAATATGATTCGGATCGCGAGGATCCACAATGATGGAATGAATGCCGGGTTCAAACACGCCATAATCGATACTCGCAGGCGTGCCATTCCAGTGGTTTTCAGTCGTCGCATCACCTGCGAACAAATCACCACCGCGGCTATGATGGTTCCATAGTGGTCGGTTGAGTTCCCAGTTATCGCCACCATCATCGCTGACAAATAAACCACCAGGGATCGTGCCTGCATAAAGCCTGCCAGGCTGATCGGCATTCCCAAATGTAATATTCCAGATTTTAAGCACGGTTGCATCGCCATACTCTGGTTGAGCGGACGGTGACTCTGGGTCGAAATCTGGAGTAGGTAGGTATTTGACGATATAGCGTGCGCCTTTAGGGTATTTTAGGGATGTAATGTCGACCCAGGTTGCACCCTCATCATGAGAACGAGATAACTTAGGCCCCCAGTGCCCGTGGTCCAAAGATACCCACAAGGCACCGTCACGAGGATCACGTGCCGCGTAACACACAGGAATGCCGGCATGAGCGATTGGGCGAGGCTGCCAGTTAGAGTTTATACGATCGAATATTATGGTGCCCTTGCGGGTACCTAGTAAAATCATATCAGACATAAATTACCCTCTAATACGTATGTCACTACATGTACTATATTTTAAGCGTATTTAATGTAGAGGCAGAGCTTACATTAGTTTAATTGTAAACGAAAAAGTTTCATAAAGTAATTGAGTCTACTATTTACAGATTTTAGCGCTTTAAAGACATTTAAATAGTTAATTAAGCCTGTGGTATTGGTTGGCGATAAATAATCGATTTAAAAAGCGCTATTAAACGCACCCTTAACCTGATATGGGTTTCAATTAGATGAAACTCCGGTTTGCCTCCATTAGATTCGGGTAATAAATAGGCTCCAATTTAATTTAGACAGTAAGAAGTAATGTAGACAGTTTAATCGCAAAAATAATTAAACTGTCTACATTTACCTTTAATGAAGCTAACCGCCTTATTAGCTATAATAATTTCATTTAAAATAAATAGTTACACTTATACACTTGACATTATTTAATTCATCTGTATATTTATAACTGTCTAAATTAAAACCGGTGTAGATAATGATTACAAGCAAACACTTATTAGAGCAGTCTGGCCTCTCCAGAGCTACGCTCAATAATTACATTAGCTTGGGATTATTACCTAGGCCAGTCGTTAAACGTATAGCGACAGAACCTGATGCTAGTCTTACTACTCTAGGCTACTTTCCAGATTGGGTGGCGGACAGAATTCAATTGATTAAATCCCTGAAAAAGCAAGGTTTGTCGATGAGTGAAATATGTCAGCAACTCACATCTGAAAATAAAGTCATGCCCTCTCTCGGTGAAAATAGCGCAGCAGAAAGTACTGCACATACTCATGACTCTATAACTGATCCTACAAAAGCATCCTTTGAAAAGGGGCATGAAATGATAATGGATAGCGCTTCTAAGAAAATAAATTCACAAGAATCTCTAAATGTATCGATAGACAGCATACCCTACCCCGCATATATGATTAACTATGAATGCGGGCTGGTATGGTTAAACCATGCTGCTCAGCAGTCTTTTTTTATGGATGCATCAATACCGGATAGAGCCGAAGATAGATCAGTGATTCCAAAGCTGCTTGAGTGGGCCAAAAGTTTAAGTGAGGCAGATAAAGAGGTATTGTTTAAATCACACTTTAATGTCGTAAAGCATAGGCTATCCAAGGACACACTATCAAGAACTCTGTTGTCTTTGCCGCAGGAGCAGAGGCTATGGCTGGAAAACTGTTACGATCAGTCAGAGCCCTCTAAAAACACATTAATACAAGACACAACACTTCATTACCCGGCTAATGTAAATAAGCGCATCATCGCTATCAGTTTTAGAGAGGGCGTGCTATTTACTTATGTGCCTAAAGACGCTGATGCTAACCAATTACTTGAGTGGCTATCACATCGCGACTCAGTCATTCGAACTTTACTTAGTCAGAGACTACCGGTCTTAACGCCTGTAACCGCGATGGTTGCTGATTTACAGAATTCTGTTCGTATTTGCTCTGAGTTGCCGCCAGATGAGTATTTTCAATTAATCAATGAAATATGGTCTACGCTTGATCCAATTTTTAGAGAGTATTACGGTGCTTATGGTAAGCATACCGGTGACGGCATGGTCTATTATTTTTTCCCGCAGCCTGATAATAACTACATCATGAATGCTATTTTATGTGCATGTAAAATTCGTGAATGCATGAAAGTGATCAGTCATAGTTGGGCACTCAAAAAAGGCTGGACCAATCAACTATTCATGAATATAGGCCTTAATGAAGGCGAAGAATGGCTGGGAACATTCAAAACCAATACAAGTTATGAACTGGTGGTATTGGGGGAAACAATCAATATCTGCGGCAGACTTTCTGAATTCGCCAGATATGGAGAAATATGGGCAACTAAAAACCTGGTCAGTAAATTAAATCATACAGAACGGGATTTAATAGAATATGGCGTTACTCGCAAAACACTTGAGCAAGAAATATTCGTTTCAAATAGTTATGCTCAAATTTCAACGCTGATCGATAAAGATAGCTTGAGGCACATCAAGCTTATCGACATTTCAAGTACCGCCGTGACTCAAATACGCGCTATTAAATAACAAATAAAAACAGCCCATTATGGGCTGTTTTTATTTGAGAAATTACTAATAAAGGTGGAGATTGTTATCGATTATTGAAAAAAGCGATATTCATAACCTTGTCATTCACCAATGTCACTTCAATTTCTTTGTATGTGTGTTTTGGATCGTACTTAACGATGTTTTTGTAGTACCACATCTCAACTTTTACCGGCTTGGAATTTTTTTCATCAGCCCCTGCTTTAAGTAACATGGTATTTGCACCAGCTGGCTTAACTGAAAGTTCTTTTTTGAAAGGTTGACCAAGTTTGTCGGCAACTACCTTCTTGGATTTTCCACTGAATGTATTTAAAAACTCATCTTCAGTGTAAGTCTTTTTAGGTGGCGCTGCATTCGCAATCGAAAATGTGGCGAATATACAAGCTGCCATCACAAAGCTTAATAATTTTTTTACTGTAAGTTGCATCTTTATCTCCAAAATTTAGCCTTCCATTATCTCATTTATTAAGGAAACACGGAATAAGTCGCCGAGCGAGATAAAGTGCACCCGTAAAGGGCGTGTCCGTAGAATATATGCGCTAAAGCGCATTATTCATACGCCAAAGGCGCACGGAACGCAGCAATTTGCTCGCGCAGGCACTTATTCGGTGTTTCCTTAAGTCATAAGCATAACGTCTGACTTAAGGTTATCGTTTACACGGGTAACCTTAACTTTAAACCGTCGTAGCCAACCAGAACATTTTGCGGCAGCTCTGAACTTAATTTACTGTATTCCATATCGTGAGTCATGTGTATCAAATAAGTTGTATTGGCACCTATCTGACCTGCATACGCTAAACTTTGTTCCAGGTTGATATGACTATAGTGCGCTTCGTATCTCAAGCAATCCAGCAGCAGTACATCCAGATTCTTTAACAGGTCAAATGAATCTTCGGGAATGACTGAAGCGTCCGTGATATAGGCAATATTGCCGATTCTGTAGCCAAAAATATCACTATTGCCATGCTTGATCGGGATTGGAGTAATCAATTGATCAAATAGATAAAATGGCGCTGTTACAGGGTTTATTTTTAGTATCGGCAAATCCCAGAAATTGCCAGCTTCACGTAATGTATAGCCGAACTTATCTGCAATATGTCTCATGGCTTCAGGGCTGCCATATAACGGTATCTGGCTGCGTTGAATCTGGCAGAAAGACCTTAGATCATCAATGCCATGTATGTGATCTGCATGCGTGTGTGTATACAGCACCGCATCTACACGAGAGAGACCTTCTCTTAAAGCCTGCTGGCGTAAATCCGGGCCGGTATCAATCAGTATGACTTTGCCGTTATCGAGCTCAATCACACTGGAGCAACGTGTTCTATTGTTCCTTTTGTCGATAGATTTACAAGTGTCACATTGGCAGCCAATCATTGGCGTGCCTGCACTAGAACCTACCCCCAGCATGGTCAGCTGCATGCAATGTAGCCTTTTGATAGTTTGTTAAGGATTCGCATGCTTAAACAGGCGAAAGAAGTTTTGCGTGCTTGCTGTAGTAACTTCGACCAAAGTAATGCCGCGCAGTCTGGCGATTTCTTCAGCGACATATTTAACATAGCTAGGTTGATTCGTTTTTCCGCGATACGGAATAGGCGCCAGATAAGGTGAGTCGGTCTCTACTAAAATCCTGTCCAGCGGAACTTGTTTGGCCACTTCCTTAATCGAAACCGCATTTTTAAATGTCACAATGCCTGAGAAAGATATGTAAAAACCAAGTTCTATCGCCTGCATCGCCACATCCAGGCTCTCTGTGAAGCAGTGCATTACACCGCCAACCTGCTGTGCATTTTCTTCACGCATAATACGCAGCGTATCTTCTGCTGCATTGCGCGTATGTATTACCAGCGGCTTTCCGCAAGCTATGGCTGCACGTATGTGATTACGAAAGCGATTACGCTGCCACTCCAGATCGCCAGTCAGCCTGAAATAATCCAGGCCGGTTTCGCCGATTGCGATCACTTTAGGATGGTTTGCCAGTGTTATCAATTCGTCAACACTCGGTTCATCGATATCTTCATAGTCGGGATGAACGCCTACAGACGCAAAGAAGTTCTCGTTATTTTCTGCAAGCGCCAGCACTTGTGGAAAGTCAGGCAAAGTGACGGAAATGCATAGGGCATGCCCTACTCCATTATCCAGCATGGATTGCTTGATAGCAGGTAAGTTGGCGGCAAGTTCCGGGAAATTTAAATGGCAGTGCGAATCAACAAGCATATGAATTTATGAGCATTACATTGTATGTGTGGGGCGTGATGATCTAAGTACATTCCCTAAAAGCGCTTCGATTTTATTACGGGCTTCCTGACCACCGTTTTTTTCGCTGAACTGAACGCCAATACCTTGGGGCTTATTACCTTGGGTGGTAGGTGTAATCCACACAACATGACCTACTACTTTGAGTTTAAGTGGATCATCCAGCAAACTTAACAGCATGAAAACTTCTTCACCCATTTTAAAAGGTTTGTTGGTCGGAATAAACAAGCCGCCGCCTGCTAAAAATGGCATATAAGCTGCATATAATGCAACCTTTTCTTTAATTGCAAGCGACAGCACACCTGGTTTCAGGTTGCCTATTATTTTGTTATCGTCTTGTATATCTTCAGCCATAATTATGCAACTTTTTAATAAAGTAAGTTAAGCAGGTCTAATAAAAATCACGATTGAAAAACCTTTGTGTATTCAACCAGCAAACTTTCCATTTGCAACTCATGATTTAACGGGTGGGTTGCCAGCTTGCGAAGTTCGTTAGTTTTCTTCTGTAAATCAAATAGCCGTCCCAAGTTTACCTTGTCTGCCAGTGCTTGCAAAGCACGAGCATGCTGTAAATGATATCGCGCTTGCTGACCAAGTTTTATTGTAACAATATCATATAACCATTTTTGCACTGCAATCACGCCAGTTTCGACTGAATTGGCAATAACAATGGACGCCGCTACCTGCGGTTCCATTTTACTGCCTAGTGCAAGATGCTTCCATATTTCGGATAACTGGTCGAATTGCGCTTGCTCAGACAAAACTTTGATAGGCGAACCCTCAAGGTAAGCTAACTGCTGCTCAGGATTCTGCACGCCTTGTTTGTTAAGCCATGCCAGCGCCTGCGCTTGATCCGGTACTGGCATATTTACTTTCTGGCATCTACTGAGTATGGTTGGCAGTAAACGCTGCAGTTGATGCGCAACTAAAATAAAAATCACCCCGGGAGCCGGTTCTTCGAGCATCTTTAACAATGCGTTGGCAGAAGCCTGATTCAATGCCTCTGCAGGATTAATCAGCACAATTCTTAGCCCGCTGGTTTGATGGCTAGATAAACTCAAAAAATCACTTAACTCCCGAATCTGTGCAACAGAAATCTGCGTTTTCTTTTTAGTTTTCTTAGCCGCCGGAGTTTCTTCATCCGGACTCGATTCCTGCTCAGGACTGATTAAGCGGAAATCAGGATGGCTTTCATCATCAAACCAATGACAGCTAGGGCATTTATCACATGCATATCCGTTGTCATCAATATTCGGGCATAGTAAAGCTTTGCTGAAAGTTAGAGCGAAATCATATTTACCAATCCCAGCACGCCCATGCATTAAAAATGCATGATGCAGCTTCTGGCGGCCTTGATTCAGGTTCTGCCACAACTGTTCTTGCCAAGGATATATCTCTGTATATTTATTCATATAAATTATATAGTTGCAATGATTTCTTTAACTGCTTTCGCAACTTCTTCTAATGACTTACTGCCATCAATTACTCTGAATCTTTGCGGGTTTTTACTCGCCCGGTCCAGATACGCATTGCGAATTCTTGTAAAGAAATCTGCTGATTCGCGCTCAAATTTATCCGGGCTGCGTGCACCAGCAAGCCTGGCGATACTCACCTCGACCGGCACATCAAATAAAAGTGTAATATCCGGCTGCAAATCCTCTTGCACCCATTGCTCCAGCATTTCTACTTTATTAGCAGATACCCCTTTTGCGCCGCTTTGATAGGCGAAAGTAGCGTCTGTAAAGCGATCTGAAAGTACATAGGCACCTCTTTCCAGCGCTGGCGCAATCACATTGGCGATATGCTCACGCCGTGCCGCAAACATGAGCAAGGTTTCAGTTTCGGCATGCATTGCCTCGTGTAGCAGCAATTCGCGTAAACGCTCGCCCAAAGGTGTGCCGCCAGGTTCACGCGTCGATACCACTTCACGCCCCCGCGCTTTAAGCATTTCGATAATGCTTGGGATGTGCGTGCTCTTACCCGCACCGTCCATACCCTCTAATGTAATAAATTTTGCTGTCATGGATTTACTTTTTTAACTGATATTTAACGACTGCGCGATTATGCTCGACTAAATTATTAGAGAATTCATGGCTGCCATCACCTTTGCCCACAAAATAAAGTGCTTTAGTTTTAGCCGGATGCAAGGCAGCTTCAATCGCCGCCAGACCTGGCATGGCAATTGGCGTTGGCGGCAAACCGCTACGGGTGTAAGTGTTGTAAGGTGTATCAATCGACAGATCTTTCTTACGAATATTTCCATCAAACCTTAAACCCATGCCGTAAATGACAGTTGGGTCCGTCTGCAAGCGCATCCCCAAGCGTAGCCTGTTTACAAAAACACCGGCAATCATTGGCCGCTCACTGGCTTTACCGGTTTCTTTTTCAATAATCGATGCCATTACCAAGGCTTGATAACTGTTTTTGTAAGGCAAGTTCTGCTCCCTGCCCTGCCATGCTTTCTCTAACTTTAATTGCATTGCGTTGTAACTGATTTTGAGTAGCTCAATATCCGCAGTGTTACGGTCAAAGTAAAAAGTATCCGGGAAGAACAACCCTTCTGCAACGCTATATTTTGAGCCGATTAACTTTAGAATCTCTGCCTCGGATAATCCACCTATACTTTGCTTGACGGCATCGTTGACAGCCAATTTCTGGCGCATCTGCTCAAACGTACGCCCCTCAATGAAAGTAATACTGCCTTGCGTGGTTTTGCCATGATTTAGAGATAACAACAACTGATAAGGTGAAATGTTCTTATTAAGCGTATAGCTACCTGCTTGCAGGTATTGTTCCTTATGCAGTAACTTGGCCAATAATATAAAACGCCAGGGCTCTTTTAATACGCCCTGTGCGACCAACTGATTCGCTATACTTCTGAGGCCGCTCTTAGGCTGAATAGAAATTTCCTGGCTGCTGGGCTGAAGCTTTAAAGGCGCGATTGCATAATAAACCAGCCATCCGCTAACCAGTAAGGCACTTATTATTGAGAGCGCCATCCATTTCTTTATGTGTTTAATCATTTGCAACTACAGCTCTTATTTTTACAGCCAGGTCTTGTTGTGGCCAAATTTTATTATTGATTTGAGTTACCTGAAAAGCGCCGAATAGACTGTTGCAGATGATGATTTCATCGGCCTGTAATATCTGCGCTAACGTTAGTGATTTAACCCCGGTATTTAAACCAAGTACGCCACCTAAACCGAGTATACGCTGCCTTGTAATGCCAGACACACCGCACAGACTTAAGTCCGGGGTAAGCAATTCACTGCCAAACCGCGCAAATACATTGCTCATGGTACATTCTATTACGTTACCTGCCTGATCTAATAGCAAGCCGTCAAATATAGCATCTTCGCGCCACTCCATACGTGCCAGCACATTTTCGAGGCGATTTAAATGTTTGATGCCGGCAAGTTTTGGCTGTGTTGCCAGCTTGAGATCACAGACGTGCAGTTGTACGCCTTTTTCAAAATTGGATTCAGCATAATGCGGCAGCCCTGACTTTATAACCACTCTGGTGGGAACTGTGATTACAGGTGGCGCATAGCCCCTTTCACCTTCACCGCGCGTGATAATAATTTTAGCTACCTGGGTTAGATCTTCAGAAAAAAGCTCTTTTTCAAACAATTTCTGCAGGTCGCCCATCAGTAATTCTGCGCTTGGGCAAACTATGCCGATCACTGCACAATCAGCTACTAGTTTCTGGTAATGAAATGGCCAGCTCACAGGCAGTCCATTGCGTATTTTCATGGTGCGAAAAACACCGTCGCCATAAGAGAACCCTCGATCAAACACCGATATTGTCTGATCAAAGCTTCCGTTTATGAGATATGAATGATTGCGTAGCATAGCCGTAATTAAACCATAGCATCTGCAAATTCACTACAAAAGACAGCAACAAAAAAGCCCGCAATGGTTATTTAGCGGGCTTTTCTAACTGTCTAAATTAAAGTTGAATATTAAACTTTTTTAAACACCAGGCTGCCGTTGGTGCCGCCAAAACCAAAATTGTTTTTCAATGCGTATTCAATTTTCATATCGCGCGCAGTATTTGCACAGAAATCCAGATCACATTCCGGGTCCTGATTGAAAATATTGATGGTAGGCGGAGATACTTGGTTATGAATGGACAGTACTGTAAATACCGACTCCAAACCACCAGCGCCACCTAGCAAATGGCCTGTCATCGACTTGGTAGAGTTAACTACCAGATTGTATGCATGGTCACCAAATGCAGCCTTGATAGCATTGGTTTCGTTAGCATCACCTAATGGTGTAGAGGTGCCATGGGCATTCACAAATTGCACTTGATCTGGATTAATGCCGGCATTGTTCATTGCATTACGCATTGAGCGACGTGGGCCGTCCATATTAGGTGCAGTCATGTGGTAAGCGTCAGCACTCATGCCGTAACCAGTCAGCTCGGCATAAATTTTTGCGCCGCGTTTTTTGGCATGCTCATATTCTTCAAGCACCAGTACGCCTGCGCCCTCACCGATGACAAAGCCATCACGGTCTTTGTCCCATGGGCGGCTTGCGGTAGCAGGGTCATCATTACGTGTAGACAGAGCGCGTGAAGCAGCAAAGCCGCCAACGCTCAGGCGCGTAATAGCAGCTTCTGCACCGCCTGCAATCATCACATCTGCATCACCGTATTCAATCATGCGCGAAGCATCACCGATAGAGTGTGTACCTGTTGTACAAGCAGTCACAATCGCAACATTCGGGCCTTTAAAACCAAACATGATCGATAAATTACCAGAAATCATGTTAATAATAGTGCCAGGAATGAAGAATGGTGAAATCTTGCGTGGACCAGATGCCTGATAAAGTATGTCAGTGTCTTCGATAAGCTGCATACCACCAATACCGGAACCGATAGAAACACCGATACGCTCAGCATTTTCTTCTGTAGCAACAATGCCGGAATCTTTAACGGCCTCGATAGCTGCTGCCAAGCCATATTGAATGAAAGTATCCATTCGTCTGGCATCTTTAGCCGTAATAAAATCTTCAGGATTAAAGTCTTTTACTTCACCGGCAATGGTTGAAGAAAAAGCGCTTGCATCGAATTTAGTGATTTGTGCAATGCCGGATTTACCGGCAATAAGATTATCCCAAGCAGTTTTTACACCTATTCCTACAGGTGAAACAACGCCAAGACCCGTGACGACAACTCTACGTTTAGACATAAGAAAAGTCTCGAAGACAAGGATTAAGAAACAAAAAGGCAAAAAGCAGTAAACCCATGCAGGGTTTACTGCTTAAATTTGAATTTATTTGAGGTTAGTATTGATGTAATCAATCGCTAATTGAACTGTAGTGATTTTCTCTGCTTCTTCATCAGGAATTTCGCAGTCAAATTCTTCTTCTAGCGCCATAACCAACTCTACTGTATCCAGTGAGTCAGCTCCCAAATCATCTACAAATGATGATGCATTTTTTACATCAGCCTCATTTGCACCTAGTTGTTCAGCAACAATTTTTTTAACGCGTTGTTCGATGTCAGACATCTAATTACCCCTTTAATAAAAAATAGCTCAAAACTAAACAATAATACAAAAAACTTAATCACTACTTTAACGTATATTCAGCCTATTTTAAAGCTGAATAGCGCTATACCATTAACATTCCGCCGTTGACGTGTATGGTTTCACCTGTAATATAGGCTGCACTAGGTGAAGCCAGAAATGCAACTGTAGCTGCAATTTCTTTTACAGAGCCTAAACGACCTACTGGAATACGCGCCAGCATTTTTGTCGTGATATCTTCAGGCAATTCTGCAGTCATGTCTGTTTCAATAAAACCAGGCGCTACACAGTTAACGGTAATGCCTCTGCTGCCCACTTCTGCAGCTAATGATTTGGTAAAGCCGGTCATGCCTGCCTTAGCAGCAGCATAATTGGTCTGGCCAGCATTGCCCATATGACCCACTACAGATGAAATGCTGATGATGCGACCGGTTCTGGCCTTCATCATCGGGCGTAATACTGCCTGACTCATACGGAACACTGAAGTCAGGTTAGTGCTTAATACAGCGTCCCAGTCGTCATCTTTCATGCGCATAAGCAAGGTGTCGCGCGTAATGCCGGCGTTATTGACCAACACACTGACATCACCATATTTTTCACTGATCGCTTTTAACGTCGCTTCAATTTGATCAGCAGCATTAACATCTAAAGCCATGCCCTCACCTTTGATGCCTGCGGCAGCTAAAGTAGAAGAAATAGATGCAGCGCCATTTTCTGATGTGGCTGTACCAACCACGGTTGCGCCCTGTTTGCCCAATTCAAGGGCAATAGCAGCGCCAATACCGCGGCTAGCGCCGGTAACTAAAACAACTTGTCCAGTTAACATAGTGAACCTCTGATTTATATTAATTAAATTGAATTTTTCAATTCTAGCAAAGCATCATTGCTGGTTAATGCCACACATGGCAATTCAGCTACGATGCGTTTCGTTAGACCCGCCAACACTTTGCCTGGGCCACATTCGGCAGTTTGTGTAACACCTTGTGCCGCAATTGCCTGTACAGTTTCAACCCAGCGTACCGGGCTATATAACTGGCGCACCAAAGCATCTTTGATTTTTTCGCTATCACTGTATGCAGCAACATCTGCATTATGCAATACAGGGATCTGCGGAGCATTCACTGCTACGCTTTTTAGGTATTCAGCAAGTTGCAGTGCTGCTGGTTTCATCAGCGCACAATGAGATGGAACGCTGACTGGTAAAGGTAGCGCACGCTTGGCGCCTTTAGCTTTTGCCAGTTCCATACCACGTTCTACCGCGGCCTTGTTACCTGCTATTACTACCTGACCTGGAGAATTTAGGTTAACAGCTTCCAAGACTTCATTCTGTGCAGCTTCTGCACATACAGCACGTACTGCTTCGTCATCCAGACCCAATATGGCAGCCATAGCACCAACACCTGCCGGTACTGCATTCTGCATAACTTCTGCACGGTAACGCACCAATGGCAAGGCATCTTTAAACGTTAAGGCGCCAGATGCTACTAATGCCGTATATTCACCCAGACTGTGCCCGGCTAAAACTGTTGGTAACTTATCTGAGGCTGCCAGCCATGCACGCCATGTGGCAACGCCTGCTGTGAGCATAATCGGCTGTGTATTGCTGGTTTCATTGATACTGTCATTGGCTTCAGTGGCCATGGTCCATAAATCAACGCCTAAAACATCAGAAGCTTCAGCAAAAGTATCACGAATGATATTCAGGTCACCAAAACCATTCATCATGCCTACTGATTGTGAGCCCTGACCTGGAAATAAGAATGCAATATTTTTCATAAATTACTTTATATAAATTAGATAAATGAGTGCAGAGCCCCATGTAAAACCGCCGCCAAACGCTTCCATCAGTATCACGTCACCACGCTTGATGCGGCCATCTCGCACAGCAGTATCCAGCGCTAATGGGATTGACGCTGCAGAGGTGTTGCCATGCCTATCAACAGTTACAACCACGCGATCCATGCTCATGTCCAGCTTCTTCGCAGTAGCCTGCAGGATACGGATATTTGCCTGATGCGGCACCAGCCAGTCAATATCTGATTTTTGCATGTTATTGGCAGCAAGTGTTTCATCCACAATTTGATCCAAGGTGTTCACTGCCATTTTAAATACAGGGTTACCTTCCATCACAACAGTATCTATTCCATTGGCATTACGCGGCACGTGCAACATGCTTTCATAATTGCCATCTGCATGTAAATGGGTAGAAATAATACCCTGCTCATTCGATGCTTGCAAAATAACTGCACCGGCGCCATCGCCCCATAAAATACAATTACCACGATCACTGTAATCAGTAATGCGTGAAAATGTTTCTGCGCCAATGACCAAAGCACACTTGCTACTGCCAACCTTTATAAAATTATTAGCAGTTGCCAATGCATAGACAAAACCGCTGCATACGGCTTGAATATCAAACGCTGGGCAACCCGCAATACCTAGCTTTCGTTGAACCATAGTAGCAACGCTAGGAAAGATTTTATCTGGCGTCGTAGTTGCAACAAGAATAAGATCAATATCAGCTGCTGTTATACCGGCGCTTTCAATGGCATTTCTAGCCGCGTTAACAGCCAGATCGCTAGTGAACTCACCATCTGCCGCGATATGACGTTCTTTAATACCGGTACGCGCTACAATCCAATCATCGGTAGTATCCACCATACTTTCCAATTCGGCATTAGTAAGAATTTTATTAGGTAAATAACTACCTGTGCCAGCAATCTTAGCAAATATCATTGTGCATCCTGTGTATTGTTTACTATTTGTGGTTGTAGGTGTTCGATTTCCAGTTGCTCGGTAATGCGACGCAATACACCGCTACGCGCCTCTTCAATCGCAACATGAATCGCAGAGAGGTATGCAAGCTGATCTGCACCGCCATGGCTTTTTACGACAATACCGCGCAAACCCAGGAAACTGGCGCCATTATAACGGCGTGGGTCCAAGCGCTTCTTGAAAGATTTGAGCACCGGCATCGCACATAGCGCCATCATCTTGGTGAGCCAGTTGCGTTTAAACTCTTGCGTTAAAAACTTGCCCATCATATGCGCCAAGCCTTCGGTTGTTTTTAATGAAACATTCCCGACAAAACCATCGCATACCACCAGATCCGTAGTGCCTTTGAAAATATCATCACCCTCTACGTTGCCGTAAAAATTCAGGTGGCTTGTTTTTAATAGCTCACCGGCTTGTTTTACAACTTCATTGCCTTTGATATCTTCTGAGCCAATATTGAGCAAGCCCACTGATGGACGTTCTTTATGCTCTACACAGCTGACTAACATCGCACCCATGATTGCGAACTGGTAAAGCTGCTCAGGTGTACAGTCAGCGTTAGCACCCAAATCCATCATGTAGGTGTTGCCCTTTTCACTCGGTAACACCGAAGCAATCGCCGGACGGTCGATTCCGGGTAGGGTCTTCAGAACAAAACGTGCGGTAGCCATCAGTGCGCCGGTATTGCCTGCGCTGACGCAGGCGTTAGCTTCACCGCTTTTAACCAGGTTAATGGCCACGCGCATAGATGAATCTTTTTTGTTTTTAAGTGCGCTCTGCGGCGATTCATCCATTGTCACAACTTCACTGGCATGATGAATGCGCAAGCGTGGACTGGTTGTTGTCTTTCGGGTTTTTAGCTCCGCTTCTATAGCGTCTTGCAAGCCAACCAACACAATATTGAGTTGCTCGTCAGCTTCCAGCGCTTTTAGTGCGGCAGGCACAGTAACGTGTGGCCCGTGATCTCCACCCATTGCATCAATTGCGATTGTAATATCCATGTAGCTATATACTCACTGAATGGTAAGGTTTAGTCAAATTACTATAAGGCATTTTTATAAGCCAGCAACTGGCTGCATGACTAAAGAGTAAATGTAACTAAGAGATAATAATACTTGAGCCGTTAAAACACTAACGCCGCTCCAAGTATTTGGAGCGGCGTTAAATGATTTATTAACTACCTAATGAATTCAATCTAAATAGTAGCTTTAAGTATTGAATTTATCGGGCTAAATAAGCTTATTCGCCTTTTGATGGCAATACTTTACGACCACGGTAATAGCCGTTTGGGCTAATGTGATGGCGCAAGTGTGTTTCGCCAGTAGTTGGCTCAACTGCTAATGGTGGATTTGTCAAAAAGTCATGTGAACGGTGCATGCCACGTTTCGAAGGTGTCTTTTTGTTTTGC